>JGI12635J15846_10000837_pt1 | contig 26747 bp, 20 predicted proteins | sample BlaSpr_A8_OM2_M2_FD_15846 | JGI IMG/M metagenome (IMG submission 15846) | reverse complement strand
TGTCATTTTCGCGACCGGCCAATCGCCATCCGCGAGACTCATAGAAGCCGATGGCCGCAACGTTCGGCTCGAGTACAAACAAATGCATGCTGGCCGCGCCGCGATCACGCGCCCATTGCGCGGCGACGGTGAGCATGGCGGTGCCCAGGCCGGTGCCTTTGGCGCCAGGCAGGGCGTGCAGGTTGTCCACAAGTACGCTACCGTTTTCGTCGGGCGCGACCAGACAAACAAAACCGATCGGCTGATCGTCTTGTATAGCGATCAATACCTCGCCCGCACCCGCCGCCAGTTCCTCAAATCGCTTATGCCAGTGCGCTTCACGTTCGGCCGACATCTCGCGATCGAGAAATTCGTCCGGCAAGATTCCGCGATACGCAGACGCCCAACTTTGCGCGTGCATTCCGGCGATGAGCGGCGCGTCGACGGAAGTCGCCTGCCGCAGCACGAAGGGTTGCGACGTGTCAGGGGCTGTGGGCTGAAAAATAGGCATATATAAGGCAAAGCTAAGGTATTTTTAGGCAGATATGCGCGACGTTCCAAGCAGGCGAATTTCACTCTCCCGCTGTAAATTGACGTCGTGCATGGTTCCAGTGTTTTTATGGTTAACCCTGATTAACAGTTTTCCGACGCGCTTTCGTATCGTTTTGAGTAGTTTTCGCCGGTTAAAGCACGGCGAAGCTTACACAGGCATCCGGTGTAGTGCTAGCGGGTCGCAGTCAACATGCGGTCGATTCACGGCGCATCAGCAGCGGAACGGCCACCGTTTTTTAGAGATGGTCGTGTCCACCCCGTCACATGCAACGCGCGCGAACGAGTCGAAGGCGAAGTCGGTATTTCGGGTTGTCAGCGGTAACTTCCTCGAAATGTACGACTTCATGGACGTGACGTTTTTGGCTCTGAAACAAAAACCCCCTCGCCATGGCGAGGGGGTTTTGTTTGGTGCGCTCAACGTTGTCGGGCCCGCTTTACGAAGCGCCTATATCGCCAGCCACCCGTTCGATCACCGCTTCCCATGCGCCGGGTTTCGGTTGCCTGAACAAGCGCGCTTTCGGATACCACGGGGTCGATACGGTATCGATACCCCAGCGCCAGTCCGCGGCGAACGGCAGCATCAGCCACAACGGTTTGCCCAATGCGCCGGTCAGGTGCGCGACGGCGGTATCGATGGAGACCACGCCGTCCAGCCGATCCACGATCGCGGCGGTATCGGCGAAATTTTCAAGCTTGCCTTCGAGCCGCTGGATGAAGCGGCCGCGCGGATGGGTATCGAGGAGCGCGCGTTCTTCGTCCGTCAGCGTGGGCTGCAGCACGATCCAGTCGATGCCTTCCAGCTTGAACAAGGGCTCGAGCAGGCCAAGCGGCGCTGAGCGTGTCTCGCCCGGCTGAATGCGTCCCGACCACGCGATTCCCAACTTGCGTTTCGACTGACCGCCGAGCGAGCCGCGCCACTTCTTCCGATACGCCGCCGGCACCACGAGATACGGCGTACGCGTGGGCAACATGTCGGCATTCGACACACCCAGCGCAAGCGGCAGGCTCAGCAACGGCGAGAACGCATCTGCGTCGATGGGCGCTACCACATTGGCGTTGGCCGTGCTCTTCAGCGTCACGCCCGCCGCGTGCGCCGCCGGTTCCAGCAGCGCGACGAGTTCCGGCTGCACTTCAAGCACGATCTGCCCGGCGAGCTTGGCCGCGAACGGCACGAAGCGGACGAACTGCAAGGTATCGCCGAAACCCTGTTCCGCGAGAATCCGCAGCGTCTGGCGCGGCAGCGGTTCACCTTTCCAGGCCGGGAGAGAGGGCAGCTTAATGCTGCCCGGCGTGCGCAGACGCCATTCGTAGGCGGGGAGGCCGCGTGTGTAATCGCCGAGCGCAAGCAGCGTCAGCGCCCGGTTCAGATTCGCGGCGATCAGGCCAGGATCGAGCCGCAAGGCTTGATCGAAGGCGCGCAGCGCGGGTTTGTGCGCACCGAGCGCAAGATGCGCATTGCCGAGCCCGAGCCAAGCGACGCCGTACTTCGGATCGAGACCGACCGCGCGCTCGAATTGCGGCAACGCCGCCTCGTGTGAGCCGACGGCAGCGAGCGCGTGGCCCAGGCCGAAGTGCGCCGGTGCGAATTGCGGCTGCATGCTCAGCACTTTCTCCAGCACCGGCACGGCTTCGTGCGGACGGCCGGCGGCATCGAGGAGATTGCCCAAGTTGAAATGCGCGGCGACATAGTTCGGTTCTGCGGCAATGGCGGCGCGGAACTGCTCGATCGCGCCGTGAGTGTCGCCGAGCGCATTGAGCGCCATGCCAAGATTGTTGTTCGCGCCCGCGTGGCCCGGCCGGATCTGCAACGCACGGCGGAAGGCCTTTGCGCCTTCTTCAAAGCGCCGCATGCCGAGCAGCGCATTGCCGAAGTTATTCCAGGTCGCAGCGTCCAACGGTTGCAGGCGCAGCGCTTTTTCGAAAGCATCGGCGGCGTCTTCGTGGCGGCCCGCCGCCGCGTACGCATTGCCGAGGTTGTACTGCGCAAGCGAAAAACCGGGTTGCAGATGCAGCGCGTTGCGGAACCGCTCGATGGCGTCGTCGATCCGGCCCAGCGCTTTTAGCGCGTTGCCAAGATTGAGCTGCAAGCCGGCGTCGGCGGGGCGCAGATCCACCGCGCGACGCACCAGTTCGGCCGCTTCTGCGTGCTGGCCCTGTTGATGGCGCAGCACGCCGAGCAGATGAAGTGCGTCGACGTGGGAAGGCTCTGCGGCAAGCGCGGCTTGATAGTCGCGTTCCGCTTCGGTTAGACGGCCATCGCGATGCGCCGCGAAGCCACGCGCAAAAACTGTATCCATTGAGGAAGATTGAATGCAAACGCCTCATTTTCACACACGTTCGCCGCCGATCCCGATTTTTGCATTGACGCACCCGGTTTCGCTTCTGTAACATATGAACACCTGTTCATATGTTGGCTGATCTATCTTGTCTTCTCCTTTTGTCGCAACCGATGAGCGCGTTGTTCCGCTCGCCGACCTGTTCCGCCTGCTGGGCGATCCCACGCGGCTGCGCATCGTGCTGACGTGTGTCGACCGGCGCTGCGCGGTGGGGGCGATCGCGGAATCGCTCGGGTTGTCGGCGTCGCTCGTCAGCCATCACCTGCGTTTGCTGCGGGCGGCGCGGATCGTACGCGCCGAGCGTGAAGGCAAGCAGGTTTTCTATCTCGCCGCCGATAACCACATCAGCGCCATGTTGGCCGAGTTGCTCGAGCATGTTGCCGAGCCGCAAGCCGACTTCCGACCGGATAACGAATAAATGGAACCTCAATCGAAGCATCAGCATGAGCACGCGGATGACCATGACCACCAGCACGAGAAGGGTCACGCTCACAACCACGGTGCCGGCGGCCATCATCACCACCAGGCGCCGCAAGCCGGGCAGGGGCGTACGTTTGCGATCGCGGTTGGACTGAACCTGCTGATTGTGGTCGTGCAGGCCGTGTACGGTTTCATCGCGCATTCCACCGCGCTGCTCGCCGACGCCGGCCACAATCTCTCCGATGTCCTCGGCCTGCTCCTCGCCTGGGGCGCCGTCTGGCTCGGCACGCGCAAACCGTCGGAACGCTACACCTTCGGACTAGGCAGTTCGTCGATACTCGCTTCGCTCGCCAACGCCGCGCTGCTGCTCTTCGCGTGCGGCGCGATTGTGCTCGAAGCCGTGCAGCGCCTGCTCAATCCGGCGCCGGTCGCGGGCCTCGACGTGTTTATCGTCGCGACGCTCGGCATGGTCGTCAACGGCTTCTCGGCGTGGCTCTTCATGCGCGGCAGCAAGGAGGACCTGAACGTGCGCGGCGCTTTCCTGCACATGGCCGCCGACGCCGCCATTTCCGCCGCGGTCGCCGTCAGCGGTCTCGTGATCCTGTTTACGGGCGCGAGCTGGCTTGATCCGGTGATGAGCATCATCGTGGTCGGCGTGATCGTGGTGGGCACGTGGGGTCTCGGCCGCGACGCGATGCGGCTCGCGATGGGCGCGGTCCCGCCTGGCGTGGACAAGTCGGGTATCGAACAGTATCTGGCGGGTTTGCCGGGCGTGACCGACGTCCACGATCTCCATGTCTGGGCACTGTCCACCACGGAGAACGCGATGACCGCGCATCTGGTGATGCCGGCAGGTCATCCCGGCGATGTATTCGTGGACGCCATCGTGGTGACCTTGCGCCGTGAGCACGCGATGAACCACGCCACGCTGCAGGTGGAAAGGGGTACGACCGAGCATCGCTGTGCGCTGCACGAACGTTCGCCGGCACCGCCTCAGGCGCACATGCATTGACTGAGCCGTCGTTGGCGCGAATCGACCGGCGTACACTTGGCACTGTGAAGTTTGAGGGAGACGCGCATGCTCGCGCAGAAGCCGAATCGACACAAAGTCCTCGACGTGCCGCCGGTTCTGATCGCCGGCGCTGGTCCGACGGGCCTCGCCGCCGCGATGAGTTTGTCGCGCGCCGGCATTCCCGTGCGTCTCATCGATAAAGCCCGTGAACCCTTGCCGTGGTCGCGCGCCATCGGCATCCAGGCACGTACGCTCGAGCTTTTCGAGCAGCATCGGCTGGTTGAACCGTTTCTCGAACTCGGTCACCGGGGGCGCGTTGCCAACCTCTATTCGAACGGCCAGCGCCTCGCGCGGCTCGACTTCGATCCTCTGCAAACGCGTTATCCGTATCTGCTGTTCCTCGATCAATCGGTCACCGAACGCCTGATGACGGAGCATCTTGCGTCGTTCGGCGTGCGCATTGAACGCGGCGTGGAATTGACGCGCTTTCGGGAAGGATCAGCGGGGCTGGAGGCGACGCTGCGGCACTCGAACGGAGCTGAAGAATCGTTGCGCCCGTCGTATCTGATCGGGGCGGACGGCGCGCATAGCACGGTGCGCCGTGGTCTCGACGTCGAATTCACGGGCAAGACTTTCGAACAATCCTTCCTGCTAGCCGATCTCCTCGCCGACACCGAATGGCCCGAGGACGAATTCCATATCTTCGCGTCCGGCGAGGGGCTCGCCGCGTTGTTTCCGATGGGCGGTGGCCGTGTGCGCCTGATTGCGGACAAGCGCGTGATATCGACGTCAAGCGCGACGTCAAGCGCGACGTCGAGCGCGCCGTCGAATGATGTGGCGGAAAGCCTGAATAAAAACGCAGTGCCGACGTTCGATGAATGCCGCGCGATTATCGAGCGGCGCATTCATCATCGCGTGACGGCGAAAAGCCTCGGATGGTCATCGTATTTTCATCTGAATAACCGCATGGCCGACCAGTTGCGTTCAGGCCGCGTTTTTCTCGCCGGCGATGCCGCGCATGTCCACAGTCCGGCCGGCGCGCAGGGCATGAATACCGGCATTCAGGAGGCGTTTAATCTCGGCTGGAAGATTGCGCGGATGCTGGCCGGGGTGGCGCCGGATCGTCTGCTCGATACGTATCACGCCGAGCGTCACCCGATTGAGCGTGAAGTGCTGCGGCAATCCAGTTTCATGACGCAGATGGCAGCCGCCGAGCACGGGCCGATGAAGCTGCTTCGTGATCACGTGATGCCGGCGTTATCGGCGATTGGCCCATTGCGCGACGCCGCGCGGCGCACGGTCAGCGAGCTGTCGATTCAATACCGGCGCAGTCCGCTCACGCTGGATCGCTCGCTCGACGGCGGTCCGCGTGCGGGTGAACGCGCGCCGGACGCGTGGGTGCATGTCGTCGANGGGCCGCTCGGCCGGGCGCCGGGTGTGGGCTGTCTTTTCGATCTCCACGATCCCGCGTGTTTCTCGNTGTTCTTGCTGGTGAATCCNTCGCCGGAAGACGATATCGCGCTGGCGCCCGCGACGCTCACCGTCGCGCATGCTANCCGCGATAAGGATCTGGATGANCTGGCGGTATNGGTGGAAGAGGTGTTGCCGAACACGGTGCGCGTGTGGCGCATCACCGATAAAGAAGGCGACGGCGCGCGTTCGCTGACAGATGCGTATGGGCGCACGCGGCCGTGTTTCTATCTCGTGCGCCCAGATGGATATATTGCGGCGAGAGGGCGCGCGCCGTCGGATACGCAAGCGCTGTTGCGGCATTGTGAAACGTGGTTCGGTTCGACGCAGCCGCGGGGAGAGGGTTGAACGATCAAGCGACCGGCGCTACCGCCGGCGTCAACGCCACCCGGTGTTTCGTCAGCGCTTCCAGCACGATCGGTTCAAGCGCGGCAACCACGCTCGGATCATCCAACCCGTTAAGCAACGCGATCCGCATCCGTGGCGCCCAGAACCGGTGAATGTGATCGGCGATCCCATCNACCGCTTCCGGGCGATCCGGCATCGAATCGAAAAATTCACCGATCTGGTTCGCCATTTCGATCAGGCTGTTCACATCCATGATTATTTCCCCGACGACGTGACAGCCGCATCACGCAGCTGCAAAAACTCCAGCTGCTGCGTGTTGAAACGCGAATATTCCTTCTGCCATTGCGACGGCTGTTCGACCGGCATGACCTGCACCGCCGTCACTTTGTACTCGGGACAATTCGTGGCCCAATCGGAGGAATCCGTGGTGATCACGTTTGCGCCGGATTCAGGGAAGTGGAACGTCGTATACACCACGCCCGGCTGCATCCGCTCGGTAATCTTCGCGCGCAGCACGGTCTGCCCGGCACGCGATTCAATCCCCACCCAATCGTCCGCCTTGATCCCGCGCTCCTCGGCATCGTGCGGATGAATCTCCAGCCGGTCCTCGTCGTGCCAGCGCGAATTTTCCGTACGCCGCGTCTGCGCGCCCACGTTGTACTGCGACAGGATGCGGCCCGTCGTCAGCAGCAGCGGGAACTTGCGCGTGACCTTCTCCGGCGTCGCGATGAACTTCGTGATCACGAAGCGGCCTTTACCACGCACGAATTCATCGATATGCATCGTCGGCGTGCCATCCGGCGCTTGCGCGTTGCACGGCCACTGGATGCTGCCGAGTTCATCGAGACGTTTGTACGACACGCCGGTGAACGTGGGCGTCAGGCTCGCGATCTCGTCCATGATCTGCGACGGATGCGTGTAGTTCATTTCATAGCCGAGCGCGCGGGCGAGCTTGATCGTCACTTCCCAGTCGGCCAGACCCGGCAGCGGCGGCATGACCTTGCGCACGCGCGAGATGCGGCGTTCTGCGTTGGTGAACGTGCCGTCCTTTTCGAGGAACGACGAACCCGGCAGGAACACGTGCGCGTACTTGGCCGTCTCGTTGAGGAAGATGTCCTGTACGACAATGCATTCCATCGACGACAACGCCTTCGCCACGTGCTGCGTATTCGGATCGGACTGAACGATGTCCTCGCCCTGGCAATAAAGGCCNAGGAAGCTGCCGTGAACAGCGGCGTCGAACATGTTCGGAATGCGCAGGCCCGGTTCGGATTGCAGCTTCACGCTCCACGCTTCTTCGAACAACGCGCGCACGGCGGCATCGCCGATATGACGGTAACCCGGCAACTCGTGCGGGAACGAACCCATGTCGCACGAACCCTGCACGTTGTTCTGACCACGCAGCGGATTCACGCCCACACCTTCGCGGCCCACGTTGCCGGTTGCCATCGCGAGGTTCGCGATACCCATGACCATCGTCGAACCTTGCGCATGTTCCGTCACGCCAAGGCCGTAGTAGATCGCACCGTTGCCGGCGTTCGCGTAGATGCGCGCGGCTTCACGTACCGCTTGCGCCGGCACGCCGGTAATGGCTTCCATCGCTTCCGGCGAGTTTTCTTCAAGGGCGATGAAGTCGCGCCATTGCTGGAAGGCGCGCGGATCGCAGCGCTCAGCCACAAAATCTTCCTTCACCAGGCCTTCGGTCACGATCACGTGGGCGAGCGCGTTGATCATCGCTACGTTCGTGCCCGGCTTCAACGCCAGATGATGCGACGCCTTCACATGCGGCGTATCGACGATATCAATCCGGCGCGGATCGACCACGATCAGTTGCGCACCTTCACGCACCCGGCGTTTCAGCCGCGATGCAAACACGGGGTGGCCATCGGTCGGATTCGCACCGATCACGACGATCACGTCGGCTTTCTCGACCGACGCAAAGGTCTGCGTTCCCGCCGATTCGCCCAGCGTCGTCTTCAGGCCATACCCGGTCGGCGAGTGACAAACACGGGCACAGGTATCGACATTGTTATTGCCGAACGCCGCGCGCACGAGTTTCTGCACGAGGTAGGTTTCCTCGTTCGTGCATCTCGATGACGTAATCCCGCCGATCGAATCCACGCCGTGCTTGTCCTGGATGCGGCGAAATTCGCTGGCCGCGTACGAGAGCGCTTCATCCCAGCTCACTTCGCGCCACGGATCGGTGATCTTCGCGCGGATCATCGGCTTGGTGATACGGTCCTTGTGCGTGGCGTAGCCCCACGCAAAGCGGCCCTTGACGCATGCGTGACCATCGTTTGCCTGGCCGTTCTTGTTCGGCACCATGCGCACGACCTGGCTGCCCTTCATCTCGGCTTTCAACGAACAGCCGACGCCGCAATACGCGCATGTAGTCGTGATCGAATGTTCGGGCTGGCCGAGCATGATCACGGTTTTTTCCTGCAGCGTCGCCGTCGGGCAAGCCGCCACGCACGCGCCGCACGACACACATTCCGATTCCATGAACGGCTGGTTTTCGCTGGCAGCAACACGCGATTCGAAACCACGCCCCGCGATGGTCAGCGCGAACGTTCCCTGCGTTTCCTCGCACGCGCGCACGCAGCGATTGCAGACGATGCACTTCGACGCGTCGTACGTGAAATACGGATTCGATTCGTCCTTCTTGTCCTTCAGGTGGTTCGCGCCTTCATAGCCGTATCGAACCTCGCGCAAGCCGACGACGCCCGCCATGTCCTGCAATTCGCAATCGCCGTTGGCGGGGCAGGTGAGGCAATCGAGCGGGTGATCGGAGATATACAACTCCATCACGTTCTTGCGCAGCGACTGCAGCTTGTCCGTCTGCGTACGCACTTTCATGCCGGCTTCGACGGGGGTCGTGCACGATGCCGGATAGCCACGCTTGCCTTCAATTTCAACCAGGCACAGGCGGCACGAACCGAACGGCTCAAGCGAATCCGTCGCGCAAAGTTTCGGCACATTCACGCCGGCCTCGATCGCCGCGCGCATCACCGACGTTCCAGCCGGCACCGTCACCGAGGTACCGTCGATATCGAGCGTCACGTCGATATCGGCATGGCGAAATGGCGTGCCGTAGTCGGTCTCGTCGAAGGGATCGCGCAGCTTCGTCTTGCACGCGCAATTGCCGGAACCGCAGGATGAGTTAGACATTTTTTGCTCCTTCTTAAGCCGCTTTCTGCGACGGCTTTTGCGAAAGACCGAAGTCTTCGGGGAAATGATCGAGTGCGGACAGCACCGGATACGGCGTCATGCCGCCCATGGCGCAGAGCGATCCGGAAACCATGGTGTCGCAGAGATCGCGCAGCAGCGTGACCTGCTTCGGCGAGGTATCGCCGGCACGGATCTTTGCGATGACTTCAACACCGCGCGTGGAACCGATGCGACAGGGCGTGCACTTGCCGCACGATTCGACGGCGCAAAAGTGCATCGCATACTGGGCGAGATCGGCGAGATTCGAAGTGTCGTCGTGAATCACGATACCGCCGTGTCCGACCACCGCGCCAACCGCCGCATAAGCTTCGTAGTCCATGGGAATATCCCACTGGCTTTCCGGAAGATATGTACCGAGCGGACCGCCGACTTGCGCGGCGCGCGCCGGCCGGCCGCTCGCCGTGCCGCCGCCATATTCGTAGATCAGTTCGCGCAAGGTCACGCCGAACGCCAGTTCCACGAGGCCGCCTTGCTTCACATTGCCGGCGATCTGGAACGGCAGCGTGCCACGCGAGCGGCCCATGCCGAAGTCGCGATAAAACGCCGCGCCCTTGGCGAAGATGATGGGCACGGTCGCCAAAGTAATCACGTTGTTGATGACCGTCGGCTGGCCGAACAAGCCGACCAACGCGGGCACCGGCGGCTTCGCCCGGACCACGCCGCGTTTGCCTTCCAGCGATTCGAGCAGCGCCGTTTCCTCGCCGCAGACATACGAACCAGCGCCTTTGGCGACTTCCAGTTCGAACGCCTTGTCGCTGCCAAGCACGCTTCTGCCAAGCCAGCCGGCATCGCGTGCTTTATCGATGGCGCGATTCAGCGTGGCAATCGAGTGCGGATATTCGCTGCGCACATAGATGTAGCCCTTCGTCGCGTTGGTCACGATCCCCGCAATGATCATCCCTTCGATCAACATGTACGGGTCGCTTTCCATGACCAGGCGGTCGGAGAACGTGCCGGAGTCGCCTTCGTCGGCGTTGCAGACGATGTACTTCTGCGGGGCCTTTGCCGCGCGTACCGTGCGCCATTTGATACCGGCCGGGAACGCCGCGCCGCCGCGTCCACGCAAGCCCGATTCGAGCAATGCTTCGCAAGCGGCATCGCCGTCGGTTTCGAGTGCTTTGCGCAAACCTTCGAGGCCGCCATGCTTCACGTAGTCATCGGTGGAAAGCGGGTCCGTGATGCCGATGCGCGCAAACGTCAGGCGTTGCTGTTTGGCAAGCCAGGGCAGCGTATCGACCACACCGAGACGTTTTTCGTGCGCGCCGCCGTTTGCAAGATCGGCATCGAAGAGAGCGGCTACATCGTCTTCATCGACATTCGAATAACCGATGCGGCCTTCCGCCGTTTCCACTTCGACCAGCGGTTCGAGCCACAACATACCGCGCGAGCCGTTACGCACGACCTCGACTTCAATACCGCGTTTCTGAGCTTCAACTGCAACGGCAAGTGCAACGCGGTCGGCGCCGAGCGCTAATGCCGACGAATCGCAGGGGACGTAGATGCGTGTCATACCAGGTCCTCCGCGCTCGCGCGTGCCGCTTCATACAGCCGGTCGAACTTCTGCGGCGTGACGCGAGCGTACAACTCGCCATTGATGGTCATAGCCGGGGACAACGCACATTGCCCGAGGCAATACACGGTTTCCAGTTCAGTATCAGGCTGGTGGCCGGAATCGAACTTGCATCCCGTATGCCCTTCGATATGCGCCGCCAGCGCCTCCGTTCCCATGCTCCGGCAGGCCTCGGCGCGACACAACTGTACGGTCACGCGCGCGGGCGGTTCGGAGCGGAAATGATGGTAATAGGTGATCACGCCGTGCACTTCCGCGCGCGAAAGCGACATGGCCTGAGCGAGCGGGCCGATGACATCGGCGGGAATGTAGCCGGCTTCGTCCTGAATGGCGTGCAGAACCGCCAGCAGCGACGCATCCTTTTTCAGATGACGCGCGACGCGCTCTTCGGGCGTGCCGGCCGGCTGATTCGGGGTGTTGTGGGACATCTGGATCATGGGGGAAATCTCCATTGCTCGGCATATGTTTTATGAATGCATATATCGGTCGTATAATTGCAGCACCGAGCCCGTGATATGCAAGATACGAGGCTATCCGGCCGATGGCAATAGGAACTGAAGGTACATATGATCGATGTCGAATGCCGCACTGAACTCGTCCTGCGCGACGCGGCCGGCCGCGAAGCCAGTCTCAGCGCGGCCGTGCCGCTTTTGCTGCTGGTTTCGCAGACCGGCAGCATCGCGCAAGCCGCGTCGGCTAAGGGTTTGTCCTATCGGCACGCGTGGGGCCTATTGCGCGAAATTGAGACACGGCTGGGCGGCGCGCTGATCACCAAGTCGCGTGGACGTGGGTCAGTGCTGTCGGAACTCGGCGAGGCCGTGCTGCGGGCGCAGCGTTTATCGAACGAGCGGCTCGATGGGCCGCTCCAGGCGCTGGCGAGCGAAGTGGCGGGCGAACTGAACCGGCGGCTGTCGCGCACGGTCGGCGAGATACGGATTCACGCGTCGCACGGCTACGCGGTTGCTGCGCTGGTGGGTGCGCTGGCAGCCAAGCGAATTCCCGCCGACATCAAATACCGCGAGAGCGCCGAAGCGGTGAGCGCGCTCGCGCGCGGTGAGTGCGAGCTGGCCGGGTTCCACTTGCCTATCGGCGAATTCCGCGCGAGTTGCGCCGAGATCTATCGGCCCTGGCTCGACGCGGGGCGGCATCGGCTGATTCATCTGACGCGGCGCACGCAGGGCCTGTTTCTGCCGAAGGGCAATCCGAAAGGCATACGGGGCTTGCACGATCTCGCCCGCGACGACATCCGCTTCGTCAACCGTCAGCCCGGATCGGGCACCCGCATGTTGCTGGATCTGGCGCTGCGCCAGATTGGCGTCGATCCCACGACAATCAACGGCTACGCCACCGCCGAGCTTACCCATTCGGCTATCGCCGCGTTCGTCGCGAGCGGCATGGCCGATCTGGGATTTGGCGTGCAGCCCGCGGCGCAACAGTTCGCGCTGGACTTCATCCCGGTTATAGACGAGGACTATTTGTTCGCGTGCGATCGAGACAAACTCGACGACGCGCGGCTCGGTGGCGTGCTTGAGATTCTGCGCAGCGACGCATTCCGCGACAGCGTGGCGCATCTGGAAGGTTATGACCCGGTTTTTTGCGGGCAGCTGCTCGAACTCGAGTCGGCCCTCAGCGGGGCGACCGGAAACGAGCGGTAATCAAATCGAGGCCATGCGTCCTGCCGATCCAAAGCCTTACGCTTAGAATTACGTTAACCTCATGGATAGCGGGAAAGGCCGGTGGATTTGCGTGCGATGTCCTGATGTCGCTTAGTACGCAGGATCCGGGATACGCCGCTGACCAAACGTTTAACCGATCACCGTTTTACTCACCGTTATTGCTGCCATGAAATTGCTTTTGAGCGTTGCCGCGTTGATCGCGTTCGTTGCTAGTGCCGTCGCCTTTGTGCCCGTCGCTTTTGCCCAGAATTCTCCCGGTGTTCCCGGCGGCATCCTGCAGGACCAGTTTCGCCTGAAAGAACATCCGCAGTTGCAGTTTGCCGCTTCCGCGCCGTCCGAGAAGTATCAGAACGGTGTCACAGCGAAGCGCAAACGCGGGGATCTGGGCGATCCGAACGGCTGTAACTTGCAGTGTCCGCCGGACCAATAAGCGGCTGGACTCCTGATAGCGCAGTCCAGACTCACACTCGGCGGCTTTCATCGAAGCCGCCGATCCGCTCTTTACGTCATCGTCCGAATCGTCCCATCGCGCCGTCGTAAAAAAGCCGCCGAGCCATCCGGCTTGTTTTGAGCGAGCAGCGTTAACCCTGCTTTTGGTTTCTATTTCCCGCCAGTCTTGCGTCTGCCGGACGCGTCTCCCGCCTTAGCGTCTGTTGCCACTCATTACCGACCGATTAATACTACTTGATGGCGGCGTCCACGAGATGCGCTCGGGTATCTTATCGGTGCGTGCATTGAGTGGTGCTCGATGACGGACGCATTTATTTCTCATAAAAAACAATCAAGCGAGCCGACTGGCGTCCATGCCAGAGTAGCGTAGGCGAGGGGATGCGGATCGGCACTGTCCGTATGACGGCACGGTCGCAAGGGACATTTGGAACGCCGAGGGGAAGACAATCAAATGAGAATTCTTCAAGTCATTCTTGCACCCCGATTGTCCGGTGCCGAGGTGCTTGCAAAAGGCGTGGCCATTGGGCATCAGCAAGGCGGTCATGACGTTTGCATTACCTCACTGATGCCGGAGCACAACGATTTCGAGCATATCAGCGCCGAATTGCGCGCGAACAATGTTCTCTGTTTTTTCCCGCAGCGCGCGCTCGGCAAGATAGGCCGGCTGCTGTTCCTGCACCGCGCCATTCGTCGTTTCAAGCCCGACATCATCTTCGCGCACGCCACCATTCCGGCCTTGTATGTGCGTGCGTTGCCTACGCGTGTGCCGATTGTCTGGGTCATGCACTCCGGCGCCAATGACTTCGCTAACAATGCTCTGCTGTTCGCCGAGCGTTTGCTCTCGGGGCGGGCGAAGGCGGTGATCGGCGTGTCGCAGAAGAATATCGACGAATACGTGAAGGAAGTCGGGTCGCATCCCTCGATGATCGTGGTGCCGAACGGCGTCGATATCTCGCGTTTCGAGCAGGTGAGCGAACCGCTGCCATCGACGGGATTCAGGCAGATCGTCCAGATCGGCCGGTATATCCCGGAGAAGAATCAGTTGCAGACCGTGCAGGCGTTCGCGCGCGTTGCCGCAACCGAGCCCGATGTGCGTCTGCTGCTGTGCGGCGTGATCGAAAACCTGGACTATCACGCGGCCATCTTGAAACTCGTGGACGACCTGGGGCTGACGGATCGTGTGATGGTGATCGGGCCACAGCCGAATGTTGCGGAGATTTTGCGCAGTTCGCACGCGTTCGCGATGCCGTCGAGTTTCGAGGCGCATAGCATCGGCTTCCTGGAGGCGCTGGCGTCGGGGATCCCTGTGGTCGGCAATGCGATTCCTTCGTTCGCGTTCGCCGACAATTTCCCGGGCGTTGAACTGCTCGATACCAGCGACACCGATGCCTACGGCCGCGCCTTGCTCGAGGCGTTGTCGCAGCCGCGAGCAACGCGGCCGCTCAACGGTTTGACATTGCAGAGCACGGCAGACCGCTATCTGGCAATTGCCTGCGATGTGCTCAACCCGCGGGTGAGATTGAGCTAAGCAGGTTCGATTTGATTCGATAATTTGAGTCGATGTAAAGCGCGTCGCCGGGTTTTCGGCGGCGCGTTTTTGTTTGGTGCGGGCGTTTGGGGCTTCGACGCTCACGCCACTGTAGCGGCGAAGTTGCGATCGTCCGCTGCGCTTGGGTTTATTGTTCCTGTTCCGCACGCTCGAAGACAAAGAACCCCGCGCAGCCAGGCTGGGCGGGGTTCTTTGGTCAAGCTTTGGTGTTACTAGAAGGCTATTTGGTGGAGGCGGCGGGAATCGAACCCGCGTCCAGTAGCGCTCTACGACCAGTTCTACATACTTAGTTCTATCATTTGATTTAACCTGGCGACGCGGACGAACACGCTTCGCTTCGGCGATTCACTAAATTTTCGACCTTGGCGTCGTGACGCCGACAAGGCTTATCTGACGTATATGACCTCTCGCGGTATTGCTACCGGTCTTGCGACTCTAGTCCGTCAGTAAACTAGGGAGAGGCAGGCGGCCCTTAGGCTGCCAGTGCGAACGTTTCGTCGTTTGCAGTTACGTTTTTCCCATTGATTTACGAGGTGACGGGTCCTCGGTATGCCCTAGCCGCTTCGCAACCCCTGTCGAAACCAGGTCGCCCCCGAAGCATTAAGTATTGTCTCACAGTTTCGTCCGGGATTTCACCGGAGAGCGGGCCCGGACGTTTGTGGCAGTCACTGCACTCACTGTACGTCCCGCAGCAGATGCTGCAATTCAATCGTCGTTTCCACCACGTGATCCGCGTGCCACCGGGTGGGCGGCAAGTCCGTCCCGCAGTACCCGTAGGCCGCAGCCACCGTGACCATGCCGGCCGCGAAACCGGCCTGCACGTCGCGCAGATCGTCGCCCACGTACACCACGCGTTCCGGCTTCTCTTCCATCAGTTCCGCCGCATGCAGCAACGGCGCCGGATGCGGCTTCGAATGCGGGGTGGTATCGCCGCAGACGAGACACGCCGCGCGCTCGCCAAGTCCGAGCAGCGCCACCAACGGTTCCGCCAGTCGCGTCACCTTGTTGGTCACGATGCCCCAGCGCACGCCGCGGGTATCCAACTGATCGAGCAATTCGTCGATACCCGGAAACAGCGTCGTCTCGATGCACAAATCCGCTTCATAGTTGGCGAGAAACTCCTCGCGCATGGACGCGTAATCGGGATGCTCCGGGCCAATCTCGAACGCACCGGCAAGCAAACCGCGCGCTCCCGCCGACGCCAATGGCCGCAAGGTCTCGAGCGGCCGCATTTCCAGCCCGCGGTCATGCCGCATCTTGTTGACGGCGGCGACGAGGTCGGGCGCGGTATCGGCGATAGTGCCGTCGAGATCGAACAAAATCGCGTGGCAGAGATTGAGCCGGGACTTGTCGATCTGATGCTGGGGCNGGGGCGTCGGGTCGTCGCTCATGAAAGTCCGTACAGGTTCGATGACGCTCGGAGGCGTGGGGTCGGCGTCACTGGGGCGATCGTTCATGTTTGTTCCCGTCAGGCTACGCGACGGCAAGCCATCAAGTAGTTGATGCTGGAGTCGTCGGAGAGACTGAAGCGCTTGCTGAGCGGCCGGTACGTAATCCCTTTGATATCCACGATATCAAGTTGCGCAGAACGCACGAATTGCGCAAGTTCTGACGGCTTGATGAAGCGCGCGTAATCATGCGTGCCGCGCGGCAGCATCCGGGCGATGTATTCTGCGCCGATGACCGCGAACAGATACGCCTTGGCATTGCGATTGAGCGTGGAGAAAAACACCCAGCCGCCGGGTTTGACGAGCGTTGCGCACGCCTGAACGATCCCCGATGGATCCGGCACGTGTTCGAGCATCTCCATGCACGTGACCACGTCATAGCTGCCGGGTTCTCGCGCCGCCAGCGCCTCAGCCGCGACCTCTTCATATTCGACCTCGACGCCGCTTTCCAGGCTATGCAGATCGGCCACACCCAGCGCTCTCGACGACAAATCCACACCTTTCACCTTGGCGCCGCGAATGGCCATCGACTCAGACAGGATGCCGCCGCCGCAGCCGATATCCAGCGCGCGCTTGCCCGACAAATGGGCATGTTTGTCGATCCAGTCGAGCCGCACAGGGTTGAGTTCGTGCAGCGGTTTGAATTCCGCGTTCGGGTCCCACCAGCGATGAGCCAGCTCGCTGAATTTCTGAAGCTCGTGGGGATCGGCATTGATCATGTGCGGATAGCCTTGAAACATAAGGTCGAAAACAGTCAAGCACCAAGTATATAGGCGGTCGCGAGAGCCGGTAAAACGAGGCAAGGGCGGTGCCCGGTCGAGCAGGGGCCGCCGTGGCCTTGAGGCAAAGACGCGCAGTGCATAAAAAAAGCCCCGCCGAAGCGGGGCTTTGATCCTGCGGCAATCAGTCGCTTATTACTGCGGCTGACGCGAGGTTCCAACAACTTCGACTTCCACGCGACGATCCGGTGCGAGGCAAGCGACAAGTTGCTTGTGGTTCTTCTGGTTGCAACCCGTGGTAACCGGGTTGCGCTTGCCCTTGCCTTCCGTATAGATACGGTTGGCTTCGATGCCCTTGCTGACCAAGTATGCCTTGACAGCTTGTGCACGACGCAGGGACAGGCGATCGTTGTACTTGTCCGAACCGATACGGTCCGTGTAACCCGTTGCGACCACGACTTCCAGGTTCAGGTCGCCAATCTTCGATGCGAGATCGTCAAGCTTAGCCTTACCAGCCGGCTTCAGGATAGCCTTGTCGAAGTCGAACAGAGCGTCAGCTTGGTACGTAACCTTCTGGCTTTGGATAACCGGAGCCGGTGCCGGTGGTGCGACCGGCGGCTGCGGTGCCTGGGCTACCAGCGCGCCATCGCACTTTGCGTTGGCCGTTGCCGGGGTCCAGAACGCGTCACGCCAGCAAAGCTCGTTCGTGCCGTTCATCCACACGTATTCACCCGTGCCGTTCACCCAGTTGTCATTAACTGCCTGACGCGAAGCCGGGACCGATTGCGCCATAGCCGATGCAGCCATAACTGCGGTAGCTGCAATGAACGCGAGCTTTGAAAGTTTATTCATATTTCTCCTCTCGAAATTGAGATTACCGCAGGTTTACTGCGAGCCTTGTTGACAAAGACAAGTCATACATTGCTCGAAGTATAACATTACCGCGGAACAAAACGCTGTGTGTAGACTTCGAGCAGTGTCTAACTTTCTGCGTTCGCATTTTGCCATATCGTTCCCTTGCAACGATAAAAATATCCCGGGCCCCCTAACGCCCGCAACCTTATGTGGTGCATGCGCAACAAGACGGGGCATGGGAATCGCAGGGTTTGATACGCGCGAAACATGCGCACAATACGTGCCACCCCGGAACTTTTTCGCAAAACCTCAATACATTCTTTTCGACGGTTTTTCGCGCGTTAATTGGCAGCGACAAAACCCGTGAGGGCGAATGATAGCGGGTTAGTCTGACGTTTTCACTTTGTTCCGTGAGGGAATTTGTAAGCTTTCGCTACCATTTGCGTTCGCGCCCCCTACAAAGGTTCCCGGTCACTCACTCTACGCACTCTACGTATACGCAGTGGTCCCGGGCGCGGATGCGGCGCATGTTAGAATCGCGTGATGCGTTGCGTTCGCAGCGCCGATGCCAAACGACGGTGAATCCGGGCAAAACGCCGCAAAAAAGGGCTTTTGTTCCGCGCCGGCGCCGCACAGTTCAAGACACGGATAAATGGATCAATTCGCCAAAGAGACCCTGCCAATCTCCCTCGAGGAGGAAATGCGCCGCTCATATCTCGATTACGCGATGAGCGTGATCGTGGGGCGAGCGCTCCCCGATGTCCGCGACGGCCTCAAGCCAGTCCACCGTCGCGCGCTCTATTCCATGCACGAACTGAACAACGACTGGAATCGCGCTTACAAGAAGTCGGCGCGTATTGTGGGCGACGTGATCGGTAAATATCACCCGCACGGTGACCAGTCGGTCTACGACACCATCGTCCGGATGGCGCAGCCTTTCTCGCTTCGCTACATGCTGGTCGACGGGCAGGGAAATTTCGGTTCGGTCGACGGCGACAACGCCGCGGCCATGCGTTACACCGAAATCCGCATGGCGAAGATCGGTCATGAGCTGCTGGCGGACATCGACAAGGAAACGGTCGACTTCGGTCCGAACTATGACGGCAGCGAAAGCGAACCACTCGTTCTGCCGGCGCGCATCCCCAATCTGCTGATCAATGGCTCGGCCGGCATTGCCGTGGGCATGGCGACGAACATTCCGCCGCACAACCTGCGCGAAATCGTCGATGCCTGCATGCATCTGCTGAACAATCCCGATACCACGATTGACGAACTGATCGAGATCGTTCCGGCCCCGGATTTCCCGACAGCTGGCGTGATCTACGGCGTCTCGGGCGTAAAGGACGGCTATCGAACGGGTCGCGGACGCGTTGTGATGCGCGCGACCACGCACTTCGAAGAGATCGACCGCGGCCAGCGGATGGCGATCATCGTCGACGAAATTCCGTATCAGGTGAACAAGCGCACGCTGCTCGAGCGTATAGCGGAGCTGGTGAACGAGAAGAAGATTGAAGGCATCTCGGACATCCGCGACGAATCCGACAAGAGCGGCATGCGCGTGGTGGTCGAGCTAAAGCGCGGCGAAGTGCCCGAAGTGGTGCTGAATAATCTGTACAAGATGACGCAGCTTCAGGACACGTTCGGCATCAACATGGTTGCACTGGTCGACGGCCAGCCGCGCCTGCTGAACCTGAAGCAGATGCTGGAGTGTTTCCTGTCGCATCGGCGGGAAGTGCTGACGCGGCGCACTGTATACGAACTGCGCAAGGCGCGGGATCGCGGCCACGTGCTGGAAGGCCTGGCGGTGGCGCTGGCGAATATCGACGAATTCATCCGCATCATCAAGGCCGCGCCGACTCCGCCGATCGCGAAGCAGGACTTGATGAACAACGCCTGGGACTCGGAAATCGTGCGCGAAATGCTGTCGCGTGCGGAAACCGAGGAATCGGGCGGGCGTCAGGCGTATCGGCCGGAAGGGCTGAATCCGGCGTACGGCATGCAGGCCGACGGCTTGTACAAGCTGTCGGACGTTCAGGCGCAGGAAATTCTGCAAATGCGCCTGCAACGCCTGACCGGACTCGAGCAGGACAAGATTGTCGGCGAGTACAAGGAAGTGATGGCGCAAATCGCCGACTTGCTCGACATCCTGGCGCGGCCGGAACGGATTCGCGCGATCATCGTCGACGAACTGGCGTCAATTCGCGCCGAATTCGGCGACGACCGTCGCTCGCGCATCGAACTGAACGCAACCGAGCTGAACACCGAAGACCTGATCACGCCACAGGAAATGGTCGTGACCATGTCGCACACGGGCTACGTGAAGTCGCAGCCGCTGTCGGAATATCGGGCGCAAAAGCGTGGTGGCCGCGGCAAGCAGGCCACGCAGATGAAGGAAGACGACTGGATCGACACGCTCTTCATCGCGAACACGCACGACCACATGCTGTGTTTCTCGAATCGTGGGCGTGTTTACTGGATCAAGGTCTACGAAGTGCCGCAGGGTTCGCGGAACTCGCGCGGCCGGCCGATCGTCAACATGTTCCCGCTGCAAGACGGCGAGAAGATCAACGTCGTGTTGCCGATCAAGGAATTTTCTGCAGACAAATACGTCTTCATGGCGACCTCTCTGGGTACTGTGAAGAAGACGCCGCTGGAAGCATTCAGCCGACCGTTGCGCAAGGGCATCATCGCGGTCGGTCTGGACGAGGGCGATTTCCTGATCGGCGCCGCGATCACCGACGGTCAGCATGATGTGATGCTGTTCTCGGATTCGGGCAAAGCGGTCCGCTTTGACGAAAACGACGTGCGCGCAATGGGCCGCGAAGCCCGTGGCGTGCGTGGCATGCAACTGGAAGAAGGGCAGCAGGTCATCGCGTTGCTGGTGGCGGGCGGTGAAAACCAGTCGGTGCTGACCGCGACCGAGAACGGCTTCGGCAAGCGCACGCCGATCGAGGAATACACGCGTCACGGCCGTGGCACGAAGGGAATGATCGCTATCCAGACGTCGGAGCGTAACGGCAAGGTGGTCGCCGCAACGCTCGTCGAACCGGAGAGCGAGATCATGCTGATCACCAATACCGGCGTGCTGATCCGCACGCGGGTGTCGGAGATCCGTGAAATGGGCCGTGCAACTCAAGGTGTTACACTCATCAGCCTTGACGACGGCACCAAGCTGTCCGGCTTGCAGCATATCGCCGAGGCGGAAGTGGCAGTCGAACTCGACGCCGATCTGGAAGGTGATGCGGGTGATGTCGGCGTACCTCTCAACGGGTCATCGGCCGGTGACGCCGCTGATACGGGTGACAATCCGGGCGACACGTCGGAAGGTGATGAGGACGGCACGTCCTGACCGATTGTTCGCGACCAGCGCCTGTTCTGTTTCTGAAAGCTTGAATGGATAAGCTGCGCGGCTTGAGCACATGCCGAGTCGCGCGGCGATGGAAACAAAATTTTTTTAAGGGAGTAATGATGCAAAAACAGTTTAAACAATGGATGTTGCTGGCTGCTTTGGTACCGGCTTTCGCATCGGCTCAATCGCTCCAGAGCCAAGCAACGACGCCGGCTGCAGACGTAGCCACAGCGGCACCGGATCCGGCGAAGCAAGCTGCGATCAAGGACCTGCTGGATGCAATCGACGCGCAAAAGCTCGTCGGCGCCATTGGTAACAGTGCACAAATGCAGTCGAAGCAACTGGTTCCGGCCATCCTGTCCGACGCTTTGAGCGAGAACAAGACCCTGAACGACAAGCAGAAGCAAGCGGCCGTTCCTCAGCTCCAGAAGGACACGGTACCGAAGCTGGTGGACTCGGCTGGTCAGGTCTTCGCGACCGACTCGTTCCGTCAGGACGCTATGCAGGCACAGTACGACGCGTACGCGAAGTACTACACCACGGCTGAAATCAAGGACCTGACGACGTTCTACAAGAGCCCGACGGGTCGCAAGTTCATCCAGGTTCAGGACCAGGTTGGTCGTGACGTGGTGAACGGTCTGATGCAGAAGTACATGCCGCAATCGATCAAGGCCACCCGCGCGCAAGCGGACAAGGAAGTGGCTGCTGTCAAGCCAGGCAAGTAAGCCAGGCTGCCGAAACCCGCCGCCGCCCGGGCGGCTGTAGTTTGGCGGGTTTATGGGACGGTGCGATAATGGCTGTTTGCGTTCAGACGCAAACAGCCATTTGTTTTTCGTGGCGCGATTCAGGCGTTACTCAGCTTTTCTCGTCGGCGTTCTCCGAGTGCGTCCGGCTTTTCGGGGTGTTTATCAGATGCGCGTGTTCAATTTCTCCGCTGGTCCTGCAGCAATGCCCGAAGAAGTACTCCGTCAAGCCGCCGACGAAATGCTCGACTGGCACGGCAGCGGCATGAGTGTGATGGAAATGAGCCATCGCGGTGCTGAATTCATGTCGATACATGAAGCCGCGCTCACTGACCTCCGCGATCTGCTGAAAGTGCCCGCGTCGCACAGGATCTTGTTCCTGCAGGGCGGGGGCATAGGCGAGAACGCGATCGTGCCGCTAAACATGCTCGGGGCGCGTAAAACCGCGGACTTTGTCGTGACCGGTTCGTGGTCGCAGAAATCGTTCAAGGAAGCGCAGAAATACGGCACGCCGCACATTGCCGCAAACGGCAAGACGGCGCAGGGTTTTACGCACGTGCCGAAGGTCGACGAATGGCATCTTTCCGACGATCCCGCCTACGTCCATATCTGCACGAACGAAACCATCGACGGTGTGGAGACCTTCGAGATTCCCGATCTCGGTTCGGTCCCGCTGGTCGCTGACGCGTCGTCGCACATTCTTTCCCGCCCGATGGACATCGCGAAATACGGCGTGCTGTTCGGCGGCGCGCAGAAGAATATCGGCATGGCGGGTGTGACGGTCGTGATCGTGCGCGAAGATCTGCTTGATCGCGCGCTTGCCATCTGCCCGTCGGCATTCGAATGGAAGACCGTCGCCGAGAACAATTCCATGTACAACACGCCGCCCACGTACGCGATCTATATCGCCGGCCTGGTGTTCAAGTGGCTGAAAAAACAGGGCGGCCTGGAAGCGATGGAAGCCCGCAGCATCGAGAAGTCGACGCTGCTGTACGACACCATCGACGCCAGCAGTTTCTATCTGAACAAAGTCGAGCGCCAGTCGCGCTCGAGAATGAACGTACCGTTTTTTCTCGCCGACGAATCCCGCAACGAAGCATTCCTGGCCGGCGCGAAAGCGCGCGGCCTGCTGCAGCTGAAAGGCCACAAGTCGGTCGGCGGCATGCGCGCGTCCATCTATAACGCGGTGCCGCTCGAAGCGGTGAAGACGCTCGTCGAGTATATGAAGGAATTCGAGCAGGCCAGTGCCTGAGCCCAGGCCTCGCCTCCCATCCGCTGCTTGCGCGCAAGCCGGATCGACTCATCTCAACAACGCATGGACGACGACCTTAATTCACGACTCATACCGCTGCGCGAACGCATCGATGCGCTCGACGCGCAGCTCATCGCGCTCCTGAACCAGCGTGCCGCCGTGGCGCTCGAAGTGGGCGAGGTGAAGAAGCATTTCAACGCACCGGTGTTTCGCCCCGAGCGCGAGATGCAGGTCATCGCGCGGCTCCAGGAGATGAGCGAAGGGCCGCTTGGCGGCGATCACATCAGCTCGATCTGGCGCGAGATCATGGCCGCGAGCCGTGCGCTGGAACAGACGCTGCGCGCGGCGTATCTCGGTCCGGTCGGGACCTACAGCGAGCAGGCGATGTTCGAGTATTTCGGACATTCCATCGAAGGCGTACCGTGTCCTTCCATCGACGAAGTGTTTCGGTCGGTTGAAGCCGGTGCCGCTGAGTTCGGCGTGGTGCCGGTTGAAAATTCCGCGGAAGGCGCAGTATCGCGGACGCTGGACTTGTTGCTGCAGACGTCGCTGGTGATCAGTGGCGAACTGGCTTTGCCGATCCACCACAATTTGCTGACCGCATCCGGCACGCTCAAGGGCGTGACGCGCGTGTTCGCGCATCCGCAAGCGCTCGCGCAGTGCCAGCGCTGGCTGACGGCGAATGCGCCCACGCTCGAGCGCCAGGCGGTATCGAGCAACGCGGAGGCGGCGCGGCTTGCGGTGGGCGACCCGACCATTGCGGCTATCGCGGGCGATCGTGCGGCCACGCACTACGGCCTCGGCGTGGTGAGCGCGCTGATTCAGGACGACCCGCACAACCGTACGCGCTTCGTGATGATCGGGAAAGAGCGCACGGGCGTGAGCGGGTACGACCAGACGTCGCTGATCGTGTCGGTGGCGAACGAGCCGGGCGCGTTGCTGAAATTGCTGGAACCGCTGGCGCGTCACGGGGTATCGATGACCCGTTTCGAATCGCGTCCCGCGCGCGTCGGCACGTGGGAATACTACTTTTATATCGACGTGGAAGGACATCGCGACGACGCGCCGGTCGCCGCCGCGCTCGAAGAACTGGGCAAAAAAGCTGAGTTCCTCAAGATCCTCGGCTCGTACCCGCGCGCTCGTTGAGTTGAACCCTTTAAAAACGCTGGAGAAAACATGACATCGCAATTCGGCCCTTCCTATGTGCGCGCGATCGCGCCTTATATTGCCGGCAAGCCCATCTCGGAAGTGGCGCGTGAATTCGGACTGAACGAAGCGGACATCGTGAAGCTCGCGTCGAACGAAAATCCGCTCGGCATGCCTGAGTCGGCCAAGCTCGCGATGGCGCAAGCCGTGGCGGAACTCGGCCGTTATCCGGACTCGAACGGTTTCGATTTGAAAGCAGCGCTGAGCGAGCGTTATGGCGTGCCGCCCGAATGGATCACGCTCGGCAACGGCAGCAACGACATTCTCGAAATCGCCGCGCATGCGTTCGTCGAGAAGGGCCAGTCGATCGTCTATTCGCAATACTCGTTCGCCGTGTATGCACTCGCCACGCAGGGTTTGGGCGCGCGTGCAATTGTCGTGCCGGCCGTGAAATACGGTCACGATCTCGATGCGATGCTCAGCAGCATCGCCGACGACACGCGTCTCGTATTCGTCGCGAATCCGAATAATCCGACGGGCACGTTTATCGAAGGCCCGGCGCTCGAGGCGTTCATCGCGCGCGTGCCGCGTCACGTGGCGATCGTGCTGGACGAGGCGTACACAGAATATCTGGCGAAGGACAAACGCTACGATTCCATCGACTGGGTGCGCCGCTATCCGAACCTGCTCGTGTCGCGGACGTTTTCGAAGGCATTCGGGCTGGCCGGATTGCGCGTGGGTTTTGCCATCGCGCAGCCGGAACTAACCGATCTGCTGAATCGCCTACGTCAGCCGTTCAACGTGAATTCGCTGGCGCAAGCCGCTGCGATCGCTGCGTTGAAGGACACCGCGTTTCTGGCGAAGAGCGCAGAGATCAATGCAGCGGGTTATCGCCGGCTGACTGAAGCCTTCGACAAACTCGGTCTGGAATATGTGCCGTCCGACGGCAATTTCGTGATGGTGCGCGTGGGTAATGACGACGCCGCCGGACAACGCGTGAACCTCGAATTGCTCAAGCAAGGCGTGATCGTGCGGCCGGTTGCCAACTACGGCTTGTTTCCATGGTTGCGTGTCACGATCGGCTTGCCGGAAGAGAACGAAGCGTTTATTGCTGCGCTTGAAAAGGCGCTTTCGGCAACGGCTTGATTAGTTTCGCTCGGGTTTTTTAAATAAAGCCCGGGCTCGTTCGATTGTTCACCTTCGCGCCGAAAGGCGCGTTTTTATCGATGTCTCGTGGCCGCGTTCTCATTCAATAAACTCGTGATTTTCGGCGTCGGCCTGATCGGCGGATCGCTTGCGCGCGCTTTGCGTGAACGGGCAGGTGCGACCGGCGAGGTCGTAGGCGTTGGGCGTTCGATGAAGTCTGTCGAGCGCGCGCTGGAACTCGGCGTGATCGATTCGGCCGTGCTTCTCGACGACGACCGCGCGCTCGAGCATGCGCTGCGTGATGCCGATTTCGTGCTGATCGCCGCTCCCGTCGCGCAAACGGAGCCGCTGCTGCGGCGGATCGCGCCGTTTCTCGACGCACGCACCATCGTCAGCGATGCCGGCAGCACAAAAAATGACGCCGTCGCGGCGGCGCGTGCAGCGCTGGGCGATCGCGCTGCGCAGTTCGTGCCGGGCCACCCGATTGCCGGCCGCGAATCGAGCGGTGTCGATGCCGCATTGGCCGATCTCTACGTCGATCGAAACGTAGTGCTGTGTCCGCTGCCGGAGAACACGCCGGAGTCGGTGGAGCGTGTCGCCTCGATGTGGCTCGCGACCGGCGCGAGCGTGCATCGAATGTCGGCTGAGCAGCATGACGGCGTGTTCGCGTCGGTGAGCCATTTGCCGCACGTGTTGTCGTTTGCGCTCGTCGAGCAGATTCTGGAAGCGCCAGACGCAGCGCTAAAGTTCTCGTTCGCCGCCGGCGGGTTCCGCGATTTCACGCGGATCGCGGCGTCGAGTCCGGAAATGTGGCGCGACGTGTGCATCGCGAACCGGGCGGCGCTGCTGACTGAAATCGATGCCTACACCAAGGTGCTGGCGCGTTTCCGCCAGGCCATCGACGCATCCGACGGCGCTGCGCTCGAAGCCGCATTCGAACGCTCGCGCACGGCGCGAAGCGAATGGCAACAAGGCGGCGCGATCAAAGCCGCCGATGATTCCGCACAATAGCTAGCTGGACCTGACTAACTGGACTTGACCCATGGAACATCTCGATCTCGGACCTTTTTCACGTGCGTCCGGCACGGTCCGGCTGCCCGGATCGAAGAGCATTTCTAACCGCGTTTTGCTGCTCGCCGCGCTGGCTGAGGGCGAAACAGTGATTACAAACCTGCTCGATTCCGACGACACCCGCGTGATGCTCGCCGCGCTCGACAAGCTGGGCGTCGAAGTGAAGAACGATGGCGAGCGCTGTGTCGTGAAAGGCACGGGCGGCGGCTTTCCGGTGAAATCGGCGGAGCTTTTTCTTGGCAACGCGGGAACGGCGGTGCGTCCGCTCACCGCCGCGTTGGCGTTGAACGGTGGTGAGTATCGCGTGCACGGCGTGCCGCGCATGCATGAACGGCCGATTGGCGATCTCGTCGACGGCTTGCGCCAGATCGGCGCGCAGATCGATTACGAAGCGAACGACGGTTTTCCGCCGCTGCGCATTCACCCGG
>JGI12635J15846_10000833_pt1 | contig 26821 bp, 18 predicted proteins | sample BlaSpr_A8_OM2_M2_FD_15846 | JGI IMG/M metagenome (IMG submission 15846) | reverse complement strand
CAATCCGAACCGGAATTGGGGTGAAGTACATTGGCAGAAGTAGTCATTCAGGAGAATGAGTCTCTTGAGAATGCCCTGCGCCGTTTTAAGCGCAAGGTGCAGCAAGAGGACATCATCAAGGAAATAAAGAAGCACAGCTTCTATATGAAACCCGGCGAGAAGCGCCGGGCAAAAGAAGCGCTTTCGCGGAAGCGACTGCGCAAAAAGCAGCGTCGCGAGCAGGATTAATCTCCTGCTGGAGACGCGGCTCGGCGCCGCACTTCCGGGATCAGGCCCCTATCAGGCAGAGCAAGTTGGGTATTTGTTCTAATTCTATGCCCGCAGGCCCAAGGGATCCGCGCCCAGCTGTCCCGGACTATAGGTCCGAGCGCTTCATTCGGCCCGACGTGCAGGAGCCCGGCCCCCCGCCCGATACGGGTCCAGGGGGAGCGGGGTCATGGAATTCCACGATAAGGTCCTGAAGTGTTCGGAGTGCGGTGCCGAGTTTGTTTTTACTTCCGGCGAACAGATGTTTTTCGCCGATAAGGGATTCAAGAACGAGCCGAAGCGCTGCAAGGGTTGCAAGGCGAAGCGGGCGGAAGGCGGCGGTGGCGGCGGGGGTTCCGCACCACGCGCAGAAACTAAAACCAACTGCTCGCAATGCGGGAAGGAAACCACGGTTCCCTTCCGGCCAACGCAAGGCCGCCCGGTATTTTGCCGCGAATGCTTCCAGGCCCGGCGCTCGATGGGAGCAGCTTAGCAAGCAAGTCGAGCCGGAATATTAGAACGATGAAAAAGGGCACCCACGATTGTGGGTGCCCTTTTTTCTTTCTCCAATTTTTTCCTGCCGATTCTTTAATCTCACGCGGAACGCGCGAAAGAAGCCGACTTTAGATACGCCTCGAATTGTGCCAGCGATTCCGGCATGTTCTTTCGTGCGTAGCCAAATCGGATGTGTCGCGCCTCATCGTAAACCGTCCCGGGAAGCAGCAGGACTCCTGCATCGCGAACCAGTTTCTCGCACCAATCGAGAACATCTTGCTGTGGCTTAAACCGCGCAAATCCGATGGTCGCTGCGTTCGGCGGAGTCCACTCGAAGAGGTTGCCGTGGCGAGCGAAGAACGCGCTGAGCAGAGGAAGATTGCGCAGGACAATCTGCAGATTGCGATCGATGAACTTCTGGCGGTGCCGGAACGCCAGTGCGGTGAGGAACTCGCTCGGCGCGCTTGCGCAGATGGTCGTGTAGTGCTTCAGAGAGATAATCTTCTGCAGGAATTCCTTGTCGCGCGACGCGAGCCAGGCGAGGCGAAGTCCGGGCAGGCCATAAGTCTTGCTCACGGAGCCGAGGCTAATGGCACGATCGTAAATATCGCAAGCGGCGGGAAGGCGCGTGGCTGGATTGTGTTCCAGCTCGCGGTAAACTTCATCCGAAAAGACATAGATGTTGTGCTTCGCGGCAAGCTCCAAAACGCGGCGGAAGATTTCCGGAGGCATCAGCAACCCCGTCGGATTGTGGGGAGTATTGATATAAAGCGAGCGGGTGTTCGGGCGAATCAGCGATTCAAGTGCGGCGACGTCGTGAGCCCAGCCGTTTTCTGGCTTGCGGCGCCACTCGCTGACGGACGCGCCGGCGCTCTTGGGCAAAGTGAGCGCGCTTTCGTAGCAAGGCGTCTCAACGATGGCGTGATCTTGCGGGACGAGCAGTGCGTGATAGAAAAGGAAGATGGCTTCTTCGGCGGCGGAGACTACCACAAGTTGATCGGCATGGATCGTCTTATAGATCGTTGCGAGGACTTCGCGCAGCCAGGGCGCGCCGGGCGATTCGGTGTAGCCGCACCAATGCTTCATGAAGGCGTCGTGCGCGCCGGATTCGAGCGAGAGAATCTCCTCGATGGTGACGGACTCGGCATCGGAAGACGAGAGCAGATACCGGGCGGAGAATTCATGCTTGCCCATGTACTCTTCAATGCGAAAAGGCGTGATTTGCATATGAAAAGTGTCTCAACATGGATGCATATACGTCGAGAGCCAAATTGACCGAGCAATTGGGATAAAATGCGCGTGAGTCATCGGAGAGCCAATGAATCGCCTGCTACACCTCGCCTGGAAACCAATCATCTTATGCGCGTTGTTGAGTTGCGGCCTTAGCGCCCGCAGCGGCGAGCGTCCCGCGAAGGAATATTGGGTGAAGTTGGTGTGCGAATCGGCCGACCGGATCGCTACGGTGCGGTTTGGGCCGCGCGGAGCGGCGGTCGAAAAGACGACGGAAACGCGAATCCTACAGAGCGATATCAGCGGGCCGCATGGAATCACTTTCTCTCCGGACAAGAAAAATTTCTTTGTGACCATCGGCCACGGCAGACCTTACGGCACCGCCTTGAAATATGAGGCAGAGACCGACCGCGTGGTGAAGCAGGTGACCTTGGGAATGTTCCCCGCGACCGCCGACGTGACGCCCGACGGAAATTTTCTTTTCGCGGTGAACTTTAACCTGCACGGCGATCCGGTGCCGAGCAGCGTTTCCGTGGTGGATACAAACGAGATGGTGGAAGTAGCGCGGATTCCGACGTGCATCATGCCGCACGGCTCAAGGATTGCCCGCGACGGCCTACATCAATATTCCGCGTGCATGATGAACGATCTGCTGGTGGAAATTGACGCGGAAAATATGAAAGTTTCCCGCAGTTTCCGTGTGAGCGCTGGAAAGGAACAGGGCTATGCGGGAATGGCGCAGGAAAAAATGGAACACCACGAAGGCATGACCATGCCCATGAACATGGCGGGGATTACGTGCAGCCCCACCTGGGCGCAGCCTTCGAGCGATGGCAGCCGCGTCTACGTGGCCTGCAACAAATCGAACGAGATCGTGGAAGTGGACACCAGGGAATGGAAACTGGTGCGCCGGATTCCCGCGGGGAATGGCGTCTACAATCTTGGCGTCACTTCAGACGGGAAACTTCTGCTCGCGACGAACAAGCGGGACTCGTCGGTTTCCGTTTTTGATGCCGCGAGCGGAAAGGAACTTGCCCGGCTGCCGACGAAACGCAAGGTGGTGCACGGAGTGGTCGTCTCGCCGGACAATCTCTATGCCTTCTTTACCGTGGAAGGCATCGGAGAACAGCCCGGCACCGTCGAAGTGGTGGATCTGGAAGCCCGGAAAGTCGTGGCGGAGATTGACACTCCGCCGCAAGCCGCCGGCATCGATTTTTGGAAGATGGAGTAGTGCACTTACTCCGTTATTGGAGCGGCGGATCGGTGGTCATCGAATAGGGTTTCGGCTTGCCGAGGCGAATGATCCACAACCCGGCATGCACGTCGTTGACGTAGATGAGGCCCTTGTAGGGAAAAGCGCCCCAGGCGAAGGGGAGGTTCGGCCGAAAGCCCTGGGGATCGCCGCTCCAGAAATGAGCGATTTCCCTGCCCTGGTTGTATAGCTCGCCGCGAAGTTCGCCGGAAACATCCAACACCCGCGCTCCTCCATTGTAGTAGCCCATGTAAAGCACGTCGTCCACTACCCAGATGTTGTGCGAGCCGCCTTCGGGCACGCTGTACGTCGCCACTTCGCGAGGATTGGCGAGATCGCTGACGTCGAGCACGTGAGCGATGCCGCGGACCGGGATGCGGTTCTTGGAGGCAATATCAAAGCTCGCCGGGAATACTTCGTCGCCAACGAACAAGTAATTCTTGTAGCGGAAAATAGCGTGCGATCCGGCAAGCCAGCCGGAGCCGTACAGTTCGTCGTAATTGAAGCGATAGGTGGAGACGAATTGCGGATGTTCGGGACTCCCGCCTTTGACGCCGTTACCAACATCGAGAATTATGGCGCCATCGCGCCAGTAAGCGAGATACGCCAACCCGTCGATGACCTGCACGTCGTGGAGATAGCGGCCCGCCATGGTGAAGCCGCCGCCTTCTTCCTGGGGAACCGGAATGCGCATTTGCCCGGAACTTTCCACCTGCCATCGCGCCACTTCCTTGGGATTTTTCACGTCTGCGAAATCGATCACGCGCAAGGAGCCGGTGGCGTCGTCGGTGAGATACACATAGTGCGTGTTGACGTAGGCGCTGTGGACGCCGCCGGTAACAGTGGCCGTGTATTCCGAGAGGACCTTGGGATGGAGCGCGTCGGAGGTGTCCAGAAAAACGATGCCGTTCTTGCGGCTGGACGCGCCTTCGCGGGTGATGACGCCGATCTTGCCATCGGGTGTGACGCTGACGTCGTTGACAAGCCGCGCATCTACTTTGAGCGGATCGGCGCTTTGCGGATGCGCGGGATCGGCGATATCGAAAATGTAGACCTTGTCGCTGATGCCGGAGAGATAAGCGTAGTGGTCCCAGATCCATTCTTCGGCAAACTGATCGTCTTTCGGCATGACGTGGCCGACGACTTCGGTTTCGCGGCCGATATTCCGGGGAGTAACCACGACGCTGGCGGAAGCCAGGCGATCGCCAACGGAGGCTTCGAGGGTGTAGGTGCCGGGACGCTCGGCGACGAAGGAACCGTCGGGCAAGATCTGCGCTCCAGGATTTTGCACGGACCAAGAGACTTCAGTCGTGATTGCCGCGCCTTTCTTGTCCTTTGTAGCGAAGTGCAGAACGTCGCCGGTCTTCGCGCTGGCGGTTGCGGGAGAGATTTCGAGACTTGTAAGGGAATTCTTGACGACGCGAATGGAAGTTTCACCGGTGGCGCCATCGCCGGCGGCGTGAACCTTGGTGTTGCCGGGCTTGAGTGCGTGCACCTGGCCCGCCGCGTCAACCGTGGCAATCGAAGGATTCTCCGAAGTCCAGGCCAGGGAAATATCGGTGCGCGGATTGGCGTCGGCATTGCGAGGCGTCGCGGTCAGGAGATGCGTGGCTCCCGCCGCGAGCGGCGTGGACGGTGCAGATATTTCGATGCGCGCGATGTGCGGCCTGCTGACGGTGACATGCGCGTAGCCGATCTTCTTTCCAATCACGGCTTCGACGGTAATTTCGCCAGGCTGCACAAAAGTGACTTCCCCAGTGGCTTCGGCGGCGGCGGAATCAAAGGGCGCCGCATACCAGTGCTTGATCGGATCCGGAAGCGTTTGGCCATTGGCGTCCTTGACGACGGCTTTGAACTGGAGCTTGGTGCCGACAGCAGCCGTTGACTTGATGGGCGTGACTTCGATGGTCGCCACGTTGGAAACTTCTTCCGGCTTTTTGTCCGGCTCCTGCGGCGGCTTTGCAGCCGCCAAACCCGCTAACAGAAAACACGTAGACGACAGCCAGGCAAAAGAAACGAATCCCCTCGACAGTAACGAGCGATTGCGCATCGACACCCTCAATTCCGCATAAAAGATGATTGCATCCGGCCGAATGATCCAATGACGCGCGAGTGTATGGCAGGCACCGAATCATGTCAATGGACCAGGGCGAAACCACGGCGGGTACGATGTGTTTTTCAGAGGGGTAGGAGTATGATATGGCTCCGAAGTCCCCACAAGAGACCCAGCAGCCGGGAGGGCCACTATGGCTCACCGCTTCACCATCGGTGTCGAAGAGGAATTCCAGATTATAGATCCAGAAACCTTGGAGTTGCGCTCCCATGTGGTGCAGCTCATTTCCTCCGCGGCCGCGCGCGGCGTCGCCGACCTCGTGAAACAGGAAATGCACCAGTCCATCGTCGAGACCGGGACGAAAATTTGCGAAAACGTGAGTGAGCTGCGGATCGAAATGCACCGCACGCGCAGCGAACTGGTGATGGCCGCCGAAAGCACCGGTTTGCGAGTGGCCGCGGCGGGAACGCATCCCTTTTCCAGCTGGATCGACCAGGTGATTTCCCCCGGGGAACGCTACCAAAATATCGTCGAAGAGATGGGGCAACTGGCGAGGTCGCTCCTGATTTTCGGAATGCACATCCACATCGCCATGCCAGACAAGCAGACGACCATCGACATGATGAATATGGTGCGGTATTTCCTGCCGCACCTGCTGGCGCTTTCGACAAGCTCCCCTTTCTGGATGGGCCGCAACACCGGCCTGAAATCGTTCCGCACAACCGTTTTCCGCCGCTTCCCGCGCACCGGAATCCCGGAAGTTTTCGAATCGTGGAGCGAGTACGAGAATTTTATCAACCTGCTGGTCAAGCTCAACTGCATCGACACGGGAAAAAAGATCTGGTGGGACGTGCGCCCGCACCCGACCTACGGCACGCTGGAATTTCGCATGTTTGACACGGCGACGCGCGTGGAGGAGGCCGTGGCGATTGCGGCGCTGACCCAGGCGATCGTCGTCAAGCTGCACCGGTTGTATACACGCAACCAGAGCTGGCGCATTTATCGCCGCGCGCTGATCGAGGAAAACAAATGGCGGGCAGCGCGCTACGGCATTGAAGGAAAGCTGATTGATTTCGGACGCGAAGCGGAAGTGCCGATGCGCGAACTGATGTTGGAGCTGATGGAGTTGATCGACGACGTGGTGGACGAACTAGGCAGCCGCAGCGCGGTCGAATATATCCACACGATTCTGAATGAGGGCACGAGCGCGGAGCGGCAGTTGCGCGTCTACCAGCAGACCGGCGACCTGAAGGACGTGGTGCGACACCTGGTGATGGAGACCCGCGCGAGCGTCCAGGACGCGAAAACGAATTCAGCGGCCGCGATCAACTGATTGAGGGGCCAAGGCGCGCTGACGAGCGAAGCAAGAGGAGGAACCCATGGTTAAAGTTGGTTTGATGTGTGGACGCGAGTTCAGCTTTCCTCCTGCGTTTATCGCGCGCGTGAACGAACTCGGAAAAAAAGACGGCGTGACGGCTGAGTTTGTAAAACTTGGCGGCACGAAGATGGGCGAGCCGGCGGAATATCGCGTGATCGTGGACCGCATCTCCCATGAAGTGGAGTATTACCGCGGCTACCTGAAACACGCGGTGCTGCAGGGCACTTATGTCATCAACAATCCGTTCTGGTGGACGGCGGACGACAAGTATTTCAACTATTCGGTGGCGTCGAAGCTGGGGATTGCAATTCCAAAAACAGTGCTGCTGCCGCAGAAGGGTTATCCGGCCGACGTGGACATCAACTCGGAGTCACTGAGGAACCTGACGTATCCGATGGATTGGGACGGTTTGCTCGACTATGTCGGGCGCCCCGCGATTCTAAAACCGTTTTCTGGCGGCGGCTGGAAGCACGTCTACAAAGTGAATAACAAGGAAGAGCTGCTGGAGGCGTACGACAAGACTTCACCGTATTGCATGACGCTGCAGGAGTTCATCGACTTCGGCCAATACGTGCGGTGCTTCACGTTCGGCAAGACGGACATTTTGCCAGTGGCGTACGACCCGAAAGAGCGCAAGTACCTGGTGGAGCACAGTTATCTGTCGAAGGAATTGGGTGCCCGAGTGGTGAAGGACGCGCAGACAATCAACCTGGCGCTGGGCTACGAGATGAACACGATCGAATTCGCGATCAAGGACGGCGTGCCCTACGCCATCGATTTCCTGAATCCTGCGCCAGATTTCGAGCGCGACCGCATCACGGAATTTTATTTTGAACAGGTAGTAGAAAAGATGGCGCGGCTGGTGATTGACCGCGCGCTGCACGGCAATATCGCCAACACCTGGCCGCGATGGGAAGAGATGCTGGGCATCGGCGCGGCGGCAGGGTTCACCGGAGCACCTCGCGCGGCTCGCGCGGCGCATACCGCGCCTTCGGGATCCACGAAGCGATGAAACCAGCTCGAACTCCATCTCCCGGCCCGGATCCGGTCGAATATTGGAATGAACTCCTGCGGCCCATGCTAAAGGAGTCTCCCGACTTTCCGAAAAAATTCCTGAGAGAACTGAAGGGCGCGAAGCTGACCTTCGGCAACCGTGTGCATTGCCCGTTTCTGCGGCCGTTTTTTCTTTCGCCGGAAGACGAAGACCGCGTGCGTCATGCCACGGAAATCCTCGCACGCCTCGGCGAGCGCGTCGCAAGCCTGGCCATGGACGATCAATCACTTTTCTCCCAATTTCACTTGCGCCCGGAAGAAGAGCGCTTGGTGCGCTTGCCCGCTGGGGGCGGACCCGCCAGCACGGCCTCGCGCGTGGATGCATTCCTGCTGCCGGATTCGCTGAAATTCACCGAATACAACGGCGAATCGCCCGCCGGCGCGGGATACACGGAAACGCTTTCGGAACTCTTCCGCGAGCTGCCGGTGACGAAGGAGTTCGCGAAGAGATTTGAAATTCACAGCTATTCGCTGAGCGCGCAGCTTTTGGACGCCCTGATCGGCACGTACCGCGATTGGGGCGCAACCTCGCAACGCCCGCAGATGCTGATTGTTGATTGGAAGGAAGTGCCCACGTGGAGCGAATTCGAGATTTTGAAGGAGCGCTTCGAGGCCCTGCAGGTACCCGTGGTCCTGGCCGATCCGCGCGAGATCGAATGGGATGGGAAAAAGCTGTCGGCGAAAGGAAAGAAGATCGATCTCGTTTACCGCCGCGTCCTGATCAACGACATTGTGGCGCGGCCGAAAGAGTGCGCGGCGTTGGTGAAAGCTTACGAAGCGCAAGCGGTTTGCGTAGCCAATAATTTCCGCTGCAAGATTCCTCATGTGAAGGCGTTCTTCGCTGTACTGACGGAGCAGAGGAACGCAAAGCTGTTTTCTTCCGAAGAATTGGAAGTGATTCGGCGGCACGTGCCATGGACACGCGTGGTCGAGGACGTGAAAACGGACTACCTAGGCAAGCCGATCGCGCTGCTCGACTACATCCGGAAAAACCAGAAGGACCTGGTCCTGAAGCCCAGCGATGAGTACGGCGGCACCGGCGTGACGCTCGGGTGGGAAGTGGACGCCAAGCAGTGGGAAAGATCGATCCAGGAAGCTCTTCCCGGCGGAAAATCAGCAAAGGAGCACGGCTGCTGGATTGTGCAGGAAAAAATTGCGATGCGGCGCGGCGAGTTCCCCTACATCAGCGCCAACGGGAAAGTGGAGTTCCGGGACATGCTGGTGGACCTGGCGCCGTATATGTTCCGAGGAAAACTCGCAGGATTTTTGACGAGATTGAGCGCCAGCAGCCTGGCGAATGTCACCAGCGGCGGCGGGCAGATTCCCGCCTTTCGCGTCGAACCCAAACGGGCCGAAAAGGTAGCCGGACTGGGCAACTCGTAGCCAGTGCGTTTTTGGCGCAGGGCGAGAATCAGGTAAAATAAAGAAGATGTCCTTTGGAAACGCCCCAATCGAACTGATGGCTGGCGCGGAAAACGCCATTGACGTGTGCCTGGGTGTGCAACCAGGCGAGCATGTCGCGCTGATTGCGGACGAAGTCAGCCGCAGCGTTGCCGCGAGCCTCGAAAAAGCCGTGAACGAGCGCGGGGCCGAATTTACCGGCCTGCTCCTGGAGGATTTCGGTCCTCGCCCGATGAAGGGCGCGCCGGAGGCTGTGCTGGAAGCCCTGGAAACGGCGGATGTGGGCGTGCTATGCATGACGCCGCAGCCGGGCGAATTGAGCGCGCGAATGTCCATCGTGAAAGTGGTGGAGCGCCGGCAGATTCGCTACGCGCACATGGTCGGCGTCACTCCCGAAATCATGCAGGAAGGCATGCGCGCGGATTACCACATGGTGGACCGGCTGAGCGACAAGCTGCGCGAACGGATGCTTCGCGCGGAAACTCTTACCGTGAAGACGGAAGCGGGCACATCGTTTTCCGCGCACTTTGACCGGCACATGGATTGGGTAAAGACCAGCGGCCTTATCAGCCCGCGCTATTGGTCGAATCTGCCTGCGGGCGAAGTGTTCACCACGCCCGGCTCGGTGGATGGAAAATTTGTGTGCGACGCGACCGCGGGCGATTACTTCAACGGAAAATATGGCGATCTGCGGGAGACGCCTCTTGTGCTTGAAATCATCGGCGGTCGGCTGGTGCACGCCGAATGCAAACGCAAAGATCTGGAAGACGAATTCTGGCGCTATTGTCATACGGATGAGAACAGCGATCGCGTTGGCGAACTCGCGTTCGGCACCAACGTGGGCCTCACGCGGATGATCGGCATCCTGCTGCAGGACGAAAAATTTCCCGGGGTGCACATCGCGTTCGGCGACCCCTATGGCAGCCAGACCCACGCCGATTGGAAATCACGCACGCACGTGGACGTGCTGACGCGGAATTGCGACGTCTGGATTGACCAAGACCAGGTGATTGAAAAAGGCCATTACCAGATGGATCACCTGGGCCTCGCCTGAAAAGTTTCCCTAATACAATTTGCTGATGTACTCGCGCATCTGGTGCTTCCAGTAGGGCCAATCGTGGCCGCCTTCAGGGCCCCAATTGTCCACGGAGTGGTGGATGCCCTTGCTGGAAAGCACGTCGGAGAGGCGGTACGTCGGGCCGCTATGTTCCCACTGACCGGTGCCGGTGATCAGGTGGATGTCGCAGGAAGCAAGTTGTTCGTAGTACCAGGAATCGGAAAGATTGCCGAGATAGTCGACTGGATTGTTGAAATAAAAATTGTCGTCGTAGAGGCCATCCATGAAATTCCTCAGGTCGTAAACTCCCGACATGGCGAAGCAGCGCTTGAAGATGTCCGGATGCTTGAACAGCGCGTTCGCCGCGTGATACGCGCCAAACGAAGCGCCCATCGTGGCAATCGCCACGCGTGATTGGCAGTTGTCCCAGATGAAGGGCACAACTTCCTCGCGCAGGTAGGAATCGAAAACCGATTGCACGTAGCTCCGGTGAAACGGATGTGCGCCTTTGTTGTAAAAGCTAAGTCCGTTAATGGAATTGACCGTGTAAAACTTGATGCGCCCGGCATCAATAAATTCGGCGAGCGCGCCTACCATGCTCTGCCCTTCGAGTTCCCATTCGTCTCCCGCACTGGTGGGAAATCCTATCAGCGGTGGCCCCCAGTGGCCATAAACCACAACGCCGAGTTCGAGGCCCAGCCGCGGGGAATGCCAACGATGATATTCGCGTTTCATTTTGCAATGCTCTCCGTGCTGCGGGAGACGAGTATGCCAGCGTAGAACGGGCAGGGCAATGGATCTGCGTGTTTTTGAGCGGACGTGCAGAGAGAATCATCCGGACTTGCAAGCCGGTGGAATGCGGGTAGGATAGAGAACGGAAGTAGACGGATTTTGGGTGATTTTCGCAGGCACCAGAGCCAGGTGAGGACATGATCCAAATTGAAAATGTGAGCCGTCGCGGTTTTCTGAAGGGGATTGTGGGCACAGGCGCGTTCGTCCTGAGCGCACGGTATTTGCCGGAGAGCCTGATGGCCGCGAGCGAACCCAGCGCTGCGGACTCGATGGCCGCGGCGGCGCTGCAGCCGAATGTGTATCTCGCCATCGCGACGGATGGAACGGTTTATATCGTAGCCCACCGTGCGGAGATGGGCAGCGGCGACCGTACCGGATTGCCCATGATCGTGGCGGATGAACTGGACGCCGACTGGAACCGCGTGAAAGTTGTGCAGGGCGGCGGAGACGCGAAATACGGCGACCAGGACACGGATGGCTCGCACTCCGTACGAAGCTTCTTCGACACGTTGCGCGAGTCTGGAGCGAGCGGGCGATTGATGCTGGTGCGTGCCGCGGCGCAGAAGTGGGGCGTCCCGGAGAAGGAATGCACCACGGAACCCGGCATGGTGGTGCACAAAGCGAGCGGCAAGAAGCTCAGCTATGGAGAACTTGCTTCCGCGGCCGCAAAGTTGCCGGTGCCAAAGAAAGAAGAGTTGCAACTGAAGGCGCGCGGCGACTGGCGATATATCGGGAAGCCCAGGCAGGCTTACGACCTGAAGAACATGTGCTCCGGCAAGGCCATGTACGGCCAGGATGCGCGCCTCGACGGGATGTTGTACGCGTCGGTGATGCACCCCCCCGTTTATGGAAGTTCAGCGAAGAGTGTGGACGACGCGGCCGCTTTGAAAATTGCCGGCGTAAAACAGACAGCGACGATTGACACGTTCAAGCCACCGGTGGGCTACCAGGCTCTTGGCGGAGTCGCGGTGATTGCGGACAACACCTGGGCGGCATTCCAGGGAAAGAAAAAGCTGAAGGTCGAATGGACGAAGAGCGAGCACAGCGCGTGGAATTCGGAGGCCTTCCGCAAGGAATTGGAAGCGACTTCGCTGAAGCCCGGCAAGGTGGTGCGGGAAAACGGAAATGTCGACGCGGAATTCAAGAAGGGCGGCAAAGTTGTCGAGGCGCAATATTACGCGCCGATGCTGGCCCACGCCGCGATGGAGCCGCCCGCCGCGCTGGCCGTTTTCAAGGATGGAAAGGTGGAGGCCTGGGCGCCTTCGCAAAATCCGCAAGGCGCGCAGGACGCGATTGCCGCCGCGGTCGGAATCAAGAAAGAAGATGTCACTGTAAATGTGACACTGCTTGGCGGCGGATTCGGCCGCAAGTCCTTTCCTGATTTCATCGTCGAAGCGGCCGTGCTGTCGAAAAAAACTGGAAAGCCAATCAAGGTTGTCTGGAGCCGCGAAGACGACATCAAGTTTGATTCGTTCCACTCGGTGGCGGCGATGTATTTCAAGGCCACGCTCGGCGCCGACGGAAAGCCCACCGCATGGCTGCAACGCAGCGTGTTTCCGCCGATCGCATCCACCTTTGAGGCGACGGAGTATGCGGACGCTGGTGAAATTGGGCTCGGCTTCAGCGACGTGCCATTCGCGCTGGCGAACCATCGCGCGGAAAATGGCCCCGCGCCCGCGCACACCCGCATCGGGTGGCTGCGCTCGGTGGCCAACATCTATCACGCGTTCGGGATTCATTCCTTTGTCGGCGAACTGGCCAATGCCGCGGGCAAAGATCAGGTGGACTATGTCCTGGCGCTTCTTGGCCCGGACCGGATCATCGCGAAGACCGAATTGCCCAAGGATTACACCAACTACGACGGCGACTACGAGCAGTACCCCATCGACGTCGCAAGGCTTCGCCGCGTCGTGCAGCTTGCGGCGGAAAAATCCGGCTGGGGCAAGCAAAAGCTCGGCAACGGATTGGGAATGGGAATCGCCGTGCACCGCAGCTTCCTGACTTACGTCGCGACGGTCGTGCAAGCGGAAGTGAAGGACGGGCAGGTAAAGATCCACCGTGTGGATTCGGCGTTGGACGCAGGGACGATTGTGAACCCGTTGACGGTGCGGCAGCAGTTTGAGGGCGCAGCGACGATGGGCACGAGCCTGGCGTTCTACGGCGAGATCACGGCCACCAACGGCGTGATCGACCAGTCCAACTTTGATTCCTACCAGGTGGCCCGAATGAACGTGGCGCCCCGCGAAACCAACGTGCACATCGTGGCAAGCGAGGCACCGCCGGCGGGAATTGGCGAGCCGGGCTTGCCGCCCTTTGCGCCGGCGCTTTACAACGCAGTGTTTACGGCTACGGGGAAGCGGCTGAGGGAGATGCCGCTGTCGAAGCTTGGATTGGCGTGAGGCGGAGTTGTTAGTTTTGAGTTGTTTGTTTTTAGTTTCAGAGTAGAGCGGGCGTAGAAATTGGTAGAAAAGGGCGCGGCGAGGCTGCGCCCTTTTCTATTTTGGCGTAGTATGCCGTCCGGGAGAGTTGCCTTGACGCGATTCCTGAAATTCCAGTGTTTTCTGTTCGCTCTGTTTGTGATTCCCGCCTGCGCGCAACGCCGCCCGGTGCTGCCGCAGATTGACGAACCCCATCCTTATTACTACCGCGAACTCTATCTGCCGCAGTTGACGAGCGGCCCAAGCAGCCTGAGTTGGGGGCCAGACTCGAAGGAGTTGATTTATTCGATGGCGGGCTCGCTGTGGCGGCAGAAGCTCAATTCCGAAGCTGCCACACAAATTACGGATGGAGCGGGCTACGACTACCAGCCGGATTGGTCGCCGGACGGAAAGAGCGTCGTCTATGTTTCGTACCAGAAAGATGCGATGGAACTGTGGATGCTGGATCTGGCAACGGGAAAAAGTTCTCAGCTGACCAGCGGAGGCGCCGTAAATGTGGAGCCGCGATGGTCGCCCGACGGAAAAAAGCTCGTTTGGGTTTCCACGCAATATAACCGGCGCTTCCACGTTTTTACGGCCAACGTAAAAAATGGAGCGCTGGATAATGTGGTTAGGTTGACAGGCGAAACGAAGAGTTCCCTGCCCCGCTACTACTACAGCGCCTACAACATGGAAATTAATCCTGTGTGGACGCGCGATGGAAAGGAGATTCTCTTCGTCTCTAATCGCGGCCACATCCACGGCACTGGTGGCTTCTGGCTGATGAAAGCCGAACCCGGCGCCGAACCGCGCGAGATTCATTACGAAGAAACCAGTTGGAAAGCCCGCCCCGATTTTTCGCCCGATGGCTCGCGCATGCTCTATAGCTCCTATCTCGGGCGCCCATGGCAAAACCTGTGGGTAATGCCGGCGAAAGGTGGCGACGCATTTCCAATTTCCTACGGCGAATGGGACGAAACGAATCCGCGATGGTCGCCGGATGGAAAATCGATCGCTTTCATCAGTAACAGGTCTGGATCGACCGGGATTGGCTGGAAGAGACTTGACGGTGAAAAGGGGGGAGGGTTCGCGCCGGCTTTTCTGACTCATCTTACTTATCTTCATCCGCGCGGCCTCTTGTGGATTCAGATGGACAAGAATTCGGACATTTTCGACGCGCGAATCTCAGTTACAGACGCCGCTGGCCGTTTCTTCGCTCCACCCGAAGCCTGGATATTCGCTGACGATGGGTTCGACAGAAGAGAACTTCCGTTCGAGCGGCATTACTTCTACTTGAACGACGGCCGATGGGACCAACTGGCGGTGCCGATTGGAAAGGTGACGGTGGAAGTAAGCCATGGCCTTGAACGGAAGGTATTTCGCAAGACAATTGAAATTGTCGATCGTAGACCTGTGACGGTACCTGTAAAGATGGAGGCGATCGGCTTTAATCCAGACCGCGGAGACCATTGGAGCTCATCGGACTTGCACGTACATATGAATTATGGAGGGACCTACCGGAATGACCCGGAAAGACTGGCGAGAATGGCTGAGGCGGAGGGGATCGATTTTTTCCATGAATTGACGGTGAATAAGGAGCAGCGATTTCCCGACATTGGGCTGTGGAAAGACATGCCTGGGTCCGATTGGAGTCAGGTCAATTCCGACGCCCGGATCGTGATGGGGCAGGAGTTTCACACCAGCTATTGGGGGCATCGGGGAATTTTGCGATTGAAGGATCATTTGTTGATGCCCGGCTATGCAGGGTATCCAAACACCGCAGCGGCAAGTTTATATCCGATGAACGCGGATGTTTACGATATGGCGCACGCGCAGGGGGCGCTGGTAGGAGCGGTGCATCCGTTTGATGAGGTGCCGGACCCGTTTGCAAAACCGGCGCAGAGAATCACAGACGAATTGCCAGTGGATGTGGCGCTGGGAAAACTCGACTACATGGAGATTGTGGGATTTAGCGATCACAAATCCACGGCGGAGGTCTGGTACAAGCTGCTGAACCTGGGATTCAAATTGCCGGCAGGCGCCGGAACCGACGCGATGCCGGATTATGCCGCCCCCATCCGGGGTCAAGTTGGGTTTGACCGCGTATACGTGTGGACTCCGGGATTGCCCTCCACGATCGACCTCTGGATGGATGAACTGAAGGTGGGACGGACGTTTGCGACCAATGGGCCATTGGTCGAATTCAAGCTGGGCGGCGAAATGGTCGGGAGCGAATTGAAATTTGATTCCTCGCAGAAGGCAGTTCCCTTCACCGCAAAATTACGGTCGATAGTTCCCGTGGATCACCTGGAAGTCGTCTGCAACGGAAAAGTTGTGCAAACATTGGCGACGGACGCGGCGAAAGAATCCGCCGACATCAAAGACACCCTGCCACTGCGAGAAAGCGGATGGTGCGTGCTTCGCGCCTGGAGCGAAAAAGCGGAATATCCCGTGATGGACAACTACACTTACGCGACAACCAGCCCCGTATACATAACCATCGCGGGAAAGCGAGCATACGCAAAAAAAGAGGCGAAATATTTCGAGGCGTGGATTGACCGGATGATCGAAGTCACTTCGCAATACCCGGACTGGAATTCAGCCACGGAAAAAGAACTGGTCATGCAGCGGCTGCGCGAAGCGCGATCCGTCTACGAGAATTTGCACTAGCCGGCATTTCGTCACCCGCGTCGAGCGGTCGGCACCTGGATACCTCCGGCTATGTGCCGCCTTGTCCCAATAGTGACATTAGAGATAGAATTTCGCTGTTGAACCGATGCGGCACGTTTCGCGTGGTTCGTGCCGGATAAGTGACAGCAGCCTTTCCCAGAACAGGGGCATTCGTTCCGCCCCCGATTCCGCAAGAACATTGATAAGCAAGCAAGGCTGCAATTTACAGCCGGAGACAAGAGTGCGGATGCGCAGAAAACGAATAATTAAATCGATATCCAGTCGCGAACTATCAGCATCTATATCGAAGGCCTTCTGGAAGGAGGGCGCATGATCCTTGGCGTACCAGGAGAAATTTACCCGAAAGAACGGCGCGTCGCGCTGGTGCCGGCCGTAATCCCCAACCTGAAAAAGGCGGGCCTCGAGGTGCTCGTGGAGGCCGGTGCCGGCCAGGCCGCGGGCTATCCCGACAAAGACTATGTGGAAAAAGGAGCGAAGCTCGCAACCGATCGCGCCGAAGTCTTCCGCACGGCCGACATCATCGTGCAGTTCCTGTGCCACGGCGCGAACGACAAAAACGGAAACGTGGACCTTCCGTTGTTTCGCAAGGGCCAGGTGCTGATGGGCTTTTTGCGCCCGTTGGGCACGGAAAAAACGTTGCAGGAAATTGCCGCGTGCGGCGTAACCTCGTTTGCCGTGGAACTCATGCCGCGCATCACGCGCGCGCAGAGCATGGATGTGCTCTCCTCAATGGCCACAATCTGCGGCTACAAAGCGGTCCTGCTGGCGGCGGACACGCTTCCACGAATGTGCCCGATGCTCACGACCGCCGCGGGCACCATCGCCCCGGCGCGCGTCCTGATCATCGGCGCGGGTGTTGCCGGCCTTCAGGCCATTGCAACTGCTCGTCGCCTGGGCGCAGTGGCCTCTGCCTACGACATGCGTCCAGCGTCCAAGGAGCAGGTGCAGAGCCTCGGCGGGCGCTTCGTTGAACTCGCCGTCGAAGCAAAGAACGCGCAGGATGCCAGCGGTTACGCCAAAGCGCAGGACGAAAGCTTCTACCAGAAGCAGCGTGAATTGCTGGGAAACGTCATCGCCGAAAGCGACGTGGTGATCACCGCCGCGGTCATACCCGGCAAGAAATCACCGGTGCTGGTAACGAAAGAAATGGTCGAACGCATGGCGCCGGGCTCCGTAATCGTGGATCTTGCGGCGGAACGCGGCGGAAATTGCGAATTGACCAAGCCGGATGAAGTCATCGTGGCCCATGACGTCACCATCATCGGCGAATACAACCTGGCCGGAACGGTGCCGTATCACGCCAGCCAGATGTTCGCCAGAAACATCACCTCTTTCCTGCTGCACCTGGTGAAGGACGGCAAGCTGCAACTGAATCTGCAGGACGAAATCACGCGGGAGACGCTGGTGACACGCGAGGGCGAGATTGTGAACGCGCACGTGAGGGAATTTTTCTCGATGCCGGCGCTGCAGGCCGCGCCAGCCGGAGGAGGGGCCTGATGCAACTGGATCTGGTTACAGGTTTGTACGTATTCCTGCTCGCAGCGTTTATCGGCTTCGAGGTGATCCGCCGGGTTTCGCCGCTACTGCACACGCCGCTGATGTCCCTCACAAATGCGTTGGACGCCATCGCCGTTGTCGGCGCAATCATCCTGGCCGGCGAAGGCAAAAGCAATTTTGCGAAAATCCTGGGAACCATCGCGATCATCGCCGCCACGAGCAACATCGTCGGCGGCTTCATGATCACCGACCGGATGCTCAAAATGTTTAAAGCCAGCGGCCCGAGGAAACCGTAACCGTCATGTTCGCGAGCGAAAACATTCTTGAACTTACTTACCTGATTGCCACTGTTCTTTTCGTTCTTTCCTTGAAATGGCTGAGTTCTCCCGCAACCGCGCGCCACGGCGTTTGGGCCGGCGAAGCGGGCATGCTGCTGGCCATTGCCGGAACGCTCCTCCACAAGGGCATCCTCGACTATCGATGGATCGCGATCGGACTCGTGCTCGGCACCATTATCGGCGTGCCCATGGGTCGCGTCGCCATGACGGCGGTGCCGCAACGAACCGCGCTCAGCCATGCGGCCGGCGCGCTTTGCGTCACGCTGGTGGGCACGGCCGAATTTTATTTGCGCGCGCCGCACGTTCCCCAATTCATGATGGGAGTGCTTTCGCTCGAAGTTATTCTGGGAGCGCTCACGTTCACGGGCAGCTTGATGGCGGCAGGAAAACTCCAGGAAGTGCTTCCGCAACGGCCCATCACTTACAAGGGCCAGAATCTCGTGAACCTGGGATTGCTGGCGATTGCCATCGGGATCGGTGTGACTCTTGTGCTGCATCCCGATAAAACCTTCCTGTTTCCCTTCATGATCGGAATTCCCCTGGCATTCGGCGTGATGATGATTATTCCGATAGGCGGCGCGGACATGCCGACGGTGATCTCGCTGCTGAACTCCTACGCGGGACTTTCGGCGGCAGCAATGGGCTTTGTGCTCGGCAGCAAGTTGCTGATCGTCGCCGGCGCGCTAGACGGGGCTTCGGGCTTCATTCTTTCAGTGAATATGTCCAAAGCGATGAATCGTTCGTTCACTAACGTTTTGTTCGGGGCGTTTGGACAGGAGCAAGTTGCGGTAGCGGGCACGAAAGAAGCCCGGCCGGTGCGCAGCGCTTCACCGGAAGAAGCGGCCGGAATTCTGGCGGCAGCGAGCAAAGTGGTGATCGTTCCGGGTTACGGCATGGCGGTCGCCCAGGCGCAGCACAAAGTGCGCGAACTTTATGATGCTTTGACGAAGCGCGGCGTGGACGTGAAGTTCGGTATTCACCCGGTGGCCGGACGAATGCCGGGACACATGAACGTGCTGCTTGCGGAAGCAGACATTCCCTACGACAAACTTCTGGAGATGGACGAGATCAACGGCGATTTTCCGCAGACTGACGTGGCGCTGATCATCGGCGCAAACGACGTGACGAATCCCGCGGCTCGCGAAGATCAGAGCAGCCCCATCTACGGCATGCCGATTCTTGACGTGGACAAGGCACGCACCGTCATGGTTATCAAGCGCAGCATGGCCGCGGGCTTTGCGGGCATCGACAATCCCTTATACTACCTGGACAAAACGCTGATGCTCTTCGGAGACGCGAAAAATTTCGTCGGCTCGATTGTGCGGGAACTCTCCGGAGGACACGGTTAGAGATTCCAGCAGCTCGTTGACCTTCCGCGATAACGGCGGGTCAACCGACCCGTTTGCTCAACCTGTGGCTCCTTCAAAAGTGAAATCTGCCCCGCGGCGTTTACAGTTTCCCAACGCTCTCTCCACTAGGGGTTATAAGCGAATGGGGACTAAGCATATTAGTTACCAGGCTAACCTCCCCGTTTGACTTTGCCTGCTCTGAAAGTCTGCCCCGTTATATAATTACGCCGTTGGACCCAGGCAGCCATTGCCAAGCTGGCCGGATGGGTGTGTTTGGGTCCCTAAAGTCTCATGGATGATCTGAAGCCCAAGCCAGGTCGCGGCCAGGATGCCGGTGGCGGACTACGCGCGCCGGCCAAGGGCGAAAGCTCGTCCAGCGAAGTGCCGTTGGACAATGATGGCGCTACGTTTATCGATCCTCCTCCACGCAAACCGCCTGCGGATCCCAGCGCCACGGTTATTCATCCCAATGCCTCCCGTGAAGGCAGCACCTCCATCCGAACACCGAGTGGCCCACGGTCCTATGTGACGTCTTACCAGAATGTCGTCCTGCAGGTGGGAGACATCCTTGGCGGGCGCTACGAAATCCTTGCCCTGCTCGGCGAAGGCGGCATGGGCGCGGTCTACAAAGCCTCCGATCGCGAAGTGGAACGCGTCGTCGCGTTGAAGCTGATCCGGCCGGAGATGGCCAGCAATCCCGCCATACTGGCGCGTTTCAAACAGGAACTCCTCACCGCGCATCAGGTCACTCACAAAAACGTAATCCGCATTTACGATCTGGCGGAAGCCGATGGCGTGAAGTTCATCACGATGGAGTTTGTTGAGGGCAGTGATCTTCGCCAACTGCTCAAGGAACACGGAAGGTTTTCGCCCGATGAAGCGGTGGACATCATACGCCACGTCTGCATGGCGCTGGACGCCGCTCATAGCGCAGGCATCATCCATCGCGACCTGAAGCCGCAAAATATCATGCGAGACAAGTCGGGCCGCATCCTGGTGATGGACTTTGGCCTCGCGCGTTCTGTCCATTCGGAGGGCATGACCCAAACTGGCGCACTGCTGGGGACGATCGAATATATGTCCCCGGAGCAGGCCATGGGGAAAACCCTGGACCAGCGCTCCGACATTTTTGCCGTCGGGCTGATTTTCTACGAATTATTAAGCGGGAAGATGCCCTTCAAGGCCGAAACGGCGATGGCCAGCCTGCTGATGCGCAATCAGGAGCGCGCCGTGCCCCTCGCGGAGATTGATGCCACTGTTCCCGCGGGACTGAGCGATATCGTCAGCCGCTGCCTGGAGCGCGACCTGGAGCGCCGTTATCCGAACGCCGCGGAAATCATCGCCGATCTCGACGCCTGGCAGGGCAAGCGCCCGGTGATGGCCTCCATCATCATGCAGGCGCCAAAACCGGCCAGCAAGATTCCGTGGAAGTGGGTTGCTCCGGCCGGAACTGCGCTGCTGGCCACCTTGATACTCCTGGCGATTCCCGGCACCAGGCAGCTAATTTTCCGAGGCCCGGCGGCGGGCGGCGGGGCTTCCGTTGCCAATCCGGGCCTTCCCGCGCTGGCCCAGGGAAAATACGTGGCCGTAATGCCATTCCGGGTGCTGGGCGATGCGTCCAGCATGGGTTACATCGCTGAAGGATTTGGAGAAGCGCTTTCGGCGAAGCTCTTTCAGTTGAAAGACGTGCACGTAACTTCAGCGGACGCGGCGAGAAAACTGGATCCGAACCTGCCCCTGCCGCAAATCGCTAAGAAGTTGGGTGCGAACATGATTGTGCAGGGCACGGTGCAAGGCAGTGCGGACAAGATGCGGATCACCGTGAAACTTGAGAATGTAGCGGAAAACAAGACGGTGTGGAACGAAGAGTTTCCAGGGGTGTCGGGAGACTTGCTAGCCCTGGAAGACACAATCTCCGGAAAGCTCGTGACGGCAATGGGGCTCAATGCTTCCGAGTTGGGGGCAGCGGATGCTGCCGTGCATCCAACCGACAACGTAGATGCGTATGATCTCTACCTGCGCGGGAAAAATGCCATGCGGGGCCAGTTCGATCCAAAAACCTTTCAATCGGCCATCGATTACTTTAATCAATCTCTGAAGAAAGATCCGAACTTTGCGCTGGCCTATACGGGGCTGGCCAATGCCAGCCTGAGAATGTACACCGTGAAAAAGGACCCCTCCTGGGCGGAGAAGGCGCTCACCGCGGCGCGCCGCGCTGCAGAACTAAATAACAAGCTGCCCGAGGCACACATGACACTGGGCACTGTGTACAGCGCCACGGGGCAAAACAATCAAGCTATCGCGGAGCTGAAACGCGGGCAGGAGCTGGCGCCGAATTCCGACGAAGCCTACCGAAGGCTTGGCGGCGCGTACGTTGCGGTCGGTCAGAAAGATCTCGCGATCGAAGCGTTGGCAAAGGCGGTCGAGATCAATCCGTACTTCTGGGGGAACCAGAACTCGCTCGGCCAGGCGTATCTCTCATTCGGCGACTATGAGCATGCCCTGAAAGCCTATCAACAGGTGGTTCAACTGGAACCCCAGAACCCCAGTGGGTACACCAATGTCGGGTCTGCCTACGCGTATCTGGGTAGATATGAGAAAAGCATAGGCGCGTTTAAGAAAGCGCTGGAATTGCAGCCGGATCCTCTGGCCTATTCCAGTCTGGGTACGGCTTACTTCTTGTCGAAACGATACTCCGAAGCCGTGCCGATGTTTGAGAAGGCAGTGGAGATGAACCCGTCCGAACAGGCCATGATGGGCAACTTGGGCGATGGATACCGATGGGCCGGCCAGCAGGATAAGGCCAACCTTGCCTACAAAAAGGCAATTGCATTGGTGAACAAAGATCTGCAAGTGGACTCCCGGAATTCCACCCTGCTGGGTCAGATGGCGCTTTACTATGCGAAGTCCGGAGACTTGACCAAAGGACGCGAACTACTGCAGCGTGCCAAAAGTATCTCCCCAGGAGAGTTCGGTCTTTACTATGCAGGCGCAACTTTAGAAGCAATCGCGAATCGGCCAGCGGAAGCAGTGGTGGAGTTGAAAACAGCCATGCAAAAAGGGCAACCGGCATCGGATGTCGAGGCTGACCCGGAGTTTACGTCCTTGCGGACTCGCCCTGATTATCAGTCTCTGATCAAAGAATATTCCCGAAAGAAATAAGACTGTCCAGGAATAATGGGCGAGAGTACAGGAAATTCAGTCGCCATTTGACATCAACTTCTGTTTCCATGAATCGCAAGCAACTGAATACCGTATCTTTCTGAGCCAATTCGATGAGGTCGCGGGTCTGGAGCCGGGTGGAGTCCAGTGAACTCCAAGAACTGGAGAGGGGCGAAGCATGTCAACGGAGACATGACCGGAAGTGTGGAGGTCGAGATTCCCTTGCCCGAGGGCTTCGGAGCCCTCAGGTAATCTCGCATTTTTCAAAATTGGGTAAAGCGGAAGCCGCCCTGGGGAGAAATGGCGATTACGGCCCGGACAGAGTTCACCTGTCCGGGTAATCGCTCATGATTGCAGAATAATGCTTTAGGCGAGATTGGTGCGAAGGCCCTTGAGAGCCAGGAGGCACGCAGTCAGACCGAAAAGCAGGAGCACGCCAGAAGACGGCTCGGGAGCAGAAACAAAAGTAGCGTCTATGAACTGCGGAAGTGTCTCACCAGCAACGGGCTGCAAGGCGAGTCTGAACGCCGCTTGGCAATCGTCGTCGGCGTCGCCGTCAGAAACGTAGGTAATTGGTGTACCTTCGCCGCCACCCAAATCCTCAGAATCAACGGGGCATATTGAGGCACCAGTCAAGTTGAATGCGGCGGTGCCCCCACCGGTAATTGGACTGCCGGGACTTCCGCCACCAGTACAAGTAAAGAGGGAAGTTATGCCTTCAGATGTACCGCATCCCTGAAAACTCAAGCCAGCGGGCACGGTGAAATTAATGGTAAAAAGGCCATTAAGCGTTTGTCCTGAAACATTGACGAAGTCGGCGATGGCGTCTCCGAAAAACTGATCCCCTGCGGTGGTGTCAAGCGTTAGCACAACGTTCAGTGTCTCCATCGGCGAGGTGATCAGGTAGGCGTCGCATTTGGGCTGGCCCAGTCTACCGCAGCCCGAAGTCAATAGTGTAGGGTCGGTTGGCACGCCGTCGGCGAGCGCCACCGTCGTCGAGATCCCGAGGAATGCAACCACCATTAAAAAGCGAATGAGTTTCACGATCAACCCCCGTACCTTATTCTGAGGACAGAACAATCAGAACCCAGCTTGCAATCTTGCTACCACATTACCCGACTTGTCGCTCTTGCAAAACCTTTCTAAAAGCTGGCTTTATTGCACTTCAAATCTCATCCAACTTCAGGGTGTGCAATCTTTTTCTCTATTAACCGGCTTACTTGCTTGAATTTCACAATCCCGAACTCGAAAGCTCCGTTAACAAGTAACCCTGGATCATAAGAAATCAGGCGAGAGTCTGCTCCAACGATCAAGACGTGTCAATCGCAAAGTAGAGATGGGAAAGCGACCTTGGGTGACCAAATCGAAGTTAAGCACTAGGACTCCTAGAACTGATGCCAGCTCCACTTAAACCCGGTTTCTCGAACTCCGTTGTGCTGCTCCGCGGACCAAGGAGCCTCAACGTGAGTTCAGCCGCGGGTATTAGGAAGAAGATCGTGATGCAAGCCCACATCAGCGCGCCAGCGCATTCCTGGTCTTCCAGAGCAGAGAGGCCAAACAGCCGCGGCGTGCTGAGGTAGGCCGGGTAGACCACCCGGTCACAGAAAGTGAGATAAGCGGAAAGAATGTCGCAGGGTAGGGTGGCCGAGAAGAGGTAGAGGAGGATCGACCAGCTTGGCCAAACGGGGAGACTTGGCCACGGCTGAATAACCGGCCACCAGAAGAGGAAGCCAGCGACGAGAAAAGACGAGTGCTCGACGATGTGCCACCCTTCCGATTGCAATGCAAGGTTGAACGCTGCCGGAATGTGCCAACCCACTAGCGCCGCGGCGGCGGCGAGCCAGCAAACCGAGGGTTGCGAGAGCACTCGCCCGATTCGCTGCACAAGCGGCCAACGGAAGACGGGGCCCAAAACGGACTGCACAAATCTCTGCGGCAATCCGTGGAGTAGCGGCACCACCGGCGCGCCGGTCAGAATCAACGCCGGGGCGATGGTCATCAGCAGCAGGTGTTGCACCATGTGGGCCGTGAGCAATGCCTCGTCCAAGAGCGCGAGCGGTGATCCCACCGCCAGCCAGATCAGGAATACCCCCACAATAAAACTGACGGCCCGCCAGGCGGGAATGGCATTCGCGGCAACCAGTCGAAGATGGCGCCATCCGCGCAAATACAGGATGGCGGTGAGAATTGTGGCGAGTGTAAGCGGAATCGGAACGGTCCAGGAAGCTAATACGTGTTGAAGGGCTCCTGGCATGGCGCGCTATCGCTGAAGAGACATAGCTGGCAACTGGCTTTCCTCGAGGGCCGCATCACGCGCCGGCGTTTGTCCCGGCGGGTGCAGGGTCGCAAGAAATGAGACCAGGGCCGTCGTCTCCGCCGGGCTCAAGTTCTTTCCATACGCCGGCATGTTTCCGCCGCCCTGAATGACCTGCCGAATCAACTGGTCGCGCGTAAGTCGCACCGCAACGCTGTCCAAGTCCGGGCCTCGCTGCCCGCCCAACTCACCCAGCGAATGGCAGTTCCGGCACTGTTTCACCTGCAAAACCAGCGCTCCCTGCCGCTCCAGCGCGGTCGTGCCTTTCAAGAAGCGCTCCGGAACGGGGTCGCCGCTCCAGGCATTCATATGCGGGCTCCACGGTGTGTAGCCGGAAAGATGCGTCAACGTTCCGAGGGTCACCGCGATCAACAGGATGCTCATGACTGCGATGGGCCGCCGGCGCCAGCTTTTTTCTCCCTCGCCAAATAAAAATGGCAGCAGAATCAGCCCGAAAATCACCACCACCGGGCCGATGAGAAGCGCCGGCGTCTCCAGCGACGGCGGGACCAGCGAGAGCAATGCGTACAGCCACAGGAAGAAATAGTCAGGCCGTGGCGCGGTTTGGATAATCGTCGGGTCGGGGCGCCCGCTCGGCCCGAACGGACCGAAATAGACCGCGCAAGCTGCGACGGCGAGCAAGATGAACGCGGCGAAAAAAAGATCCTTCCATATCGCGTAAGGAACGAACGGCGCGCCATCCTTCTTTACGAGCTCCTCGTACTCCTTTGTGTAGGTCGCTCGCTTCACAATGCGCCCCGGCATTGGCCATTCGTTGATCCCGAGTTTCAGCACCATCAACAGGTGCAAGCTCACCAGCGCAATCAGCAGTCCAGGTATGACGAAAACGTGCAGCGCAAAGAAGCGCGTGAGCGTGGCGCCCGCGATGATGGGGCCGCCCAGCATCAGCTTCACCGCTGCTGCGCCCATCACCGGCACGCGGCTTGCGATGGAAGCACCCAGGCCAAGTCCCCAATAGGCGTCCTGATCAAAACGCAGAACCTGCCCGCTGAAGGCCATGCCCAAGGTCATCAGCAATAGAAAAACTCCCACGATCCACGTGAGCTCTCGCGGAAATTTGTAGGCCCCGAAAAGAAAGACCTGCACCATGTGGATCAGAACGATCGCCACCATGAAGTTCGAGCCCCATCCGTGCAACGCGCGGATGAACCAACCCAGAGTGATGTCGTGATTCAAAACCTGGAGACTGTTCCAAGCCTCGGCGGCCGAGGGAACGTAGACAATCGCGAGCAAAATTCCGGTGACGAGTTGCAGTATGAAGACCACAAGAGCGGCGCTGCCGAACACGTAGAACCAACTGGCGGTGTTGCGGGGAACGTGATGCTCCGCTGTTTCGCGAATCGGTGCCGCCAGTTGCAATCGGCGGTCGAACCACTCCCCGACTTGAGAGATCAGGCGCATGGAGGCCGCTCCGAATCCAGCGCGGCACTCGGCGCTCCGGGAGTGGGCAGTTCGCCCGCCTGAATTGTGATCAGGCCGTCCTTCACTTTATACGGATATTCAAAAAGCCCGCGCTCCGGCGGGCCGGATGCACGCGACCCGTCGCTGTAATACGCGCCGCCATGGCAAGGGCACATGAATAATCCGGATTGCTGAAACCAGCGGACCGGGCAGCCAAGATGCGCGCAATTGATGGCAAACACCTGAAACTTCTCGCCAGCGATACGCCGCACCCAGCACGCCGTGTCCACGGTCTTGCCGTCCGCGGGCATCACGATCGGATTTCGAAAAGTCGCCAGCCGCGTTTCGCCTTCTGGAAATTCGCTCACGCGCCCAAGCGGAACCCACTGTAAGTAAGCATTCGCCCGCCCGCGCGTGACCGACGAAAGAACGTAGCGCAGGATGGGCACCGCAAGCGCCGTGGCCACCAGGCCGTTGAACAGTATTCCCAGCTTCATGAATAGTCCGCGGCGAGAAACGGTGTTTTCGTTCGGCATCATCGGGCTCCTGCTGCTGGGGTGTTCTGAACGGGGGGATACGGTTGCCCGGGATTCTGCACCCGCCGCGAAGCAAGCCACGCGACCACATCGGTGACTTCCTGGTCGGACATCGGCTTGCCCGGCACGTCGCCGCGC
>JGI12635J15846_10000831_pt1 | contig 26855 bp, 21 predicted proteins | sample BlaSpr_A8_OM2_M2_FD_15846 | JGI IMG/M metagenome (IMG submission 15846) | reverse complement strand
GGAAAATGCGTATGAATTAATGCCTCGCGCCGCGAGGGGTAAGAGAGACGCGCGCGCAATTCGGCGGGCAGCACGTCAGGCATGTTGGGATCGAGCAGATCGAGGGCAGCATAAATGGCGCGACGAATGGCGCGGGAACCAAACGTGCCGATGGCTTCATAAATGGGGACGATGCGGCCAACTTCCGTGGAGTCCATCTGGTCGCTGGTCATCTCCATTTGCGGATTCACCATTTCGATGCGCGCTGGACGCAGCTTGTCTATTTCGGCTTTGCCGTGAAGAATCAGCGTTTGACCGGGTTTGAGGCGGCCCTCCAGATAACCGCCGTGAAAAAATTTGCAGGGGAGTTGGCCGGTGGCGTCGCCAACCAGCAGATGAAACACTGCGTCGCGCCCGCGCATGGTGCGCACCGCTTGGCCGCTCATGACCTGCACGCGAATGGTGTAAATGCTGTTAGGCTGAATGTCTTTTACATTGGAAAAATGGATGCGGTCTTCGTAGCGGAAAGGCAGGTAGGTCAACAGGTCTTCGAGCGTGTTGATTCCGCGCTTGGCTAGCAATTCTGCTCGTTGCGGGCCAACGCCCTTGATCATGCGTACATCAGTGGTTAGGGTTTGCGTGGGCACGATGGAAAAGCGTTCGATTTGCGAACGCCGGATATGATTCTGCTCCTAGCATTTGCACAGTAACGGCAAAATAACTCCATCTTTTATACCATTATGAGTAGACGGCGCTGCGATAAGCCGCTGTACAGGCGAAACTTGCGCTGATTTCGTGCGTATTCTAGAGTGATGGCGCTGCGTATTTGCTAAAGGAACCGTCTCAGTTTGTAGCTAGCCAAAATCCCACCTGCAATTACGGCGCGTGGGGTACCCTCGTTACCCAGAAAGTTTGGAAGTGCGCCTGCGAAATTCGATGGATGCAGAGATTTAGATTCTGGAGTGAGCTCGTGGAGGTTTCGTGTCGACTGACCGTTTAACGTCTGCGAACAAACTTGCGCTGCTGATGTGGGTGATTGCGGGAATTTCCGGCGCGTTGTTTGCTCACAAATATTATTTTCGCGCGTTTCCGGAAGCCTCGGTGAATTTTAAGGTGTCGCGTGGGGAAGCTCTATCGCGCGCGAAAGAGTTTTTGGTGAGTGAGGGCCAGGACGCCGCAAGCTATCAGTCCGCCATCGTTTTCAACGTAGACGACAACGCGAAGACATATCTGGAACGCGAAACCGGGCTGGAACAAGCCAACCGGTTGATGTCTTCGGAACTGAATATCTGGTACTGGGAAGTGCGTTTTTTCAAGCCGCAACAGGAGGAGGAGTTTCACGTACGGGTGAGTCCCGCGGGCCAAGTGGTGGGCTACGAGCATCACGTGGAAGAAGCCAGAGCAGGCGCGACGCTGGAGCGCGCCGCGGCCCAATACGATGCTGAGAATTTTCTTGAAAGCAAATTGGGCATCAAGTCGGGCTGGGATCTTTTACCGGAAGAAATAAATTCGGTGAAGAGGCCGAACCGGCTGGATTGGTCATTCACGTGGGAAAAACATGGATTTCGCGCCAAGGACGCGCCGTACCGGCTGAATGTAGTGCTGCAAGGCGATCAGATCGGGAAGAGCGAAGAATATCTGAAGGTGCCCGAAGCATGGGAGCGCAGCTACGCGCAATTGCGGTCGACGAACCTGCTGTACAACCAAATCGCGATTATCCCGTACGTGCTGTTGATGGGCAGCGCGCTGTGGTTGGGAATTTCGCTGTGGCGAAAAGGGCAAGCCGACTGGATCGGGGCGATCAAACTGGGCGCCTTGGTGGCCGCGTTGTTTTTTTTCATGCAGATCAATCAGTGGCAATCGACGCGGGCAAGTTACGATACCCACGCCTCGTACGGAAGTTTTGTCGCGCTGCAAATCCTTTTGAACATATTGATGGCGATTGGCACGGCGCTGACGGTGACGATGGTACTGCCCGGCGCTGAGCCGCTGTATCGCGCGACGCAGCCAGACCGCTTGCGGTTGAACAAGGCGTTTACGTTGCGCGGGCTGCAATCGAAGGAGTTTTTTTTCGCCGCGGTGGTGGGCTTGTCGCTGGCCGCGGCGCACATCGGTTTTATCGTGGCGTTTTATATGTTTGGAAGCAAAGTGGGCGTTTGGGCGCCACAGGATCTTAATTATTCGGACGCGGTGAACACCTCTTTTCCATGGATCGCGGGGGTCGCGATCGGGTTGCTGGCGTCGACCAGCGAAGAATTTCTCTTCCGCTTGTTCGCCATACCTTTCGTGGGGCGTTTGACCAAATCGCGCGTGCTGGCAATCATCCTGCCGGCGTTTTCGTGGAGCTTCCTGCACAGCTCATATCCACAGGAGCCTGGTTACACCCGCGGAATTGAAGTGGGAATTATCGGCATCGTGGCGGGAATCGTGATGCTGCACTGGGGCATTCTGGCCACGCTTATCTGGCACTACACGGTGGATGCTTCGCTGGTGGGTTTGCTGCTGGTGCGCTCCAACAGCATGTATTTCAAAATTTCTGGCGTGATCGTGGGCGCCGCGGCGCTGGCGCCGTTGATCTTTTCGGGCGTGGCGTATTTAAGGCGAGGCCACTTTGCGCCGGTGGATGATTTGTTGAATCGCGCGGCACCGGCACCGGATATAAGTGTCGTGGATGAAGTCGCTGAAGACCGTGAGGCGACGGGAAAGGCCCGCGTTTACGATGCGCTGACGCCGGGATTGATTGGCGTCCTTGTGGCGTGCCTGGTGATTGGGGGTTTGTTGGCCTGGCGCCTCAAACAACCTGCTATCGGGGATTTCCTGAAGCTTTCCGTTAATTCGCGGACGGCGCTCAACGATGCGGATGATGTGCTTCGCCATCGCGGAATAGATCCGAGGTCTTACCATCACGCGGTCGTGCTGGCCAATACTACCGATCCGGTGACGAACGAATTCCTGCGTGAGCGCGTCGGTGTGGCCGGGGTGAATGAAATTTACGGCCAGGAAGTGCCCGGGGCGCTTTGGAGTGTTCGCTATTTCCGCGACAGCCAGCCGGAAGAATTTGCGGTGGTGCTGCGCCCGAACGGCGCGCTGCATTCCGTGCATCACATTTTGAGCGAAGACGCTCCTGGCGCTACGCTCAGCAAAGATGAGGCCGTGAAGCGCGCGGAAGACTATCTGCGCAACACGCAGCACGTTGATCTGGCGCAATGGACGCTGATCGAAGCCAAGTCCGACAAACATCCGCATCGGGTGGACCACCAACTCACGTGGGAACAAAATCGCGCGCTCGATGACTCGGGGACGCAGGCAGATTCCAAATCACACGCGCATGCACGTATCCAAGTTGCGGTTCTCGGCGACGAAGTAGCCGACTATCGCACGTACATAAAAATTCCGGATGACTGGAGGCGTAGGCAGTCGGAGGTGACACTTCCGCGCGTGCTTATTTCGACGGTCCTGCCGATTCTGGTTTTGGGCGGCTTAATGGTGGTGGCACTGATTGTCTTCTTGAAAAATTTGCGCTCCGAAGATGCGCATTCCATTCCTTGGCGGCGCCTGGGAGTCTGGGGTCTGTGGGGGCTGGCGGCGTACGTGATTATTTTTGCGTTCGGCGACCGCATCGCCAGTTTTATGAACGCCTATCAGACGGCTATTCCATTGAAGACCATGCTCCTGGGAATCGGCATCGGCGCGGTGCTCGGAGCAGCCTTTTATTTCTCCGGGATCGTGCTGCTTTTTGGCGTGGCTTGGTATTTCGGGAAGCGGGCCTTCGGTGAAGAGCGACTGCCGGGCTGGACGGGTATGCCGCCGGCGTATTACCGCGACGCGCTGTTGATTGGCGTGGGTGGTACGGCGGCAGTGGTCGGATTTAGCCGCCTGATTGCAGCGCTGTTGGCCCATTGGCCCACCGCCCATCGTGGTATTGAAACTTCCTTTGGCGGCGACTTTGATGCGACGCTTCCGGCTGCGGCGATATTTGGCACGGTTTTGCTGAAGACGCTGATGTACACCGGGCTGGTAGCACTCTGCGTTTCCTTCGTGGCCACGAATGTGAAGCAGCCGTGGCTAAGGTTATTGCTTTTTCTTGGTGCCGCGTTGGCAAACGTGGGCAGTGCCTGGGGGACGCCTGCGGATTTCGCCAAACACTTCCTCGCGGCCGTCCTCGTTTTAGGGCTGCTGATATTCGGCATAACGCGGGTGGTGCGCTTTAACATGCTCGGTTATTTCCTGGTGGTGGCGGGTACTTCGCTGCTGGCAGCTGCGGCAGAACTAGTTTCGCAGCCGGACACCTTCTACCGGGGAAATGGCTACGCGGTTCTATTGATATTAGCTGGCCTGCTGGCTTGGCCGCTGGCGACCTGGAACACGCGAGCTGGTCACGAAGAGGTCTAGACCCAGGCCGAAGATTTTACATTCCCTTAAGAAAACAAAGAATCTTCGCCTTTTAGATGCAATAAATAAAAGAAACAAAACACCTCACCCCTGCGTTGTTTATTCAGGAAGCCATGCTTACCCATGAGGTAGCGGCACGTCCAAGCAGGGTGGTCGCACGGGTGTTCCGTGTTGGCCTGATGATGAATCTTGGATTATCGTGTAGTGGCGCGCGCCACGGCACATTTTCAGGGACGGCACGCGAACAGAAGGCGAAGAATGTCGCTTCCACGATGGGTTTTGGCTGTGGCCGGTGAAGCTGGAGGCGCGGGCGGCGGAGACGCAGCCCTGGGCGCGGTGACTTCTCTACCGAACCTTGATGACCGGGCCCTCGTGGTGGAAGCCCAAGTGGGCAACCGCGCCGCCTTCGAGGAACTGGTTCACCGTTATGACCGGGACGTTTTGCGGCTGGCGCTGAATTTGATGAGGCGCCCGGAAGATGCGCGCGATGTCTACCAAGAAGCTTTCCTGAAAGTCTACCGCAACCTGCATCGATTCCGTTTTGAGTGCAGCTTTTATACCTGGCTATACCGCATCGTCACCAACGTGTGCCTCGACCACTTACGCCGCCGGCAAGCCCGCCCCGAGGACCAATCGCCAGAGTCGAATCACGGGTACCACGACGACGGTATCACTGACTTTTTCGAGCGACAGCGTGAACACCGCCCCACGCTAGATCCCGAACGCATCATGTTTGGACTGGAGATAAAAGCGCGAATTGCGGTGGCCATGCAACGCCTTTCACCGCGCGAGCGCATCGTGTTTGAAATGAAGCACTATCAGGGGTTGAAACTCCGTGCTATAGGCGATGCACTGGGAACCACCGAAGAGACGGTGAAGAATTCGTTGTTCCGCGCGACGCGCAAGCTCAGGCACGAATTGGGAGAACTGCGATGAGCGCGGCGGATAGGAAGTCGCGTTGCGACAAAATTGCCCCCATTTTGGTCTTCTACGCTTGTGATGAGGTCAGCGAAAACGAACGCAAGCTGATCGATGAGCATCTTGCCGTGTGCGCCTCCTGCGCGGAACAACTCACAGGCGAGCGAGCGTTGTGGGAAGCGATAGGCGCCGCGAATCCGCCTGCTGGTGAAATCAATTCCGCGGACGCGCTGCTGGCGCAGTGCCGCAGCCAGCTCGCGGAAACGCTTGACGACCTTGCCGTGACGCCGGTACGCGAGCATTGGCAGCCGTTTGGCTGGGTGCGCCGGTTTATGGCTTTGCGACCGGCGTGGAGCGGCGCAATGCTGGTTTTCTTCGGGGCGTTGTTGGGCGCCCACGTAATTCCCTGGCTGCAACTTAGCCTTCCCGGCAACAACAACGGCCGCGTTGTAAACGTCCTGGCTTCGCAAAAACTTACCGATGAGCAGCTTTCGAAAATGGCCGTGGCAGGAATTAATCTTGCGCCGTGGCCGAATGCCGCGCCCGGTACGGTGCAACTGCAATTGCGCGCCGAGCAGCCCATGGTGATTTCGGGCAACGTGGACGACAGCAACATGCGCCGCGTGCTGACCTACGTAGTGGAAAACGGCGAGCGCTTCGATGCCGGTGTGCGGCTGGATTGTCTGGATGCGCTCAAAGCGCAGGCGCGAGATGCGCAAGTACGTAAGGCGCTGCTGTTGGCCGCGCGCAAAGATCAGAATCCCGCGGTACGCATGAAAGCTCTGGAAGCGCTAAAGGATGCGGCTTCGGACGACACCGTTCGCGAAGCCCTGCTTGATGCGCTGGAGCATGATGCGAATCCGGGGGTGCGTGTGGAAGTGGTGAACATGTTGGTGCACTCGCTGGAACATGAGTCGCAAAGTTCAAATATGGTTTCCTTCCCTAAACTTGCAGGCGCGCCGGGAAATTTGGATGACCAGTCCGATGACATGCAGATGACTTCGTCAAGCGAATCCAGCGCGATGATTTCGGACGCTTCCGTCGAGAAAGTGATTCGTACCCTGGAAGAGCTGCAAAAGCGGGATCCCAGCCGCTATGTTCGGCTGCGCAGCGCGGCGGCCTTGCGGCAGATTGGCCCACGAGAACCTCAGTAGTGATCAGCGGGATTTAGTTCATCCATGAAAGCTTGTTCTCATTACAAACGTGAATTCAGAAGCGGGAATTTTCGCAGCGCTGGATGGCTCTGTGGATTAGCGATTATTCTTTGCGTCTCTCTATTTTCCAGTTCAGGCCGGGCCGCTGTTGAGTTGGAGCCTCACGAGCATACAAAATCTGGCGATCCTGTAACGCCCCACGCCTTTGACCAGCGCACCGGTGTGCTTGAAACGCAAGATGGGTTGACGTTGCGGCTGAACGCGGATTTGGGCTCCGTGCATATTATTACCCTGGAAGCGGGCGCAGCCCCAGCGGTGCGTTACACAGTGCGCATCGAAACGGATGCGCGAGCTCCACAGGCTCAGGCGCTGCTGGATAAATATGTCCTGCGCGCCAAAGCTACTGGTGCAGGTGTGGAGATGGAAGGGGCGTTGCCCCCGCAGGCCGCGCGAGCGGCGGCATCTAGCGCGCAATTTTGGGTGCAATTTGAAATTGCAGTGCCTGCGGGATACAGCCTCGACGTCAAGACCGAGGCAGGCGACATTGAAACTCAGGATATCGGCGGAACAGCGACGCTAATCACCCAGGGAGGAAATATCCGCACCGGGCGCATTGGCGTAAGCGCATTGCAGAACATCGCTCATCACATGCACGACGCCAACGCTGTCAACTCTACCGGTAGCTCATCGAAATTGCGAACCGAAGGCGGGCACATTCAGGTGCTCGATGTGGCCGGCAATTTGAATGTTTTTACCGGAGGCGGACACATCAATGTTGGCAACATTACTGGTGACGCTGCGCTGCGTAGTGGCGGCGGTCACATTCGCGCGGGCATGATCGGTGGACGCGCCGAGCTGGATACCGACGGCGGAAACATCACCGTTGGGCATGCGGGAAGTTTCGTCAATGTGCGCACCGGTGGCGGACAGATTGATTTTGGCGAAGTGCGCGGTTCAGTGCATGCGCAGACCGGTGGTGGCGGTATTCGGATTATGTATGTTGCCGGGCCCATGGAAGTGGAGTCCAGTGGTGGCAGCATTTGCCTCACACGCGTTGCCGGCGCAGTGCAGGCGGCCACGGCAGACGGAACGATCACGGCATGGATCAATCCCTCAAGCGGGCCCGACAGTGGGCCCGGTGGGGGACCTAGTAATTTGCCCGGCGCTGCGTCTGTGCATCCAGCAACCGTTCAGCTGGCAGGAGCCTCGCAACTGGCATCTGGAAATGGCGACATTGTAGTTTTTTTGCCGCGCAACCTCGCGGTGAATATCGACGCGCTAGTCACTAAAGGCGGCGAGCATCACATCGAAGCCGATCCCGCACTGCATTTAAGTTTTCAAACCGAAAAGTCCAACAGCGCTGGTCCTGTACATGCCATCGGTGTTTTGAATGGCGGCGGCATCCCGTTGAAGCTGCGTACTTCCGCAGGAAAGATTCGACTGCAATTTCTGGATTCCGATCCGTCACTACGGGAGTCCCGGATTCGCGAACAGCAGGAACGCCTGCGCATTGTGGAGGTGGCTCAGCCGGCGCCACCTGGTCCTCCGGTGCCACCGCAGACACAACAGCAAGTAGATTCGCAAACGGATTGGTTGGAAAGCTGGTTAGGCAAGCTGGAAATAGCCGTCACCGGAGGATTGCGCGAGGATGCTGACGATTTTCGCAACCGCCTCACCTATTCGCCTCATCCGGTTTACCCAGAGCTCGCACAGCGTGTGGGTATTCAGGGGGTTGTGAAGTTGCAGGTGCGGGTGCTGAAAGACGGACGCGTGGAAGTAGTGAAAGTGCTTCAGGGTGAGCCGGCACTGAGGGAAGCCGCAATTACCGCCGTGAAACAGTGGCGAGGCAAACCCGCGTGGATCAACGGCAAAGAGGTCGAGGTGGTTTCGACGGTGACGTTTAATTTTCAGCTCAATTGAATTATGGGCGTGCAGCTTACATGACTTTAAGATTCGTTCGGGGTGCAGGTTGTAGTTCGCGTTACGGTCCGGGTCCGTCGTAAAAATCGAAGGGGGTAACAATCGATGCTTCGACATGCGTTGCGCGCAGCTTTAATTCTATCTGTGACGGGTGCGGCCTGCGCCGCTTCCGGTTTGGCGATGAGCAAGGATTTCGATCAGAGCTATCCGTTGCAGCCCGGTGGCTCTTTTGAATTACAAAATGTGAACGGCACGGTGGAAGTGGAAGGCTGGGACCGCGATGCCATCGAAATTCACGCGGTGAAGACTGCCAAAAGTAAGGAGTCGGACCTGGAGCGCGTTTCCATTGAAGTGGACGCGAAACCTCGCGCGGTCTCCGTGATTACGCGCTATCCCCAGAACGCAGGCGTGGAAGTTGCCGTGGAATACGTTATTCACGTTCCGCACGGAGCGCATGTTGAGCATGTGGGGACAGTCAACGGCACGTTGCGTATCGCGGGCGTGGACGTCATCGAAGATCTCCATACCGTCAATGGAAATATCGAGGTGTATGAAGGCGGCGGCTCCGTTCACGCGCACACCACCAATGGCAACGTGCATCTGGAGCTAGCGCATCTCGGCACCACACGAGACGAGAAGGGTGAAGCCACCGCCGAAACGACTAACGGTTCTCTGCTGCTGGCCGTGCCCTCAGACCTGCAGGCAAATTTGGAGGCGCGCTGCTTGAATGGAAATTTTTCTTCCGAGTTGCCGCTCGCGCTCGAAAGCTCCCTGCATCCGCGGGAAATACACGGAAAAATTGGCAAGGGCGGCGCGCCCATTCATCTGCATACCGTAAATGGTGGGATTCGCGTGGTGGTGTTGAGGTCAACGGTTTAGCTTTTGCTGCGTCTAAGCTCACAGGAGCTAATTTTTTGGAGGATAGACTCATGAATACGGGCATTTGGACTGTTGCAGGCGGCACCGCCGCCCTCTGCGCTGCTTTGATAATAGCGCCAGGATATACGGCTGCCCAGCGAGTGCACGAGGCTGGACATCAGCAATCGGTTGAACCCCAGGTACGTGATTTCAATGTGATGTGGGGCGAGGAAGGTGGAAGTTGGCTGGGTGTGGAAACCTCGGAGGTTTCCAGCGACAACGCCAAGGAATTAAAATTGCCAAGCGAGCGGGGGGCAGTGCTGGGCAGAATTGCTCCCGACAGCCCGGCTTCGAAATCCGGTGTTCGAGAGAACGACGTGGTTACGGAAGTCAATGGGCAGCCGGTGGAAGGCGCGATGCAATTTCGGCGAATGATTCGCGAGATCCCTGCCGGACGCAACGTGCAACTTACGGTGTGGCGAGACGGGCATACGCAGAAAATCAATGTCACGCTGGGCAAGGCTGAAGAATTGCGACGCAATATGACGAGAGTAACGCCGGGTATGCCCGGTACGTTCGCGTTTCGCATGCCAGAAATGCCGCCGATGCCCGATCTTCCGGAAGTGGCGGAAATTCCGGACATGCCGTCGATGGATTGGAATGGCCCGATACTTTATGCCGGCCACCCGCGACTGGGCATTGACGCCGAGGACCTCAATGGACAGCTAGGATCATTTTTTGGCGCTCCGGACGGTGAGGGCATTCTGGTGCGCTCTGTAAATTCCGGTTCACCGGCGGAGAAGGCTGGAATAAAGGCCGGTGATGTCATTACTTCACTGAATGGCGAGCGCATTCGTTCGGTAGGAGACCTGCGNCAAAAGCTTGCCCTGCAGCACGGCGAGAAAGATAAAATCGCGGAGAACAAAGACAAAGAGAACAAAGACAAAACACGCACGGTAAAACTCGGCGTGCTCCGCAACAAGAACGAAATTTCTCTAAATGTGGAGCTGCCCGCACCCGCAACGACGACCAAACACCTTTCCGGGCATCGCACCAATATCTAGGCAGGCAAGTTAGGAAAAGCCCGGACATTTTTACGTCCGGGCTTTTTTCATTTTTAGATACATTGCGAATTTAACAGCGGATTGACTAGGATTTGTCGCCGCCGCGATATTTTTTGGCAAGGCGAACAGGCCTTCGCAGTGCTGCGAAACGCCCGTCATGCTTGTTATCCGCACCAGGCGACCAATCTTCCTGGGTAGGTGAAAACGTAAGCCGAAGCAAGTAGCCCAATCCTGAAACTACGCTCCCACGCATCCGCATGCGATAAAGAGCGCGCACGAATAATCCCGGCGCGGCCCGCCCACCCGAAGGTAGCCAGGTCGCAATTTTCGCAGCAAGCCGCAAGGCCGATCCATCTGATTGCAGCCGTGCTTGCACATCTTGCGGCAGCGCAGCGCCAAGCAAATCGCCTGCTAGAAGCAAGCCAGTATCCAACATGCGCTCAGCACCTACATCCCGCGCAGTGGCAAAGCTGCGCTCCCAATGCAAGCCGCTTTGACGAGCTACGAATGCGGCAACATCGGCAACCAGCGATAAACGCTCCCACAGATGTTTGGCCCCGTGAATACAAATCAGGATCAGCTCATCCTCGACGGCGAGCGCGGGGATCTGGTGGCCATCGACGCTCACATGTTGCCGCCGCGCAAAGAATTCTTCGATCGGTAACCCGCGAGGAAAGTAACGCATGGTCCGCTCGGTATGCAGCTCCACAAGGAGCGGCGCGGTGATTCGAACGAAAACATATTGTCCAGGAATTTTTTTGGGGCTGATCGCCTCCACAGATATTTCCGGCTCGTAGCCGGCGGTAATCATTAGCTCGGTGGCGCGCAGAATATCTTTTTGGCGAACGAGAAAATCAAGATCGCCATATCGTCGCGCCCCGGTGTCCCCATAAGCTCGTAAAGCCAGGGTAGGACCTTTTACCAGCACGGTATCCAATCCGGCGTCGCGAAATTGATCAACCAGCCGAAATAGCTCGGCGGTCATCTGCAACGCGGATAGCACTTGCGTGCGCTGAAGTTGGCGAATTTTCTGCGCGAACTCTGGTGGCGCGAGGTTTTCCTCGAACTGAGCCACACCCGACGCGAGCAACGAAATAACGCCATGTTCTTCGGCCAGGGTCAATAGCGCGGGCCAGGATACCTCTCGGAGCAATGCAGAAAGTATCGATGGATCGGCATGGGGAGAAGCGCACTGCAGCAAGGCAGCCCATTCTGGCGAACTCGAGTCAGGCAGATCGTTTTTAATATTTTTTGTGGCCGTCGATCGCAAAAAGTATGGACTCCGATGCTTCGCGGCCTAGTGTACGCGACAGTCATCCGTGTGATGACTAAAAAATCCCCGCAGGCAACGCGCACACTATTGGGCTAGCAAATAAAAAAAGGCCGGTCCCGTCCTGCGGAACCGGCCCCCGGGGAACACCAATCCATCAATTCTTCTTTTTGCGCACATTCACTTTTGTGTCGATACCAGGCTGAATTTGCTGCAAAGCTTCGAGACCAAGCTTGGCCTGCGCTCCATAACTATTGGGCCCGCCATTGGGATCGAGCTCCACCGCTTTTTGATAGGCTTCGACAGTTCCTGGCTGAATGATGAATTCCAGCTTGTCGCCACTTTTCTTGGTCTCCATCGACCCGACTAGCGCAGCGCCCAGCAAATACCAAACCTGCGGATTTTTTGAATCGAGTTCGCTGGCTTTCTTTAAAGGCTCGACGGCTTCTTTCAAACGCCCGGCGTTGTACAAGCTGATACCAAAGTTACGCCACGCAGTGGCCGCATTGGCAGGATCGAGTTCCGCACTCTTGGTATAGGAAGCGCGCGCGTCGTCAACCTTGCCACTTCGCGCTTGCACGTTTCCCAAATTGTTGTGATAGCCCGGGACGTCCGGCTTGGCGGCGATCGCTTGTTGATAGGCGTTGATGGCGTCGTCGTTGCGGCCCGCGAGGTCGTAGGTTTCCGCCAGCTTGGCCCAGATAATATGCTGATTGGAATCCTTTTCCGTAGCTGCTTTTTGTGCCGCGGTGAACTCCGCGGCCGCTTGGTTTGAAAGATCAGTGACTTTGGCTTTTGCCGCGTCGCGTTGATCGGCGGGAGCTTTGCCCGCATCTTCTTTGGCTTTGCGTTCCTGGTCCAAAAGCGCGGTCCCGGCAGTGAAATGCTGCTTCATGCCCTCGAACTTGGCTTTTTCTTCTTCCTGTTTTTTGGCTTGCTCAGCGGCCGCCGAACCCTGTTTGGCGATGACGTCTTTAAAATTGATATCCGCCTTGACCTCGCCGCTTTGCACCTGAACCTTGGATTCGAACGGTTTATTGGGCGCGGGCAGAATCACGAATACGCTATAGATTCCCGGCTTAAGACCGCGAAAACTGTAATTGCCGCTCGTATCGGTTTTTGTCTCCTGCTTCACGCCTTGATCGCTCACCAGCTGCATTCCGATATCAGCCCAAGGCTTACCGGTAACATCCGAGATTTGTCCGCGAACCACGCCTTCGCCTTGCGCAGCGGCGTGCGGAACCAACACAGCCAGCATTAGCGCCACGCTGCAGACGCTTAACAGCCACGAACTCGCGTATTTCCTCATGCTCGATTCTCCTTTGCAACTACGTACCGCCCCGGCGAGGCGCGCACCATTATCATGGATTCGGTGCTGGATTCAAAGGTCAGGAGTGCGCTGCCGCGCCACGTTGAGAAATGGGATCGTTCGCCCCGGCCTCCGCGAAAGCACGCATACGCAGCAGACAACTATCGCATACCCCACAGGCAGCATCCTCGCTTTGGTAGCACGACCAGGTAAGATGCAGCGGGGCACCCAGCTCGATGCCCTTGCGAATGATTTCGCTTTTCTTCAAAGCGATCACAGGCGTTACGACTTCGATCTGCGTCTCAGGCCGCGTGCCCACGCGAATCAGTTCCTGAAAGACGCGATAATATTCCGGGCGGCAATCGGGATAGCCGGAGCTGTCTTCGGCCACCGCGCCGATGTAGATGGAGTGAGCGCCGATGACTTCAGCCCAGCTCACCGCTACGGAAAGAAAATGCGCGTTGCGAAAAGGCACGTAAGTGACGGGTATTTCGTTGGTGCCAGGGTTGTCAGAAATGTGCTGGTGCTCCGGCACCGCGATGCTCCCGTCGGTAAGCGCGGAGCCGCCGATGGCTCGAAAATGATCCAGTTGAACAACCAGCCGTTGCTGCACATGATAAAAATCCACGATGGATTCGAATGCTTGCCGCTCCCGTTTTTGCGTCCGCTGTCCATAACCGGCGTGCAGTAACGCCACGTGCTCCGCCCCGTGCGCCTGTATCGCCATCGCCGTGCAAACACACGAATCCATGCCACCGCTGAGCAGCACGACGGCCTTCACGTTTTGAACCCTTGAGCCAGGCATATTCAAACGCCCTTCGTTGCCGGATCCCACACGAACTTGTGCAACTGTAATCCCAATCTCACCGGCAGAGAGTCCTCGAGGATCCATTCCACTAATTTGCGAGCCTCAAGACCCGGCCATTTGCCTTCCGGGCCTTCGAAAACCGGTGAGAACAAGACTTGGTGAACGCGCTCGCGCAAGTTGTGCTGCAAAGTAAATTCTCGCGCGAACTCATAATCGCGCCGCGTAGAAAGTACAAATTTTAATTCATCGTTCTGGCTAAGTGCCTCCAGATTTTGCATCTCAAAGGTGTCTGCCTCGCCGGAGTCCGGACATTTCACGTCCACGATCTTGATCACTTCCCGCGGCAACTTGCCGATGAAGCGCTCACCGCTGGTTTCAATCATTACGGTGTATCCCGAGGCCAGTAATTGTTGAGCCAGCGGGTAAATGTCTTCCTGCAACAATGGTTCGCCGCCTGTTAATTCCACCAGCGGCACCGCGAAAACGGAATTGCCCCCTCCTGATGTGTCGTCCGGAATGCGTCCCGCCAGTTGATTGACTCGCGCGGCCACCTCCGCCACACTCATTTTCTTGCCGCCATGAAAAGCGTAAGCGGTGTCGCACCACGCGCAGCGCAAATTGCATCCGGTCAAGCGTACAAAAATGCACGGCAAGCCCGCGCGGGTGCCTTCGCCTTGAATCGATTTGAATATTTCCGTGATAAACATTGGATAGAAAGTCTCTGTCCCAGATTGGTCTGTGCCGAGGTTACCGCGTGTCTGGCTTGGATTTGCGCATTGTTCTGCGTCCCAGCCACCAGATCATGCCGAAAAAAAGCGCCATGGCCACTATCAGCCTGGGATAACCGGGCGGAAATCCCATGTGACGCAGGACCAGCACGTAACCAAGCGCCACCACCAATACCGGAATCATGATGATGGTAAACGATCGATTCATGACTTCACGCCAGCGGGACGGTACTGCGCCCGGCTGGTATCCGTCTCCCACAAAATCACGTCGGTTACATGCGCGCCCGGAGGTAAGCCACGCAACAGCCGCGTGACCTCGTCGTAAAAATACTTGGCCAAATTTTCTGCCGATGGATTGACGGTTTTGAAGGGCTCAAGATCGTTGATAAATTGATGATCCAGCCGGCTCATGATTTCGCGAACGACACGCTTTAATTCCGTGAAATCCACCAGCAAACCGATGTCATCCAGTTGCGGCCCTTCGAGCGTGACGCGCACGCGATAATTATGCCCGTGCACGTTTTCGCACTTGCCCCGGTATCCGCGCAGCGCGTGACCCGCGGAAAANGTTTCTTCTACNCTGACTTCAAACATGNATCCTCAAATTGCGTCCAGGAGGGCTCTTGCGTATCTCTTATCTCTCGAGGAAGCNCGCAGCGTCAGCCGAATTNTGCGTAATACGGTAGTTCGGCAGCGATTCCAGGAAAATTTTACCATAGGGCATGCGTTGGATGCGGGTGTCCAGCAGTGCCAGCACACCGCGGTCGGCCTTGGTTCGAATCAAGCGGCCGAAACCTTGTTTCAGTGCCAGTACCGCTTGCGGCACCTGAAATTCCGAGAAGGGATTGCGACCGTCGTCCTGCAAAGCCCGTACACGCGCGGCTACGATGGGGTCGCTGGGAACTGCAAACGGTAAGCGGTCCACGATCACCAGAGAAAGCTGCTCGCCAGGAACGTCCACACCTTGCCAAAAGCTCGAAGTGGCGAACAGCACCGCAGCCTGCGTGTTTTTAAAGCGCTCCAATAACACGGGCCGCGGCGCGGTGCCCTGCAGCAGTAGTGGAAAGCTCACGCGCGTACGCACCCGCTCGAACAAATCGTTCATCTGGCCATAACTGGTAAAAAGACAAAACGCGCGCCCCTGGCTGTGCTCCAGCAATTGCACAATTTCATCCGCCGCTTTGGATGCGAAACCGGCATCGCGCACGTCCGGCATTTTGTTCGGCAAATACAGCAGCGCTTGTTCGCCGTAATCGAATTCAGGCGGCAGTGTGCGCTCTTTGACGTGATCCAGGCCCAGTCGCTGGCGAATAAATTCGAATCGTCCGCCCACCGTTAGCGTCGCGGAAGTTAATACCACGGTATCGAACTGCTCGAATAGCCGCTGCCGCAGGATCTGGCTCACATCGATGGGCGTGGCGGTCAAAAACACGCCTTTGTTGCGGCGTTCGTACCAATATACGTAATTCTTTTCATTGGACTCAAACAGGAACGCCACTTCCTGACGTAGCTCGAAGCTGCGCCTGGCGATGCGCAACAATTCCTCGGGCTTTTGCGCCATGGCCGCGATTTCGGTTTCCAGTCCCTTCAGCGCCGTCAGCATGGAATCGTAAGCTTCGCGATGCTGCTCCACAAATGCGTCGCGTTCGCTGCACGCAAAGGGAAAACGCCCATCGCGAGGCGGAAACGCTTCGAAAAAGGCGCGCGTCCTTTCACGAACACGCTGCGTGCGCCGCAGTATCGAAGGTGAGCCGAGATTAAGCAGCCTCAAGGATTGATCGGCGTCGCGCGCCAGCTCCTCAAAACGGTAATTGGAAATCTGCCGCCCAAAATAATCGCTGGCCACGTCCTCGATTTCGTGCGCCTCGTCGAAAATTACCGCGGAATATTCGGGGAGGATGCTGCCAAAATCGTTCTGCTTCAGCGAAAGGTCGGCAAAAAACAAATGATGATTGACGATAATCAGGTCGGCTTCCTTCGCGCGCTGGTGCATGGCCGTCACGAAGCACTCGTTGAAGTGATCGCACTTCTGTCCGGTGCAAGTGTCTCGCCGCGCATCGAGACGCGTCCACAGATCGGAATCATCAGAAAGAAAGGTCAGTTCGCTGCGGTCTCCGGTTTCGGTGAGCTTCGACCATTCGCGAATTTGCCGGAAAGCGTAAATCTCCTCCAGGCCTTTCAGCAAAGGCTGGCTGGCCATTTGATTAACCCGCGCATGGCACAGAAAATTCGAACGGCCTTTCATCACCGCGACCTTCAGATTCGGCGCGAAGTGTTTCTGCAGGAACGGAACATCTTTCTGGTATAGCTGCTCCTGTAAAGATTTGGTAGCCGTCGAAATTACCACCCGCCGTCCGCTGCAAATTGCGGGAATCAGATAAGCGAGAGTCTTTCCGGTACCAGTGCCGGCTTCCACGACCGCGTGGTGATGCTGTTCGAACGCGTCGTGTACCACTTCAGCCATTTCCAATTGGCCAGGCCGATGCTCGTACCCGCCGATCATGCAGCGTTCCAACAGTCCCGCAGGCCCGAATACCTCATGCATCGAGGGGCTGCCTTGGGGGGCCGTAACCGTATCGTCGGTGTTTTTCTGCGGGGGTGCCGAGGGGCGCGCCTGCTGGGTTAGAGTGGCACGGCGGCCCGAACCCGTTGAGCCACTGCCCTTCGCGCGATCTCGGTCGGAGACTTGCGTGCTCCCGCCTGGATCGCGAGGCAGCTCGGCGCTTTTATCGGTTGCCACTCTCAGGTCGCGCGCCACCAGGTTATAACTCCCGTTGAAAGTCCAAAATTTTTAATACAAGAGCAATAGTTACCATAGCATACCCGTCCATCCCCAAACCGGCACTGACCCGGCTGTCCGGGGTGTTCCTGTTTGTTGGCCCGACTTTAATAGTTGAACACTGCACAACCTTTCGCGGCGCCATCATCTCAAAGGTGGCGGTACAGTCGATGAGTGTGGTGCCATCCGAATGCAGATCCAGGCGGCACATTCACTTGGGGTGGGTTATGAAACGTAACGCCGCATTAGGAATAGCTCTGGCTATCTCCATGATCGCCCTGGTCGGTTGCAGCGGACCGCACGGTACTACAGGCGGGGGCGGCGCTCAAAACGCCAGTCTCGCGGTGACCATGACCTCCACACCTCCGGCATTCACAAATGTTTCCGTGCTTTCCGCAACCGTAGGCATTACCGGCATTATGTTGACTCCCAGTTCCGGAAGCGCGGTCGCCTTAACCCTGTCGCCCACCGTGTACCCCGTCGACCTCATGCGCTTGCAAAGCGACACGGCATTTCTCGGTTCGCTCACCTTGCCTGCCGGCACGTACAGCAGCGCTTCGATGACATTTTCCGCGCCAACCTTAACGGTGTTCAATCAATCCGGGACCACACTGAATGGCACGTGCGTGAGCGGCACTATTTGCCAAATTGTTCTGACAGCGGGCTCCGCACAAGTCAGCACGGCACCCTTTCCCATGACCCTCACGGCCAACCAGGCAACCGGCATTTCGTTGAACCTGAATTTGAAAAATGCGCTCACCCTTACTTCCGGCACGTTGGCTCTAAGTTTTAGCGCCACGAACGTAGCTACTGCCGCGACGCTTCCGCGAACCGGCACACCAAGCGGCGCGCTCGATCTCATCGAGGATTTCGTCGGACTGGTCACGGTTCAATCCGGGAGCTCCATCACCGTAACGGGCAGCAACGGTATCTCACTAACGATGACGTTGCCGTCCTCACCAGTCATAGAAGATCCGCAAGGGTTATGCCCGGCCTTGAACACCACATGCCTGGTGGCCAATAAGACGCTGGTCAGTGTTGACGCCACCAAGAGCACCAGCGGAGCCCTTACGTTGGTTTCCGCCGACCTCCTGGATGCCACTCCTCAGGATGAAGTCGAAGGAACGATCATAGACACCAGCACGCCGGGTCAATTTTTTCTAATCGTGGCGAATAAAGAAGTTGCGACCGGCAACAGCACACTTTCGGCAGCGAATCCTGGCGACATATTCCTGGTGACACTAAGCAATCCGATTTTTACTGTGGACTTCGATGAATTCTTCAATAACGCTTCGCTGCCCCCGAGCACCGTCACCCCGTTATTTTCCGGCGAAGCCAATCTCGTGAATGGCCAGGATGTGATGGTGCACGTCACCGCCGCTACTGGAGCGGCGTCGACCGGAAATCAAGCGATTACGTCGGACCTGGTTCGCCTGCGGTTCACGCGTACCACCGGCACGGTGCAAACCGTCTCTGGCCAGTCCTTCGCAATTTCAAATTTGCCGCCTTACATACAATTCGTAACCAACCCGCTGGTGGACACCATTATTGGGGCAACAAATTTTGACGGTGTGACGGACATCGGTGGTGTTACCGTGGGGCAGTCGATCTCCATCCGGGCATTGTTGCTCAACAATTCGACGTTCAGCTTCTATGCCGCAAAAGTCCGGCTACAACACTGATTTTCGCTACCGCTTTAAGACCCTGAAGACAGAAATAATCTTCAAAGACAAGGCCGACACGCTAACGTGCCGGCCTCCAAAAAATCTTTTCTAGTGAGGCGTCCCCTTCTTCATGGTTTCTTATCTTGCTTGGCAATGATTTTGTCCTCAATCTTTTTATAAGTGGTCGCAGGAATAATCTTCTTGCGCGTAAGATCCGTCTTCTTCGCGTACGGCCGGCCTTCGATTATTTTCTTTGCGTAAGCATCTCCGATTCCTGGCAGTGCCTTTAACTGCTCAAGAGTCGCGGAATTTATGTCCACCAGGTCGTCAACCGGAATCGCGGCCGCGAAGGAACTAAACGCCCCCGCGGCGGCCCTTGGCTGCGTAACAGCGATATTGGTTCCGCAAAAGGCAACTACCAACGCCACTATCAACCGCATTACGTGTTTCTTCATCGATTCCTCCTTCGGAATTTTTTCTGCTGTAATGCCCGTTGCTAATTTTTCTCTGACGCGCGATACCCAGCCTTCTGCGCGTCGGCTTCCGTCATGTATTTCCCCTGCTTGGTTTTGCCGTACCATCGCGTTCCCGGTTTGTGATAAACGCCCGAATCGGTATTGACCCATACCATCCCGTTGCTGTTCGCGGGCGCCGACTGTTCGTTCATGGACTTCGATGGGGTCCGCGCGCTGGTGGTGTTGCCAGAATTGCCGGTCGCCGGCGGAGCCGTAGGCGCTGTTCCCGCGTCATTAGCGCTGGAAGAGTTGGACGATTGTCGCGTGTTGCCGGTCGATTCCTTCGTCCGCACACTGGTTGTGTTGCCGGAATTCCCTGCAGCCGTAGGATCTTTCGTTGAATTCCCGGTCGCTGAGGTGGAGGTATTGCTGGAATCGTTCGAACTGTTCTTTGATGTGCTCTTTGATTTCCTCTTACTTGCCGCGCCGGTCTTGCTCTCCCCAGCTGCGGAAGCATCCCCGGTTGGCGGTGTTGCGCTAGCCGAAGGATCAGCTGCAGCGCTCTTCTTCGTCTTACTCTTTGCCGTTGGAGCGGTATTCGCGTTCTCGCCGTCCGTCTTCCCGGCGCTCTCGCTCTTGGTCTTGCTCCGCGAGGAAGTCCCGGAGGCCCCGGAGCCGCTCGCGGAGCTGTCGGTTCCCGTCGCTTCATTCGAATCGGTCTTCTTCTTGGTTCTGGTTTTCTTTGAGGTGGTAGCGGACTCACCCGCATTAGCTTGCGGAGAAGATTTCGCCGAATCCATAGTGTCCGCGGCTGGTTTTTTCCTCTTCTTTTTGGCCGTTGAGTCGCTTTGCGACTGGTCCGTCGATTGTGTGGATTGCCGTGAGGCCTTGCCATATGACGTGCTGACAAGACCGAACCCCAGCAACAATGCTATTAACATCGCCAAGCGAAAGTTCTTTTTCATTTCTGACCTCTGGCTGCCCGCTTGAGAGTTCCCGGGGCATTGATGCGGCGGCAGCATGGCACTCCGTGAGGATTTAAGTCAATACAGGAGAGGGTGCAGTCAGTTGGTAATTGGAGGTAAGTGAGGGTGGATGTCGGCCAAGAAGAAAACGTTGGAATGAAGCTTTAGTCGCCCGAAGCTTGTACCCGGGGAGGTTCCACAGACTCTGCTAGCCCCCGGCGCATGGGGCCGAGCGCAAATGCCGGCACTTCCAATTCAGGTTCGACGGTAAGATTTGTAGCTTTACGCGGAAATTCGCTGCGACGATCCAGCTTTAGCCCCGCTTCCCGTAAAAACTCCGCGGAGAAACCCATGTCTTCGGCGCGATCCACACCCCAGAACCATAACTTTTCCTCGTTCCGTTGCAGAAAATCCAGCGACTCCTCGAGCTTGGTCATGGCGCGATTGAACGCTGAAGCCAGAAAAAATACTTCCAGCGACCATGCATGTCGTGGATAACGCACCTGGATCCGCACGCAATACTTCCCGGATTGGTTTTTCTCCATGCTACAACGATAGTTATTCCGCACCGTCGCGGCGCGGGCCGTAATTCTGTTTTTCACTGGTTTCTAGACCCCGTGCCCTAAGGCCGCGAGCGTCAGCCACAACGAACGGCGGCTTTGTTGCAAAAAATATGTGGTAGGGACACTACTAGGGTATCTAGGCGGAATGGTAAAGGCAAGAGCACCCATCAAGGTAGGTGTTATTCAGTAAATATAAGAAAATAAGTGCTTTAGCTAGCTTAGACTTCCGAAGCCGGCCATCTTGTTGGTCATCAGCTTAACTTTGCCTTCTTGCTTGAGCCTGGTGTCCAGCGCCGTCTTAAACGCCTCGTATGCCACGCTGCGCTTGGTCTGCAGCAGTTGCTCAGCAAGACTCTTCTTCTGTTTCTCAAAATCACTCGGATTTGGTTCCTCTTTCGACTCCACCCTGTAGACGATCCAATTCGCCCCGAGATTCATTGGCGCGCCCACATCACCCGGCTTCAACTGAAACGCTACGCCAAGCTGTTTTCCGCTGACCGCCCCCGCAATGGAGTCATTGCGCGAGATGAGATCACTGGTTTTGGCTTCCAATCCCAACGCCTTCGCGGCCGTCTCAAACTTCTCTCCGGCTTTCACACGCTTGGCCAGTTCTTCCGCCTTGGTCTTCGCCAGCTTGCCGGCCTCTTCCTGCTTCAAATCGTTCACCACTCGCTCGCGAACCTCTTCCAGCGAGCCTTGGTGTGCCAGGGTGATCTGTTGCACTGACAAAACCACATATCCGCGGTCCGTGCGGATAGGTAGACTCAGTTCATTTTGCCGCAGCCGGAAGATCGCGTCCTTCACTTCTTTGGAATTTCCCAACTCCAGCACCGGATCGGTCGCGCTAATCGGCCGCGTCTGGGATACCGTCAGTTGGTATTGCTTCGCCAAATCGTCCAGCGACACTTTGTTGGATTGGCGTATGGCCTTGGCCAGTCGATCAGCCGCGTCGGCTGCCTGCTTGTCGGCCTCTTGCAATACCATCGGAGCGCGCAAGGAGTCTTTCACCTCATCGAAAGTCTTCGTGCGCGCCGTTTCTTTATCCAAAACCTTGATAATGTGAAAGCCGTACTGAGTCTTCACCAGGTCCGATATTTGCCCTTTATCCAGTCCAAATGCGGTCTTTTCAAATTCCGGCACTGTTTGTCCCTGAGTGATCCAGCCCAGGTCGCCACCCTTCTCTTTCGAGCCCGGATCTTCTGAATATTTCTTGGCCAGGTCTTCGAATTTCCCGCCCTTCTTCGCTTGTTTCAGCACGTCTTCCGCGTTTTTCTTGATCTCGTCGACTTCCGCGTCGGTCTTACCCACGGTCATAAACAAAATGTGTTCCACGTGGACGCGATTGGGCACCTGGTATTGCTGAATATTCTTCTGATACTGCACTTTCAGCTGGTCGTCAGAAACCTGGATGTTCCGCCGCATTTGCGTGGTGTCGAGCAATGCATAGCGCACCACCCGCATCTCAGGTACCTGGTAGCGCGACTTGTTTTTTTCGTATTCCGCTTTAATCTCCGCGTCTGTAGGATTGATCTTGGCGGCCAGCTCTTCGGGGTTGATCACCACGTAGTTCACTTTTATCCTTTCATTCTTATAGCGGAATTCGTCCTGTAGTTCGCCGGGCCCTACGCTGATTCCGTCGGTCACGCGCTTGCGAAACTTTTCTTCCAGTAATCCTTGCCGGATCAACTCCTCAAATACCGGCACAGTAAGTTGAAAGCGCGCCTGCACTTCCGCCGCGTAACGGTCCATGCCTACAAATGTCCCGTTGACGAACGCCCCAGGCACATACTGCTTGATGCGGTCCGCGCGCTCCTGGTCAGTGACCGTTATACCCAGCCGCTTGGCCTCGTATTCTAGTTCCTTCTCATATACCAATTGATTCAGGATCTGGCGTGCATACAGCGATTCCAGCGGCTTGGGCACTTGATTTCGTTGCTCGATCTGCGCCAATTGTTGGCGCACTTCGCCCAAGGTGACGGATTGATCCCCCACCTTAGCCACGGTGTCTGTAGCGGCCTCGCCAGTTCCGGGTGTTTGAGGCACCAGGTAAAGCAGCATGCTCCCGCCGAGAACCAGCACTACGACGCCCAGGAATATGCGGTACCCAAGTTTCCGGTTATCTGAATCTCTAGCCATCCGATCAGTTTCCTCCGTCAACAGACAAACATCAAATTATAGGAGATACAGCCGCGCCCCTCAATGACAATCGCGGTTAATCGACTCCCGCCGGAGTAATACGCGCCTTAAAAGGTAGCCCAGAATTCAAATTTTGATTGGTGGTCTCCGACGTGTGCGCATTCGCTATTTGCAGTTTGACTACGACCCGCCAGCCCAGTTGAACGGCGCTCAAATCGCTGTGCTAGATTTTAGAATTGGAGCATGAACAGCTGATCTCGTGAGCGTACAAGCACCCATCGAACCGAAACACGCTGCCCCGGCTTCCAGGCAGGAGCCTCGCGTACAGGTTTATTGGACCGCGGTCACCTATAAGACCGTCATCGTTTACGTGCTTATTATCCTCGGGGCAATTCTTGGCGTCGTATACCTTATCTCGCCCGATCTTTACTCCACGGTGTACCACAAGGCTTCCAACGCCATCTCCACACCCGACACGGAAAACTTGTCCATCTCCCAGATGCAGGCCAAGTTCGTAAATCTTGATGGCAAAGTTCAAATTAAGAAGGTCAACTCCGTCCAATGGGTCACCGCTGACTATAAGACCACCCTCGATAAGGGTGATTTCGTGCAAACTGGCGCTGACAGCGCCGCGCGCATAACCTTTGCAGACGGCACTACGTACACCGTCAAGTCCGACACGCTCGTCACCGTGGAAGAGAATTCCATGGCCAGCAATAAGCCCACTAGCGTGGCAATGCGTATCAGCACCGGGTCGGTCGACCTCGCCACTCCCAATTGGAGTTCGCCCGATTCCAAGGCCGCCGTCAACGTCGAGGATGCCAGTGCCCAACTTCGGCAGAATAGCCGTGCGTCGGTCAAGAACGATCCGCAGAGCAACAATCATGAAATCGTGGTTTCTACCGGTTCCGCGGAAGTGCAGCGCGGCGATCAGAAAATTGAGCTGACCCAATGGGAGAAAGCCAGCTTCCCGACCGGCGGCACTATTCAGCGATCCAATGTTCTCGCGCCGCCCTCTCTCGTGGAGCCGCTGAATCTTGCGCCCATCATTAACGAGAAGCCTAAAATTTCGCCCGTGCACTTTGTGTGGAAGCCTGTGGAGGACGCCGTCTCCTACACCGTGCGGCTAAGCGCCACCACATCTTTCCGCACCATCGTCAAGCAAGCCAAAGTCTCCGGCACCTCCGCGGACATCATCGGCCTCGACCCCGGTGAGTATTTCTGGAATGTCACTGCTCAGAACACCAAGAAGGAAACCAGCGAAGTCAGCGAGACGTTTCAGTTTACTTTGGTGGCTCAAGGCAAATCTCAGGACATGATGCTCGAAATCGAGGGCACTCAACTGCACGGCCGCGTGGCGGAAATTGTCGGCCGTACTGAGCCGGGAGCCGCGCTCATCGTCAACGGCCAGTCCGTGCCCAACATCGCTCGCGATGGCCAGTTCCGGCATTTCACCGAGCCTTTGGAGCCCGGGCAGCATACGATCTCTATTATTGGTTCGAACCGCCGTGGAGGCACCGCGCAGCAGCAAGTCTCCATCGTGGTGCCTAAGTAAGCCTTTGGATTTTCTAGCGAATCGCGGCACGAGCATCGGTTCAATCCTTTTTTGCGTTGCCGTATGGATAGGCAGAAAATAAGAGAGTTTGGCACGGTATTGCAGGCTTGATTGTTTAGCGGCCATGGAATTTTTTCACGGGAGACGGGGGAATGAATAAGAACGGTTACAATTTAAGGTCGGTTTTCAGTTTATTTTCCTCCGACCTCGCCATCGATCTTGGTACCGCAAACACGCTGGTCTTTTCTGCCGGCAAGGGCATCGTCGTCAACGAGCCTTCTATCGTAGCGATCAACAAATCCACTGGAGAAGTCGTCGCTGTCGGCCGCGAAGCCAAAGAGATGCTTGGCCGAACTCCCGGCAACGTGGTGGCCATCAAGCCCATGAAAGATGGCGTCATCGCGGACTTCAAAGTCACCGAAAAGATGCTCACCTATTTCATTCAGAAAGCGCACAATCGCCGCGTGCTTGTTCATCCGCGCATCGTAATCGGCGTGCCCAGCGAAATCACTCCGGTAGAAAAGCGCGCCGTGCAGGATTCCGCTTATCGCGCGCGTGCCAGCGAAGTTTACTTGGTCGAACAAGCCATGGCCGCCGCTATTGGCGCAGGCCTGCCCATCGAAGAGCCCTCCGGCAACATGGTGGTGGACATCGGCGGCGGTACCACCGATATCGCCGTCATTTCCATGAGCGGCATCGTCTATTCGCGCTCCGTCCGCGTCGCCGGCAACGAGATGGACGAAGCCGTCATGCAATATCTCAAGCGCAAGTACAACCTGCTCGTCGGTGAGCGCACCGCCGAACAAATTAAAATGGAAATCGGCTCGGCCTACCCGCTCGAAAAGCCCTTAACTATGGAAGTCAAAGGCCGCAATCTTATTGAAGGCGTGCCCCGCACCGTAACCATCGATGACAGCGAAATCCGCGAAGCCCTGTCTGAGTGCGTGGCAACCATTTTGAACGCCGTGCGCGTGGCCCTCGAGCGTACCCCGCCCGAACTTTCCGCCGACATCAGCGACCGCGGCATCGTGCTCACCGGAGGCGGCGCGCTGCTCAAAAACCTCGACAAGCGCATCCGTGAAGAGACCGGCTTACCCGTTTCCATCGCCGATGATCCGCTCGCATCCGTGGTGCTCGGCACCGGAAAGATGTTGAGCGATTTCCGCTTGCTGCGCCAGGTTTGCATCGATTAGATATTCTCTAGGTCTCGGCACTTTTTCAGAGTAGGCGCAGAAACGATGTTTTTTCGCGTATAGGAAATCGTGACGAAGGCCGATCGCGATCCGATTGTAAAAGGAAAATTTGACGCCTTGATCTTTCGAAAGCAACTCTGATCAGCTAACCACATGGCCGGTATACCTTCTCGTCACAAATCCATCTTCCTGCTTGCCGGCGTTGTGCTATTGCAAATTTTGTTGCTGGCCTTGCAGATCAAGCGTGATTCCGAAGGCCGCTTGATTCGCGTTTGGACCGTCGGCGCCTTCTCTCCCTTTGAGCGGGCCGGTAATCATGGTATCGGCCATTTACGCGACACCTGGCGTCACTATTTCGCGCTGCAAAACGCCTCCCGCGAAAATGAACAGCTGCGCCGCGAAAACGACGACCTCAAAATAAAGGTCACTCAACTGCAAAGCAAAGCTATCGAAGCGGACCGCTTGGCGTTGTTGCTCAACTTTCACAAATCCCATGAGAGCGTACCCATGCTTGGCGCACGCGTGATTGCTACCAGCGCCGGAACCGCCAGCGCCACCATCATGCTCGACCGTGGCTCGAAGGACCACATCAAGAAAAATATGGGCGTCATCACCCCCGAAGGCGTGGTCGGTAAGATTGTGGAGGTCTACGACAACACCTCGGAAGTCCTCCTGCTCACCGATAAAGACAGTGGCGTCGGCGCCATGCTCGGCAACTCTCGCGTGCAAAGTCCGGTTGGCGGTGCTGGTGAACCACTGCTGGTCATGAAGTACGTCGCTAACGACGACGTGGTAAGTGTGGGAGAACGCGTCGTTACCAGCGGCATGGACAAAATTTTTCCACGCGACCTCCCCATCGGAACCATTACCGATATCAAGCCTGGTAATCCTTTTAAGAGCATTCGCATTCGCCCCTCGGCTCACCTTGAGCGCCTGGAAGAAGTGATTGTTCTTCTTACCCTTCAGCCGCTGCAATTGAATCAGGAAACGGAAACCGCAAAGCCTTCCGCAAGCGTCGCCAAGTCGCCGGCGAGCGGAACTCCCGCGAAGCCTGCTCTAGCACCCGTCTCCTCGATTCCAGCTCCAAACTCTACTAACGCAGCGGCGGCGGTGAAACCCGAATGAACGACGCCTTCGACATTCGC
>JGI12635J15846_10000830_pt1 | contig 26859 bp, 19 predicted proteins | sample BlaSpr_A8_OM2_M2_FD_15846 | JGI IMG/M metagenome (IMG submission 15846) | reverse complement strand
AATAAGAAGGACTAGGCGGGTGGCGTTGCTTCGCGAACTTCGCGGATGATTTCGCGCGACGCTGCTTCGGCTCTCGGTGCAACCAGTAAAGTAATCTGGTTAGGCTCGGGCGTTGCCGAGCTCGCGCCTTCTTCGCGCCTCACTCCAATTCGATTTTCGCGTAGACAGGCTTCGAGAAGATCGGCGAGCGCCGTGTCTTCACCGCTCCAAACGACAGCGGTCGCTTCCTTCGGCCGAAAGTCACGGTCTGTCTCGTGCGCGACCGCCTCGCCCGAATCCGAATCGGCCGCAGCATCCGTGGGTTCCTCGAGCGCAAACGGAGCACTTTCGCGCACATTTGCCAGGAGTTCCTTCGCGCGCGCCAAATCTGAAAGAAACACGCGTACAGCGTACTTCGGCCGCGGCATCGCCAATTCGAAAACAAGATGTTCGTTCGTCGGCTGAACATGATGCCGGATGCCAGCCTCGCGCAGGATGTGGATGACCTCACTTACGGCGAGCGGGTCTCCACCCTTCCAAACCAGCACGATTTTCTCTTTGCGCTGACGCTCATCGAGCGGCTCCCCGCGCAATTGTTCCGGCACAAGCTCAACCCCGCACACGCTGCACATCGCGTGGCTGTCAGCGTACTCCGCGTCGCAAACAGGACAATATTTCATCGAATTTGTATTTCAGGCCTCTCCGCCGCTCAAACTCACACTCAGACGCGTTCCACTGCCAACGCGACCGCATTCCCGCCGCCGAGGCAAAGCGCCGCGATCCCCCGCTTCAAATCTCGCCGCTGCAACTCATAAAGCAGCGTCACCAAAATCCGCGCCCCGCTCGCCCCGATTGGATGCCCAATCGCAACCGCGCCGCCATTCACATTGACCTTCTCGGGATTCAGCTTGAGCTGCCGCGTCACCGCGATCGCCGCCACCGCAAACGCCTCATTCAACTCCACGAGATCAACATCCTTGTCGCGATCCCAGCCCGTTTTCGCCAAAAGCTTTTCCACCGCCTCAACCGGCGCCATCATCACCCATTTCGGCTCGACGCCGCTCACCGCCTGCGCCACTATCCGCGCCATCGGCTGCTTCCCAAGCCGCTGCGCATTCCGCTCGCTCGTCACGATCAATGCTGCCGCGCCATCATTCGTCCCCGGCGCATTCCCTGCCGTCACCGTTCCGTCCTTCTTAAACGCCGGCTTCAACTTCGCCAGCACTTCCAACGAAGTATCTTCCCGCGGCGATTCGTCATACTTGATCACCACCGGCTCACCCTTTTTTTGCGGCACTTCGATCGGCAAAATCTGCGCCTCAAAAAAACAAGACTTTCGCGCGCGAATCGCCTTCTGGTGACTCTCAAACGCAAACCGATCCTGCTCCTCGCGCGAAATCCCATACTTCTCGGCCACCAGTTCGCCGGTCATCCCCATATGAAAATTTTCGTAAGAGTCCCACAGCCCATCGTGAATCATCGAGTCAATCAGCTTGCCATCGCCCAACCGATACCCGCTCCGCGCCTGTGGCAAAAGATACGGCGCGTTCGTCATCGACTCCATCCCGCCGGCGACGACAATCTCCGACTCACCAAGCTGCACAGCCTGCGCCGCCAGCCCGACCGCTTTCAGGCCCGATCCGCATACCTTGTTGATCGTCAGCGCAGCAACTCGCGGGTCGCATCCGCCCGTCAGCGCCGCCTGCCGAGCCGGATTCTGCCCAAGACCGGCTTGAAGCACATTCCCGAGGATCGCCTCATCAATTTGCTTCGCATCCAGCCCTGCGCGCCGTGCCGCTTCAGCAATTACCTTGGCCCCAAGCTCCGGCGCCGCAAAAGACGACAACCCTCCCTGAAATTTCCCAACCGGTGTGCGAACAGCGGACAGAATGACAGGCGTTTCCATAGCGGCAGCCTCCGAATCACCATTATACGAGATTGCCCAATCCTCCGCAGAAAGCCAAAGGGGCGCTCAATATCGGCGCCCCTCTGCGTAGGGGCACGGCATGCCGTGCCCTCTTCGCCCAAATTATCTATTTCCGCGAACTATGCGTTCGCCGGCTTCCCCATCTGCCCTTCATCCGCGCTCGGCCCATACAACCCCGGCACAGGAATATCGAGCATTCGAAAATAAACCGTCAGCTGCCCGCGATGATGAATCAGGTGGTTCATCACCATCCCGCGCAAAACCGCGATCCGCGGCATCGTGAATATATTCTGCCCGCCCATCAGCAAGCTCCAGTTCGCCAACAAATCCGCGTCGCTCACCTTCGCCAGTTCCGCGCGCGCCTCGGACACATCCTTATCAAACTGAGCCAATGCTTCTTTCGTATTTTCGATCTTCGGCGTCTCCGGCCCCTTGCCATCCTTGGGCGCGAAATCCAAATTATCCGTCTTGATTGTCATCGTCGCCCAGCCCGGCAGCGTCGCGATGTGCAGCGCATACCAACCCACCGTTCCCGACTTCTCGTGCGGCTTCCAATTCCACTTCTCATCCGGCACACGCTCAAGCACTTGGCGCGTACCTTTCATTTCCTGATCGAATTCCGGCAGCATCGATTGCCCAATTGTCATGACGAAAATCCTCCAGCGAATAGGATAGGGACTCGGTCGGCGCAAATCTTAGGCGAACAAAAGGCGAATGTCAACGCCTATTCCATATCATCCGCCATCCTTCATTACGCTTCTCCGCCACCATCCGTTTCACCGTGCTCTTGCGCCTTTTCGCTCCTCGATTCACAATCCGGCTATGCCACACGCATTTTCCACGTCCTACATCCAGGACTCTCTCGCGATCTTCCGCCAATACAAGAAACTAGCCGAGCGCGCCATGGAGCAATGCTCCGACGAACATCTCTTCATCACGCTCGATTCCGAATCCAACTCCATCGCCATCATCGTCAAACACATGGTCGGCAACATGCGTTCGCGCTGGCGCAATTTCCTCACCACCGACGGCGAGAAGCCCGACCGCAATCGCGACACGGAATTCGAAGACGCGCCCAAATCCCGCGACGAACTCATGGCCATGTGGGGCGCCGGCTGGAAATACGTTTTCGACGCGCTCGAATCACTCGTTGAAAGCGATATCGGACGCGAGGTGATGATCCGCAACGAACCTCACTCCGTCATGCAAGCCATCAACCGCCAGGTCGCCCACTATTCCATGCACATCGGACAAATCGTCTTCGCCGCAAAACATATGACCGCCGCCAAAACCGGCAAATGGCAATCGCTCAGCGTTCCCCGCGGCCAATCCGCCCAATTCACCGCCGACGTCGCCGCCGGCAAAAAATCCCAGCGCTAAGTCCCGTAGGGGCACGGCACCGCCGTGCCCGTCTTCCATTTAGTCCGCGACGAACTCCTCTCGTTGATGAAATAGAAAAGCTTTTCACAAGGATTCACAGCCCACTTCGCGCCTTCGTTTCCTCTTCGCCCCAATTTCCGCTAACCTATTTATGTGAATCCCACGCTTTTCGACATCTCCCCACTCGAATCCAGCGCCCTCAAGCTCAACGACGCCCAGCGCCGCGCCATCACCCACGGCGACGGCCCCCTCCTCGTCATCGCCGGCGCCGGCACCGGCAAAACCCGCGTCATCACCGAGCGCATCCGCCATCTCCTCGACTCCGACCCTTCTCTTGGCGGGGAGAATATCCTCGCCCTCACCTATACAAAAAAAGCCGCCGGCGAAATGAAGTCCCGCATTGTCAAAACCTGCGGCGAACGCGGCCGCGACGTCCAGATCTTCACCTTCCACGCTTTCTGCGAAGAAATTCTCCGCGAAAACGGCGCCAAGTACGCCGTTCTCGAAGATGTCGACCACTGGATCCTCCTCCGCCGCAACATGGCGCGCCTCAAACTCGAAAAATTCCGCCGCCTCGCCGAGCCCGGCCAATTCCTCGGCGACTTCCTCAAATTTTTCTCGCGCTGCCAGGACGAACTCGTCTCCAGCGACGATTTCCAATCCTTCGCCGACGAACTCGAAGCCGACCTCCTGATCGACCGCAAACTCGTCGATGACGACACCTTCGCCGAACGCGTCGAAAACGTCGCCCTCCAAAAAGAAATCGCCCGCGCCTACAAAGTCAGCGAAGAAATCCTCCGCGAAAAGAATTTCTACTCGTTCGGCGCACTCATCACCCGCACCATCGAGCTCGTCCGCAACGACCAAGCGCTCCGCGAGAAACTGCAGCAGCGCTTCAAACACATCCTCGTTGACGAATTTCAAGACACCAACATCGCCCAGCTCGAACTCCTCCATCTCCTCGCCGCCGAGCCGCGCAACATCGTCGCCGTCGGCGACAACGATCAAGCCATCTACCGCTTCCGCGGCGCATCCTTCGGCAGCTTCAAGCTCTTCCTCGAACGATTCGCCGGATGGAAAACCGGCCGCGACTCATCCGCCTATCGCGTCACGCTGACCGAAAATTACCGCTCGACGCCCAACATCCTCCGCGTCGCCACGCAAGTCATCGCGCAAAACGAAGTCAGCTCCGACTTCCCCAACAAAGTCCTCGCCGCCACTCATCCCGAAGGCGAACGCATCCGTATCGCCGAACTCTCCAACGAAGACGAAGAAGCCGTCTGGGTCGCCAGCGAACTCGAACGCCTTCACCGCGCCGGAACCCCATGGCGCGATTTCGCCATCCTCTATCGCCAGCACAACCACCGCGACCGCCTCGCCAAAGAGCTCGCCGTGCGCAACATTCCCTTCGTCATCTCGCGCCTCTCCATCCTGGAGCATCCTCTCGTCCGCGACGTCCTCGCCTACCTCCGCCTCATCAACAAGCCTTTCGACGACATCGCCGCCGCCCGGGTCCTCGCCGCTCCCGCATGGCATCTCGAGCCCGTCGATCTCGTCCGCCTCGCCGAGCGCACGCGCAAAAAGCGCACCTCGATCTACGACACGCTCCAATCGCCGCAATCCGACTTGCCCTTCGACCCGTCGCCCAAAGCGCTCGCCGAACTTCTGGAATTCGTCGCCGCCCAACGAAAAAGTCTAAAGCGCCGCCCCGCCATCGACGTCCTCCGCTCTCTGATCGACTGGCTCGAAATCCCGCACCTCGTTGGACCGCGCGCGCGCCGTTACGTCACCCAACTCGTCGAATTCCTAAAAACCTGGGAGCCCAAGAGCGACACTAAATCCCTCCCCGAGTTCCTCGAATACCTCGACTATTTCGAGCAATCCGGCCTCGGCACCATCTGCCTCGACGATGAAGCTCCCGGCGACTCCGTTCAGCTCATGACCGTCCACGGCGCCAAAGGTCTCGAGTTCCCGCACGTGTTCCTCCTGCGCATCAATCACGCGTGCTTCCCCGCGCGCGAACGCTCTCCGCTCTTCGAATTCCCTGTGAAGCTGATGAAGGAAGACTTGCCCGCCGGCAACTTCCATATCCAGGAAGAGCGCCGCCTCTTCTACGTCGCGCTCACCCGCGCCCAGCGAAAACTCACCATCACNACGCTCACCGAGAAAAAAGGCAAAGTCCCCACGTTCATCGAAGACATCTTGATGGATCCGACCGTTCGCAAGCGCGACGTCCTTCAGATCTCGCCAAAAGTAAAATTGCGCGACGCAAGCGGCTCCGACGACGCTGCCAAAAACGCCAAAGAACTCTTCCCATCTCTCTCCGAATGCCCGCGCATCCATTCGCAAATCGCCAAATGGGCCGAGACCTACCATCCGCCCACGCCCGAGCCGCTCAAACTCAGCGCCTCCGCCGTCGATTCCTATCGCAAGTGCCCGCAGCTCTTCCTCTTCAGTCGCCTCTGGTCGCTGAAAGAAGGCCCTGCCGCCACGCTCAGCTTTGGCGCCGTCATGCACACCACGGTTCGCCGCTTCATCGACCAATACCGTAAGGGTGTAAAACTTCCGTTCGAAGAAGTAGTCCGCGTGTTCGAAACCGAGTGGACCTCGGCCGGCTACGAGGACGAATACCAGGAATCCGAATACAAAAAAGACGGCATCGAGCAGCTTCGCGTCTTCCACGCGGATTTCCTCGCCAATCCGCCCGAAGTCCTCGAGCAGGAAAAATCCTTTGAGCTCCCGCTCGAAAACAACGTCATCATCAACGGCCGCATCGATCAGATCAATTCGCTCGGTAAGAAAGACGTCGAGATCGTCGACTACAAGACCGGCAAATCCCGCAAGGAAGCCGACGCCCGCCGCGACCTCCAGCTCAGCATCTACGCCATCGCCGCCAAAGAAATCCTGGAGCTCAATCCCGTCCGCCTCGCATTCCATTACCTCCAAAACAATCAAATCCAATCCACCACGCGCACAGACAAGCAACTCGACGACGCCCAAAAAGTAGTCCAGGAAGTCGCCGCTGATATCCGCTCCGGCGAATTCTCTCCCAAACGCGGCTTCGCCTGCCGCGGCTGCGCCTACAAACCAGTCTGCCCCGCCTACGAAGAATCCCTCGGCACCTGACCTACGCACCGCTTAGTAAGCGCTGTCATCCTGAGCGAAGCGAAGGATCTCAGCGCGATCCGACTCGGCACGAACCCAAACATCGGCAAAAACCCAACACGCTGTCATCCTGAGCGCCATCCGAAGGATGGCCGAAGGATCTCAACCAATCCCCATCCATCGAACCTGACCGCGAAGCAACACCCAAAAAATCTTCCATCAATACACCCGAAACCGCGGATTCATCTTGACTCTCACTCTCACCACCCGTATACCAACAAACGTATAGGCGACTGCGTTAGCGCAGTCGCTTGAGAAAATCCGCAGGAGCCCGGCATGGCAAAAAAGACAAAAAAAACCGCAAAGCCCACAAAAAAGGGCAAGTAGGCATCAAAAAAAGAAGGGCGCCGCAACTCGCAGCGCCCTTCCGATTTTCCTCTGAAACACTGCGAAACTCCGCGCCCCTCAGCGTTTCCGCGTTAGCTTCTTCTTCTTTCTATGGCCTCTGCGCCGAAGACACCCCAGCCGAGTAATACCCATCGCGCGTCTTGATATCAAGCCCTTCCCTCTTCACGCGAACTTCAATCGAATGATAATCCGCGTTCCGATCCGTCCCGCGCGGCACATACGCCAGCGTGTACTGATTCCGCGCCTCTTCCGTCAGCCGCGAGTAAAACTCCCCGAAGCTCTCTTCCTTCGTCGCGTGGTAAACCTCGCCGCCCGAATGATTCGCATACCGAATCAGCGGCGATCGTTCCTTATCGATCGGCGAAATCTTCCGCTCCAAATACGCGGTCGGCACCGCGATGCTGTACACCGAAATATTCTCCGCCAGCAACGCCTTGATCACATCTTCGGTCGTAACTTTGTTGAACTTCCGACCGCCGTTCACGCCATCCGAAATCAATAAGATCACGCGCCGCCGGTTGCGAGGCCGGTCATGCAGCAATTGCGCCGCCGCAAACACAGCGTCATCCAGCGCCTTCGTCGGTTGCCCTTTGATCACTTGGGCGCCCTTGTCGATCGCCGATTCATCAATCGCCGAATGATTGTTGATCGACGGCGTCCCGTTGAACGGCGGACTCGGCGGCGCCACGTCCGCCTCCGTATCCAGACTTGTCCGCTTCAATTCCTTCGACAGCTTGTCCTGATCGGTCGTAAATCCTTTTCCCGGATGAAAAAACTGATCGAACCGGCAAATAAATGCCTCATCCTCCGTGCTCAGCCCGCCGAGGATCGCCATCAGGCTCGCTTGCACCTTCTCCGCGTCCTTATCTTTCAAATCGTTGTCGATCAACACCACCATCGACAGCGGAAACGCCTCCGCCGTAAACATATCGATGTGCTGCTCGACGTTGTCCTCGAACACCCGAAACTCATCGCGCTTCAAATCGGGCACCAGTTCGCCCGACCGATCTTTCACCGTCACCGGCAAAATAACCAAATTCGAATTCACCGTGATGCGTGCCTGCACGTCGCTCTGCCGCGGCGGATTTTCACCCGGCCGATTCGCCGGCGCGGACGGCGTCTGCGGCGCCGGTTCCGTCGGCGCAGGCTGTTGCTGCGAATCCGAAGTCGGCTTCGGCGGCTTCACCGGATTCTGTGCCGCCACATAAGCCAACGGCGCGAGCAGCAACGCCAGACCGGCTCCAAGCACTGTTTTTCGTGGACTTTTCATCATCGTCAGGCCAAACTTCCTTCGGTTTCAGCTAGCTCTGGCGGGTTTGAGCCGCGCATCCCCCGCGCCATATCGCGGCATCTTACGGGGCGGAACTATCCCAGCCGCGAATCGTTCGTGCCGGGCATCTCTGCTCAAGGAAAGTATACATGCGTTCTGTGAAGAAGCTGTTGCCCGCAACCCTTGCGACGGCTTTGATCGCCGTTACCGCAGCTGGTCTCGTGCTCCACGCCTCGGCCGCTCGCCCCGCTCAGCAACCTCCGCAACAGGATTCGCAGGCGCAAGGTCCGGTCATTCGCAGCCAGGTCAACCTGGTCAACATCTTCGCCACTGTCCGCGACCACAGCAAACGCATCGTCACCGACCTCAAGCAGCAGGACTTCAAGATTCAGGAAGACGGCCAGGACCAGCAGATCGCCTTCTTCTCCAGAGAAGTGACGCTTCCAATCACTCTCGCGTTGCTTCTCGATACCTCCGGCTCCGAACAATTCATGCTCGGCGCCATTCAGCAGATGGGAGGCGCCTTCGTCGGTCGTGTCCTCCGCAAAGGAGACGAAGCGCTCGTCATGTCGTTTGATACCGACGTCGATCTGCTCTCTGACTGGACCGACGATCGCGGCCAGCTCGATCGCGCCATTCGCAAGACGCGCATCAACTCCCCGATGGGCGGCGGCATGATCAATCCGGGTCCCGTCGGCGGCAGCGTCACCGGCACCGCGTTCTACGACGCCGTCTATCTCGCCTGCAACGAAAAGCTCACCGGCGAAGCCGGACGCAAAGCCATCGTCGTCGTCACCGACGCTCAGGACGAAGGCAGCAAGGTTCGCAAGGAAGAAGCGATTGAAGCGGCGCAGCGCACCGACACCGTCATTCACATCCTGCTCGTCGCCGATTCACGGTTCGGCGGCAACACCGGCGTCGCAAAACAAATGACCGAAGAAACCGGCGGCCGCCTCATCGTCGCCAACAACGAAAAACATCTCCAGGAAGCCTTCGACCAGATCTCCGAAGAGCTCCGCAGTCAGTACACGCTCGGCTACTACCCGACCAACACCGCCCGCGATGGCAAATTCCGCAAAATCAAAGTCGACGTCTCCAACCATGACGACAAAGTCCTCGCCCGCAAAGGCTACTACGCCCCCAAGGGCTAGCTCGTCGCGTCACCGTACCTCAAACTCCTAGTCGACACACTGTCATCCTGAGCCGTTCGAAGGACGGCGAAGGATCTCAACGTAGTCACGACCTCGGTCGCACCGTCGTCCGTCAAAATTGTTGCCGCTGCCAGTCACCAACCCCGATCACTCTAAATCGGTGCCTTCACATTCCCGTACTCATACCGAACCGTCATGTGAACTCTATCGTTGGTGCCCGGATCCAAATCGATCTCAGTCTTCAGGATGACCCCGCTGCTCGAAACCCAAATCTTCCCGTCCGACTTGGAGTCTTCCGTCTCGGTGTGCTCGGTGTACACCGTAGCCGCTCGTCCGTTCACCGAATCGCTGCCGATGCGCTTACACGTGACAACCTTCGCATTCTTCTTGTTTTCCTCGGACTGCTCTTTCGACGCCGCCACCGTCATCCGGCTTTTGCTCCACTTTCCATCCATGAGCAGATAGCGTTCACCGTTGACCGTGATCAACTCGCTCGTTCTCTTCTTTCCCCGCGAATCGGTTTCCTCTTCATAGATATGATTCTGCGTGTCCAGCGTCTTGTTGTTCGCATCAAACACCGGTTTGCAAGAAGGATCAATCGCCGGAACAGCAAACGCCCGCGCCCCACCTGCACCGGCGCCATTCGCCATCGAAGACGGGGATGCTGCGAAATTACCCGGTCCAATCGTCAACGAAACGACGACGGTCGCCAAACAAACTCGTTTCAGATCAGTCATGTAAGAACCCTCCGTCGGAAAGACTGCGGGGAGTATATCCGACGCAATCACAGCACGAGCGCAGTTTCATTTCAGCGCGTAGCGATCGGCAAGAGGAAAAATGTCGAAGGGGCTGCGGATCTGGAAGGTGAAAGCTTCGGCGCGGGTGAATCCAGCTTCGACTCCGCGGAAGCGCGCGACATCATCTTGCAGCGCGTAATAACGATCCGGAGTTTGGCTGGCGTGCGCGTAACATGCGGCATTCTTCAGCGGCTCTGTCTCTGTGATATCGATGTATCGGTTCGGCGAGAATTGCAGTGTGTCTTCGCCATCCGACACTTCGTAGTAGTACAGAGCGAATTTGTTTTTCGACGCATTCCATGCGTTGTACGCGAGCATCGTAATCGCGCGATGATCAGCGTGATTGTCGATCGGCCACTGCGTGATCACGGCATCGGGCTTTTCTGCTTCGAGCTTCTTCGCAAAATCCTCGTAGTGGGCGTTATCGACGATCGCGTGGCCGTTCTGCTGTCCTGCATAGAGCGGTCGCGCCTTCAGAATTTCGCAAGCTTTCTTCGCCTCCGCAATGCGCGCTTCCGAAGAAGTTGGCGGCCACCCGCCGTCATTCAAATAAAACAGCACGACGTCGTGCCCCATTTGCGTCAGCCGCGCGATCGTCCCGCCGCAGCCATACTCCGGATCGCCCGGATGCCCGCCGCAAACAACGACTTTGATTTTTCTACCGCCGCTCGCCGGAGTCTCCGCACCAGCGCCGAGACTTGCGGCGTCGGCCGTTGCGCCGCCGAGCAACCCGCCGCCACCAAGCGCCAACGCTCCACTCGCGGCCAAAAACTCTCGTCTCGAATTCTTCGTCATATCGGCCCTCGCAAAACGACGCGACAGTTTAGCCCAGCGGTCAAGCCGACAAGTTCGCTTGCACGCAGCCGGCCGAGTGAAACCCCGGTGTACTCCAGCGCATCTTCGTAATACGATGGGCTCTGTTGCCGCCTGCTCCCCGTCCGACTGCGGCGACGCCGTCCCGGCCGCAATCGAACTACAGTGCCGTTCGCCCGAATGAGGTGCATCGATGTCCTGCCAATCCCGCCGTCACTTTCTCAAAACAACTTCGCTGGCCGCGGGCGCTGTGGCGCTTGGCGCCGCGCTTTCGGTCAAAGGTTCAGCCGGGGCTTCGTCACGAGGCGCTGCAACCGAATGGGTCACGCTCGGAAAATCCAACGTGAAGGTTACGCGCCTTGCGTTCGGCACCGGCAGTTTCAGCGGCCAGGTGCAGCGCGATCTCGGCCAGGAACAATTCACCAAGCTCGTTCGCTATGCGTACGATCGCGGCATTCGCTTTTATGAGACCGCCGAGTCTTACGGCAACATGCACCAGATGCTCGGCGTCGCGCTCAAGGGGATTCCGCGCGATAGCTATCGCATCATGTCGAAGGTCACAACGAAGCCTGGAGTCGATCCGCAGGAAAAATTCGACGAGCTGCGCAAGCTGGCGAACACGGAGTATTTCGACATCATGCTGCTGCATTGGCAGCACACGGGCACATGGCCGTCGGATACGGTGCGCTGGCAGGACGGAATCATGGAAGCGCAGCATCGACAGGCGATCGTGAGCCACGGGGCTTCGATGCATGGGTTGCCGGCGCTGCGTCAGGCGCCGAAGTTTCAGTGGCTCGACGTCGCGATGATTCGCATGAATCACAAAGGCGTCAGCATGGACGCCGAGGACTACGCGACGCAAGGGCTTGGCAACGTTCCCGAAGTCGTGACCCACGTGAAGGAAGTGAAGAAAAACAACACGGGCGTCATCAGCATGAAGCTTGTGGGCGAAGGCACGTTCGGTCGCGAAGATCGGCAAGCCGCGATGAAATTCGCGTTCCGCAATGCCGGCGTTGACGCCGTAACGGTCGGGTACAAGAACACCGCCGAAATTGACGAAGCCATCGAAAATCTCAACGCCGCGTTTGCGTAGACTTTCGCGCGATTTGCTGGACTGTTCTTTTTCTACTTTTTCTTGTTTTCCTTTCCTATTTTTCTCGTTTTTGTTCTGCTCCGCTGTTCTACTTTCCGAGTTTGTCGACAAAAAATTTAGACATGTGATTCAGGGCGTCGGTGGTTTCGGGTAAATCGTAGTGATACCAAAAAGCGTGCGGGAGAGCTTCGTAGACGAGTAGCTGCGAATCGACACCGGCGTTTAACAGAGCAAGATGAAACATCGAGGTGTCGCTGAGCAGGACGTCGCGTGTGCTCGTCACCAGCAGACTCGGCGGCCAACCTTTCAGGTCCGCGAAAATTGGCGAGAGCACTGGGTCTTTGCGATCGATCGATGTGGCGTAGGGGTCATCGGGCGGTTTGTTTGGATCGCGCGGAGAGAGAGCGCCGGCAAATCCCCCAAGCGTGAAAATCTGCTGGGAATCGGTCGGACGTGAATAGTCCGGATGCACCGAAAACATTCCGAGCGCGCCGGGCATCGGCAATTTCGCTTGCTTCAACTTCGACGCGACTTCGGCCGTGAGCGTGGCCCCGGCTGACGTGCCGAAGATTCCGATTTTTTTTGGTTTGTAGGTTTTTAGCAACTCTTTGTAGACGGCGACGACGTCATCGACGGCGGCGGGAAAAGGATTTTCCGGAGCGAGGCGGTAGTAGACCGAGACGACTTTGATTTTCGCGAGATTCGCGATGGGGACGCCTTCGATCAAAGAACCAGAATCGGAATTGAACCCGCCGCCGTGAAGATTGATGAGCACGCGGTCGCGATTTGCGGCCGGAGTGTCGAGTGGCGTGATGATGTCGGTGCGAACCCCGGCGGTCGTCGTCTCCTCGACTTTCACGGGAAAGAGGCGCTTCGCTTCGGCGGATTGCTTTGCGCGCCACTCGTCGGTGTGTTTGCGCCGATCTTCGAGAGATTCGGGGCCGGTGTTGTTGCGATGATTCAGGCCGTCGAGATATTTTTGCGCTTCTGGCGAAACGGTTGAGGGCATCGGCACGACGCGCGCAACATGCACGGTTCCGTTAGCGTCGACTGTCGCGGCGTCTGCCGCCGCAATGGGCGGTTGCGCAGCGGGCGGAGGAGCCTGCTGGCAGCCGACGATGGCGAAGCCGAGAGCTGCGACTCCGATCAAAATTTGATGGCGAGATTTCACTCGATCCTCCTCGGAAGCGTTCGCTCAGTCGAACGAAGTGGGCAAAGCGGGATTGCGGTGGTGCTCGAACATGTGATTTATCTGCGGTTCGATGACGCGAGTCAAGGAGACTGGCGGCAAATTCCCTTCCGCGAAAAAATCGACACCGCTGGTTTCGACGCTTTCGGCGGCGGATCCTCCGCGGATTTCGCAGAGGAAGAAAAGTTTGTAGACGTGGTGCTGGATCCGCGGATGGTTGTGTTTGTCGCGATCGTAGACCGCGGCCAATTTTTTCACGACGACATCGAAGCCGGATTCTTCTTTCACTTCGCGGACTGCGCCGAGGCTCGGTGAGTCGCCGACGTCGGCCCATCCGCCGGGCAGCGTCCACAATCCGTCGGAGCGCTCTTTGACGAGCAAGATTTTTTCGTCTTTGAAGACTGCGGCGCGGATATCGATTTTCGGTGTCGCGTAGCCGTCCTCGAATTTGAAGCGCTGGAGCACGGACGCGGATTCATTGAGGCCGGCGCCTGCTGCCATGATTTCGGCGGCGACGCTACGGAGTTCGTTGTAGCGCTGCTCGTCGTAGGGATCTTTGCAGTAGGCCAGGCCGTTTTGGGCGAGTGCCTGTAGGCGGCGGGACCATTCGAGCCAACGCACGTCTTCCTTCATTCCGGCCGCCCCCCGAGACCTCGGGGGCGAGGTTTCGCCTGGGTTTCGCTTTTAGGGGGTATACCCCCCATGGTTTTCCAAAGAGTGTGCAAGCCACTGATTGTACAATGGTTAGCATGTCGCCGGAAAACAAGAGTGTGGATCTGATTGAAACTACAAGGGTTGCGGGGTGGTGTGATTCGAAGCATGACGAGTATCTATCCATTCGAACACTAAACGTAATGGTATCATAAAGTTACGGGCGTGTCAAGACCGATTTGGCGAAACACATGCGAACCGCTGTGGCGGAACTCGGAAGGGGTCGCGGGTGTCTACGTGTAGACTCCACACCATTACGGAGAGGTCAGAGTGGCGAACGATTCGGTGGCCGAAGCACGATCGAAGATAAAACTCGCGGTGAGTTGGGTGGTGGTCGCGACAGGTGTTTTCGTCGGGCTTTACGCGATGGCCATTTTCGGCACCGACTGGCTTCCTCCTGACGACAAATCGGAAGGCTGGTATTTGCGCTGGATAGACTCGGCCGGCATAGGTCTGCTTGCGAGCGGATTCCTAACAGGCTCCTTAACGGCGCCGACAAACCCGAAACGCGCTGGACTCATCTTGCTGGCATTTCTGCCTGCTACGGCGTTCTGCATGGCGTACCCGGATGCTGGACTTTTGGTATGGGATAAAGCTGGGAACGGATGGTTCGAAACTCCCCTACCTGCAACTGCAATCGGTTTGACGCTAACGTTCTTCGCTCCATTCGCGGCGTTACTATTTGTGTTTCGCCACCGTAAGCGTGCCGCGATTGTGCTCGCTGTTCTGGTTCTGGTCGCAATTCCGGTGTTCGCCCTCTCTCGCTGGACCTCAGTGCTTCTGCCGCGTCTCGCGGGTTATTCGGTGCCGTTTCTCTTGCTTGGACTGTTCTGGTGGGGAGCACACAAACTTCATTGGCCCGTTTTGCGGCGAGTCGGTCCCCGGAGATTCGGAAGACGTGTCGCGGCAGTTGTGACTGCATGTTTTCTAATCTTGGGCGCAGGTATTGCGATGGCAGTGTTCCGTGCAGCCTTCTTCTCTTCCCTATTCAATGGAGACTGTCACGCAAACCCCCGTTTACCCATGCTCAACGCGAATATCATGCGGTCTTTACGGCGCGTGCGATTTACGTGGGCCGGTCCGTTCATACCAGGAAGGATTTGCGTTCGGCTCCCAAAGCCCTTCGTGATTCTCCTGTCGGTGACTGGGCCATCGGTGTAGTCCAAGAAAGATTTTGGGGAGTGCCGTCGCGCTGGCCTCACGTTGTCTTGATGACGAACTTTGTCTTCTGGAAAGGCGGCACGTATTTCATCGACGGTGGGTTGGAACGCAATCTACGGAGCAGCATACTGCCCGTTGTTACAGGCGGAATCGGTTGCAGTCGTTCGAAGCCTATCCAAGAAGCGGTTGTCGACTTACATCTCCTTCGTGAGACACCGCCGCGTCAAGCGGCTATCGTTGGCTACGTGCGGCAACCGGGTCCGTATGCAGGGATGATGAATCCTTTCGAGATGCCGAAATTTCTGAGCGGAGTGCAAATTGAGGTGACAGGACCGGATGGCACAACGTCGGTCACAAGTTTATGACCTCGATGGTTTAGCGGCTGGCGATTACACAGTGCGGCTACATGTGCCCGAGGGGCAGAGATCCGGTGGATTTCATTTAGACGGCAGCTTCGACGATGAAAGTGTCCGGACGGTGCATCTGAAGGCCGATGAGGTGGGTGAATGCAACTTTGTGTTGGTGCGGAAATGACGTCGGCGACACTGGGAATGTATAGACGACCACAGCGGAAGCATCAGCGGGCTCTTTAGGCGGGAAAAACGCCGGCAGGATGCCGGCGCTACCAAAGGCAACGGCCTTTCACGGGTTACATTGTGCGGACATGGGGCGCAGCAGGCTGCGCCCCTACATGTTTGATCGTGCTATCGGGTGGAGTTGCGGCGTTGACCGTGGCATGTGCGGACGACTAGGATGTGGGATTGCCCATCCGATTGATGTGGGATTGCGTAGAAGCGTTCGGGATTCGCCGAGTTCGCGAGTTCGAAAAACAAAGAGCGCTTGGGAAATTTGTGCATGCAGATTAACGACGGACAGAACATCGCGCATTACCGGATCGTCCGCAAGTTGGGCGGCGGCGGGATGGGCGTGGTGTATCAGGCCGAGGATACGAAGCTGGGGCGGCTGGTGGCGCTGAAGTTTTTGCCGGTGGGAACGGATCGGGATTCGTCGGCGCTGGCGCGGTTTCTGCGCGAGGCGCGGGCGGCGTCGGCGTTGAATCATCCGGGAATCTGCACGATCTATGCGATTGAGGAACACGAAACGCAAACGTTTATCGCGATGGAATTGCTGGATGGCGAAGGGCTCGACAGGGCGCTGGCGATGGGTTCTCTGCCAGTGAATCGAACGATCGAGCTTGGCATTCAGATGGCGGACGCGCTCGATGCGGCGCACAAAAAAGGAATCGTGCATCGCGACATCAAGCCGGCGAATATTTTCATCACCGAACGCGGCACGACGAAGGTGCTGGATTTCGGATTGGCGAAACTGCTGAAGGATGTGGACGAAGGGGGCGGCGAAACGATCGGGGACACGACGAATATGCTGACGAGCCCCGGCATGGCGGTGGGGACGATTTCGTATATGTCGCCGGAGCAGGCGCGCGGCGAAGAGTTGGATGGACGAAGCGATCTGTTTTCGCTGGGCACGGTGCTGTACCAGATGGTGACGGCAAAGCTAGCGTTTCCGGGTTCGACGAGCGCGGTGGTGTTCGACAAGATTTTGCATCAGCCGCCGGTGGCGCCTGTGACGATCAATCCCGCTGTGCCGCCGGAGTTTGAACGGATTTTGAATAAGGCGCTGGAGAAGGATCGGGATTACCGCTATCAGGTTGCGGCGGAGATGCGCTCGGATTTGAAGCGGCTGCAACGCGAGAGCGATTCGGGGCGGACGCCTGCGGTCTCGGGTGGCACGGGTTCAGCGCAGAGGAGCGCGAGCGCGGCCAGCGGAGCGGGCGCTGTTGCGACGGAATCAGGCGGCGGAGTTGCGGTGGCGACGCCGACACCTTCGGCACCGATGCCAGCGGCGAGGCCCGGCAGCTCGGCACTCGTGGAAGCGGCGAGGGGCAACAAGCTGGGATTGGGCGTTGGGGTTCTGATCGCGCTGGTTTTGATCGCAGCGGCCGGATTTGGGGTGTACTCGCTTGTAGTGAAAACGGAACACATCCCGTTCGATCATTTTTCGATCGAGAACATTACGAACAACGGGCACGTGGCGCTGGCGACGATTTCTCCCGACGGGAAATATTTGCTGGATGTGCATGACGAAAACGGATTGCAGTCGTTGTGGCTGCGGCACATTCAGAGTGGCAGTAACACGCAGGTGGTGACGCCGGCGGCGACGCGGTATTCGTCGCTGATGTTTTCGCCCGACGCAGCCTACATCTATTTCGTGCGGCGGGATGAGGCAGAACACACGATTTCGATTTTGTATTCGGCGCCGGTGCTGGGCGGCACGCCAAGAGAACTCGTAAAGGATGTGGACAGCCCGATTTCGTTTTCGCCCGACGGAAAGAAATTCGTGTATCTGCGCGAGCGCCACGACACGCCGAATTTCGACTTGTGGATGGCGAATGTGGACGGGACGCCGGACCACGCGGTGTTCACGAATCAAGCGCTGCTAACGGACAGCGCGGTGCCGGTATGGCTGCCGGACGGCAAGACGATTGTGATTCCGGTGTCGCAGCCGACGGCGAATTCGTTGGGCGGGCTGGCGATGTTTGATGTGGTGACAGCGAAAGGGGAAGACGTAGCGCTGAACTCGGACCGGATTTACTACGAGCCGGCGTGGCTGCCAGGCGGGAACGGCTTCATCGTTTCCGCGGCGTCGCGCGAGATGGGCTTACTGCAGAGGCAGCTGGGATTCGTGAGTTTTCCGAAGGGAGAATGGCGGGCGCTGACGACCGATACGAATACGTATCTGCACCCGAGCGTTTCGGTCGACGGGAAGTTGATCGCAGCGACCGAGAGCAAATATGTTTTCACGCTCGGCGTCGGGCCGACGAGCAAGCCGGATGACGTGAAGCCGGTCCAGCTGATGTCGCAACTCAACATCTGGCAATGGAACTGGATGCCGGACGGAAAGCTGGTCATCCCGCAGGGCGGCGATGTGAAAGTGGTCGATCTGGCAGGTGGCGAAAATGTATTGCTGTCGGATAAACAGGGGGCGCCGAATCAAAGCGCACCATGCGGGACGAAATATCTCGTGTATCGAAAATTCGCGGCAGCGGGAACTGCGTCGCTGAATCTGTGGAGGGCCGACGCGTCGGGCGCGAATCCGGTGCAGTTGACGAACGGGAGGAATGAGCAGTATCCGACGTGTTCACCGGACGGGAAATGGGTGTATTACATTTCGATTCCGGAGAATCTGGCGCTCAAGCGAGTGTCGATCGACGGCGGAAGTCCGGAGACGGTGAACAGCGAACCTTCAGCGGGCTATAGCTTGTCTCGCGATGGAAAATTCGTGGCGCAATTGGATGTGCGCGAACTGGATCACAAGCTGGTGTTGAATACTTTCGACATTGCCGGAAAGAAATTGTCGTATCACGATATCGATATGCGCGCGTCGGAGCCGATTTCGTTTTCGCCGGATGGAAAGTCGATTGTGTATACCGTGCGCGAGAATGGCACGGATAATTTGTGGGAGCAGGCGCTGAGCGGCGGTTCGAGTTATCGGCAATTGACGCATTTCACTTCGGAGCGGATTGCGCGGTTTGAGTTTTCGGCGGATGGGTCGCAGATTGCGATTGAGCGGGCGCATACGGAGTCGGATGCGGTGCTGTTGAGGGATGAGGGGAAGGCGAAGTAAAACCAGGGCGAGAAGCGAAGTAAAGAAGCAAAGACGCGATGAAGTAACGATTTATACCTGCGGTTGTTTCGATACATTTTGCGTGGTGGTTTAAGGGCTTCGTCGCTTGGTTTGTGTCGTGTATGCGTCTGAGATCCTTCGCCGCCCTTCGGGCGGCTCAGGATGACACGCGTTGTCGCAGGCGAGCTGAGCGGAGAAATTGGACGAAAACGCGACGCGGTCGCAAAAACACATCTAAATGGTCGCTCGGCCCGATGGTCGCTCACGCGGCGAGGCGAAACGCAAATCCGAGAAAAATTATTTGGGGCCGGAGGGGGTGGAGGCGCCGGTGGGGGCGGGGGATTCGTCGCTGGGGTTGTGACCAGGGGTTGAGTTGGCTCGGGCGTAGTAGCCGCGGCGGGCGCGGACCTGGTAGCCCTTGTGGTCGGGTGTATCGATGCGAATGCGGTGATATTTGCCGTCGAGCGTCTGGTTGGTGGGAATGTACGCGATCGAATATTGATTGCGGAGTTCGTCGCCGATGTCCTGGAACGATTGATCCAAATCATCGACGTGATATGGGAAGAAGGCGCGGCCGCCGGTTTCTTCGGCGAGGTCGGCGAGAATTTTGTCGCCCTCGGTGAGGTGCGTCTTACGATCGGCGAGCTTGTCGGGATTCGTTTGCGATAGCTGAATCCACTGGGTGCTGGTGCTGATCGTATAAATGACGACGCTGTAGCGCTGCGCCATTTCGATGGCTTCGGCACGGGTGTGCGTAGAGAGATTGTCGTCGCCATCGCTGATGACGATCATGACGCGGCGCACGACGTCGGGCTGGTCGCCGGGTGGACGCGGCGGGTGGCTCAGCTCTTTGTCGCAAGCGTAGTAAATCGCGTCGTAGACCGCGGTGCCGCCGCCGGCGCGCGTCTTGATGATTTCGTCGCGGAGCTTGTTGGCATCGTCGGTGAAACCCTGGAGGACGGTCGGTTCGTCGTCGAAGGTCATGACGAAGGATTGATCCTTGTTGCGACGGAGAACGGAGTAGAGGAACGACGTGGCGGCGTCTTGTTCGAATTTGAGGCGATCGCGGATGCTGTTGGAAGTGTCGAGCAAGAGGCCGATGCGAAGGGGGAGATCAGTCTGTTTGCTGAAATAGCGGATGGCTTGGGGGATTTTGTCGTCGGAAATTTTGAAGTCGTCCCTTTCGAGGTCGGGGACGAGCTTGTTGCGGCGATTAAGAACGGTGAAGAGAACGTCGACGAGGTTGACGGTCTGGATGATGCGCGTCTGGTTGGTCTCGTTTGTGGGAGCGGGCTCTTGTTGCGGCGGTGGTGGCGGCGCGGGCTGCTGTGCGCGGTCGGTGGTGACGGCGCCGAAAACGAAGAGCAATGCGAGAAAGCCTGAGGTCAGTGCGCGGCGCATGTTGGTTGATTATAGGTAGGTGGTGAGCGAAGCGTCAATTCGTTGTGGAGAATCGTTGGCAGCGGTGGCGAGTTGGTTGAGAAAACTGTGGAGCGCGGCCGGGAGGGGGGCGCGCAGGTCGATCCAGGCGCCAGTGGTCGGTTGGGCGAAACCGAGCTTGGCGGCGTGGAGGAAGTTGCGGTCGGCGTCGAGGGGCGGCAGTTCGAGCTTGTTAACAGTGAGGTGACTCGCGGCGCCATAGAGGGTGTCGCCGACCACCGGGTGATGGAGCGCGGAGAAGTGGACGCGGATCTGGTGGGTGCGGCCGGTGTGAAGCTGGACTTCGAGGAGCGTGGCGGGACCGATGCGGGCAAGGNCGCGCCAGTCGGTGCGGGCTTCGCGGGCCCCGGCAAGGATGAGGCTGCGGCGGGCGGTCATGCGAATGCGGCGCTTGGGGTCACGGGCGATGGCGAGGTCGATGATGCCGGCGTGGTCGAGATGGCCTTCGACGAGGGCGATGTAGGTTTTCTTGACTTTGCGGTTGCGAAAGGCTTCGCCGAGTTTGGCGTGGGCGAGATCGGTCTTGGCGACGAGGATGATGCCGGAGGTTTCCTTGTCGAGGCGGTGGACGATACCGGGGCGAAGGATGTCGCCGCCTTGAGAGAGGGATTGACCGCGACCGAGGAGCGCGTTGACGAGAGTGCCTTTGTGGTTTCCGGCGCCGGCGTGGACGATCATGCCGGCGGGCTTGTTGATGGCTACGACGTCGGCGTCTTCGTAGAGGATGTCGAGCGGGATGGATTCGGCTTCTGCGCGGATGGGAGGGCGAGACTCGGCGGTGACGGTGATGCGTTCGCCGCCGCGTAGGCGGTAGGAGACTTTGGCGGGCTTGCCGTTGACGAGGATGTCGGCGGAGTCGATGAGTTCCTGGACGCGGGTGCGGGAGAGGTCGGGGCAATGGGTGGTGACGACGCGGTCGAGGCGTTGATTGATGTCGTCGGGGGTGGCAGTGAAGTCGTGAGTCACTGAATCAACTGGCTTCGGGGTTGGAGACTTCGGGGGCGTGGTGTTTGGCGCCGAAGAGGACGTCGAGGATGATCAGCGCGGCGCCGATGGCAATGGCGGAGTCGGCGACGTTGAAGGCGGGATAGTGGTAGCTGCCGAAGCGGACTTCGAAGAAGTCGGTGACGGCGCCGTGGAAGATGCGGTCGGTGACGTTACCTGCGGCGCCGCCGAGGAGAAGGGCGAGGCCAGCGGCGGTCATGGTGCCGCCGGCGTGTCCCGCGGCGAAGAGCCAGGCGAGGGCGGCGATGACGATAATCGAGCCGCCGATGAGGAAGACGCGCGTCCACGGAGAGGCGGAATCGGCGAGGACGCCGAAGGCAATGCCGGGGTTGCGGCTGTGGACAAGGTAAATGAAGTCGTGGACGAGCTCGCGGTGCCAGCCTTCGTAGGTCTGGGTTTCGAACCAGGCTTTGGAGGCGCGATCAATGACGACGATGGCGAGAGTGAGCCAGAGCCAGCGAAGTCGTCCCGGGATGATCAACGTGTTCGTTCTCCTGGTGCTCGTGGCCCTCAGGGGCTAAAGCCCCTGTTCCTTGCTCTACTACCGGCACGCGTGAAGCCGTGCCCTCCCAACCTTCTCTGCACTACGCCTTCTTGGGACGACTTCTAACCTCAGGTGTTCGACGGAGTTCCGCTCCGACCGTTTCCTCGAAAGTCGACTTCGTGTGCCAGGAATCGCGTCAATTGGCTACCAAACCCGCTTCTTCAGGGGGTTCCTGACCCCGGTCCCGTTCGATTTCGGCGATGGCATCGCTGCAGCGCTCGCAGATCGTCGGATACCGGGCGTTTTCGCCGACGCGGACGGAGTAATTCCAGCAGCGCTCGCACTTTTTCCCTTCGGCCTTTTGAACCGTCACTTCCAGGCCGGGGATTGAGTCGGAACGGTAGTCGCCAGTGCCTGCGTTGAGAAAATCGACCTGCGACACGATGAAGAGGCCGGGAAGCTGCGGCAGATACTCCTTGAGCTTGGCCTTGAGCTCGAGTGGAGCGTTGAGGAGCACTTTTGCTTCGAGGCCGGAGTTGATTTTCTTTTCGTTGCGCGCGGCTTCGAGGGCTTTCAAAACTTCGCCACGGATTTTCGCAAGCTGTTCCCAGTTCGCGATTTGCTTCGGCGTGATGTTGGCGCGGAGCTCGGCGTCTTCGCTGAAGAGCGTCATGTGGACGCTCTCGGGCTCTTCGGCCGACTTCGGCAGATATTTCCAGATTTCCTCGGCGGTGAAGACGAGTATCGGCGTCGCGAGACGAACGAGCGCGCTGCTGATCTTCCAGACGGCGGTTTGCGCGGAGCGGCGCGATTTGTTGTTGGCGGCTTTGGTGTAAAGCCGATCTTTCAGGACGTCGTAATAAAACGAGCTGAGATCGACGATGCAGAAATCGTGGATCGCGTGATAGACGCGGTGGAATTCGTAATTCGAATACCAGTCGCGACATTTCTTGATGAGGTCGGCGGTGCGCTCGAGCATCCAGCGATCCATCTCGTCGAGCTGATCGTTGGGCAGCGCGTGACGCAACGGATCAAAATCGGCAAGATTGCCGAGGCCGTAGCGGAACGTGTTGCGGATTTTGCGATACGCGTCGCTGAGCTGCGTCATCACGCGCTCGCTCATCTTCACGTCGGCCTGATATTCGACGCTCGCGACCCAGAGCCGGAGCAAATCGGCGCCCCAGCGCTCGCAAATCTCGGCGGGATAGAGCGTGTTGCCGAGCGACTTCGACATCGGCTGGCCCTTTTCGTCGAGGGTCCAGCCGTGGGTGACGACGCCTTTGTAGGGCGGATTGTTGTGGATGCCGATGCCGATCAGCAGCGAGCTGTGAAACCAGCCGCGATATTGGTCGGGGCCTTCGAGGTAGACGTCGGCGGGCCACTCGGGGCCCTTTAACACCGCGAGGTGCGAAGAGCCGGAGTCGAACCACACGTCGAGAATGTCGTTTTCCTTGCGCCATTTCGACTCGCCACAGGAACATTTCGTGCCTGCGGGAAGGAGTTCCTCGGCCGAGTGCTTGTACCAAGCGTCGGCGCCTTCTTTTTCAAACCACTTCACGACGTTGCGAAGCGCGGTGAAGTCCTCGAGCCGCTTGTTGCAGCCTTCGCAGTAGAAAACGATGATCGGCACGCCCCAGAAGCGCTGGCGCGAAACGCACCAGTCGGGCCGCTCGGCGATCATTTCGTACATGCGGTCTTCGCCCCAGGACGGAATCCATTTCACCCCGCGGATTTTCGAGAGCGTCGCTTCGCGCAGAGTCCGCTTTGTATCGTTCGAGGCGGCGTCCATGCGGATGAACCACTGCTCGGTGGCGCGAAAAATCACCGGATTGTGGCAACGCCAGCAGTGCGGATAGCTGTGCTTGTAATTGTGATGGCCGAGCAGCGCGCCGCGATCGCCCAGCAACTTCACAACGATCGGGTTCGCGGTGAAGACGTCTTTGCCTTTGTATTCCGGCAGCCCCTCGGTGTACACACCGCGATCATTCAACGGCGCATAGACTTCGAGGCCGTAGCGCTGACCCGTGTTGAAGTCGTCGACGCCGTGTCCAGGAGCGGTGTGAACGATGCCGCCACCTTGATCGAGCGTGACATACGTCGCGAGCACACCCGGAACCTGAATCGGCAGAAACGGGTGCTGGAATTTCATGCCTTCGAAGTCGCGGCCTTTAAACCGAGCGATCTCGTGCGCTTCTTTTATGTCGCACTCGGCTTGCAGCGCGGCGACGCGATCGGCTGCGAGCAGCAATTTGCCGCGAGGCGTATCGACAACGACGTAGTCAAAATCCGGATGAAACGCGAGCGCGCGATTGTGCGGAATCGTCCAAGGAGTCGTCGTCCAGATGACGGCGCTTACGTCTGGCGTGATTTTCGCCGCTTCCCCGCTGCCGCCGCTGACGACCTGAAACTTTACCCAGATCGACGGACTGTGATGATCTTCGTACTCGACTTCGGCTTCAGCAAGCGCGGTCGCGTCGTGAATGCACCAGTAGACCGGCTTGCTCCCACGAAAGACGTAGCCCTTCTCCATGAAGTCGAGAAACGCGCCCGCGATGACGGCTTCATAGCCGAAATTCATCGTCAGATACGGGTCGTTCCACCGCCCGAAGATGCCAAGGCGTTTGAAATCCTTCTTGTGCTGCTCGACATAGCGCCCCGCGAATTCGCGACACTTCGCGCGAAATTCCGCCGGCGAGACTTTGTCCTTGCCGCCCAGCTCTTTTTCGACCTTCGTCTCGATCGGCAGCCCGTGGCAGTCCCACCCAGGCACGTACGGCGCGTAATGCCCCGCCATGCTCTTCGTCTTGACGACCAAATCCTTCAAAATCTTGTTCAATCCGGTCCCAAGGTGAATCTCGCCCGTAGGATACGGAGGGCCATCGTGCAGTACGAACAGCGGCTGCCCCTGGCGCGCCTCCAAAATGCGCTCGTACAGGTTCGAGTCCTGCCAGGCAAGGAGCTGTTTCGGCTCGTTTTGCGGGAGGCTCGCCTTCATCGGGAACTCAGTTTTCGGCAGGTTAAGAGTTTTCTTCAGTTCAAGTGGCTCGGCCATGGAGCGATGGATCGGATCCCTTCTATACCGTCATTTCCTTCGGATGCCCTCAGTGCTGGGAGGGGAAACATCGGAAACTCACGTAATCACGTATGTTACAATGAAAGGCGTCCTGCTGTAAGTCGGTACGGGTGCAACCTATCAGGAAGCGCCAGAATCGTAACTGAGACCGCCACCGAAGCAGGGACAGTTGCGTCTATAGGGGCAGGGGTGAGTTAGGGGAACACGTGCCGAGCGATTTTATCAACCTCATACCGCCAGAAATGACCAAGCCGGAAGTGGCCGATCCCTCGGTCCACGAAGCGCGCCCCGTCCCGGCGTCCGCGGTACCCAAGTTCAGCACTCCCCAGCGTGTTGTGACCGATGGATTCTGGTCGAACCTCAAACAATTTCTGACCGAGAAACCGATCAAAGTTAACCCGAATTTGCAGTCGAACCTGATGCCGGAAGAGTATGGCGGCGGGTTCAGCGAAAACCTCAAAGATTTCTTCAAGTCCAAGCCGGTCCCGAAGGGGCCGATGAACAGCCGGCTCGCCGTCAACTGGGGCTCGAATTTCGGCGGCTTCGGTTATCGCATCAAGGAATTTTTCTCGCCGACGAAGCAGCCGCCTCTGCCACCGGGGATTCAGCCGGTCAAAGTCAAAGACATCTGGACGAAGGATGAGAATTTCGGCTGGACGCAGATCATTGCGTTCAGCGCGCATATCGTGATTATCGCGCTGCTCGTCCTGCCCCTGATTTGGTGGAAGCAGCAGCCGGCCGCAGCCAAGAACAAGATGGATGTGACGCCGCTGGATATTTCGCCGTATATGGCAAAGCTGCCTGCGGGCGCGACGAAGGCCGGCGGCGGTGGTGGCGCGAACGATCACACGCTGACACCTCCGAACAAGGGGCGACCGCCGAAGTTCAAGTGGACGCAGTTCACGCCGCCGCAGATCAAGATTCAGAATCCGAATCCGAAGCTGGCGATGGATCCTTCGCTGCTCGGTCCTCCGGATTTGAAAGTGAACGGCCCGAATGGTTTGGGCGATCCGCTGGCCAATGCGCTGTCGGATTCGCTGGGTCACGGTAATGGCACTGGCATTGGCAGCGGAACGGGCGGAGGTCTGGGTCCGGGCGAAGGCGGCGGCACCGGCGGCGGCGCGTTTCGCGCGGGCTTGAACGGCGTCGGCATCCCGGTGTGCTTGTACTGCCCGACTCCACAGTATTCGGACGAAGCGCGCAAAGCGAAGTATCAGGGCACGGTCGTGCTGCAGGTGACGATCACGACGGACGGCCGCGCGGTCAACATTTCGGTGGTGAAGGGCCCAGGCCTCGGGTTGGAAGAAAAAGCGATTGAGGCTGTGAAGGGCTGGAAATTTAAGCCAGCGGTCGGACCGAGCGGCAAGCCGGTCGCTACGATTGTGCCGATCGAAGTTACGTTCCGGTTGTACTGAGTTCCCTTCTGCATTTTTGAGTTTGGTTTGCCTCTCTCTGTCGGGGGCGGGCAACCTATCCTTGCGTTCACACTTCTGAATCTCCAATCGCTGNCGCAGTTCTGTCGAGGAGCTAGCGGCTCAGTAACGCGATCGTAGCAGCGTTCTGGAGGTGCATCCTTGGGCGCTCCCTTCCTGCGTCATCGTCCGCATTCGGAATCCTGGTTCACGCGCGTGCGCGAAAATTTTCGGCAGGCGTTTGCGTCAACGGGCTTAAGGCGTTCGTCGTCGAACGGCGCGCCGATTCATCAATTGGAATTTGGTCCAACCGGAAAAGCGGGACGCGCGCAAACAGCATCACTGTTGACTCACGCGGCGATCATCGTTGTGCTCGCGCTCTTGGCGATCCGCACGCACATGTCTGCAACCAGGACCGATGGCGACATCGACGTAATGTCCGGCCACCTGTTGTTCTCCCCGCCGAGCGAGATCGCGAGCAACCATCCATCGCTTGGACACAACGCCGGAGGCGGTGCGCACAATCCGGTTCCCGCGACGCATGGTTTTCTCGCCTCGCGTTCGTCGTTGCAGTTGGCTCCTCCGCGATTGCCCGACAACGCGACCCACGTGCTTGCCGTTCCGGTGGCGACGCTCGATGAGAATGCGCCGCCGATCGTAGCGGCAGTACCCCAATTGGGCCTTCCCTGGATGGCAACCGACACGAATTCGGCCGGTCCAGGTAAGGATGGTGGAATCGGCTCCGGCGATAACGGCGGGATGGGAGACCACTCGGGAAGCGATGCGGGCGCAGGCGAAAGCGGCGTGCCGTATTCG
>JGI12635J15846_10000829_pt1 | contig 26881 bp, 24 predicted proteins | sample BlaSpr_A8_OM2_M2_FD_15846 | JGI IMG/M metagenome (IMG submission 15846) | reverse complement strand
TATTGGTCGGGACGGGCAGATTTGAACTGCCGACCCCTCGCACCCCAAGCGAGTGCTCTACCAGGCTGAGCCACGTCCCGACGGAAGGTCTCACCACAGGGTTCGCAGTGAGTGGGGTTTACAAAATGGATTTTACACTAGGACAGAGCGCGGGCGCGTCCCGTGAGTTAGAGATAAAAATTAAAATTGTCATCCTGAGCGAAGCGAAGGACCCATGCATTGTGAGTTACACAGGTCCTTCGCTTCGCTCAGGATGACAATTTGAGAAATTAGCTAGGTACTAGTGAACAGCCCGCGCCGGAATGGCAGTCTGCTTTTGGCCGGGGCGCAGCCACCAGATCAACCCTCCGGTGAGCACCAGACAAATTGAAATCAATTGTGTCCCGGTCATGATGCCGCCAAAAACCGACCCACGTCCTGGGTCATCTCGAATGAATTCGAGGAAGTACCTTGCAATCCCGTAGAGAAATAAATAGGCACCGAAGACTTGTCCATCGAACTTTTTGCGTTTGAACATCCACATCAAGATAAAGAAGATCACGAGCTCGACCGCTGATTCAAACAGCTGGGTTGGCTGCAGAGACACATTCAGCGGCGTATCAGAATTCTGATTCGCAATGGGATTAGTGAACGTAACTCCCCACCAGTGACTCGTAGGCTTGCCGTAGCAACATCCGGCGGCAAAGCAGCCCACTCTGCCGATGGCGTGACCAATAGCTAGTCCCGGGGCAAAGGCGTCACAGGTCGCCAGCGCTGGCATTCGGTGCTTTCGGATATACCAGGCGGCGGCGGCAAATGCGGCAATCAATCCGCCAGAAAAGACTCCGCCAGCTTGCAACGTGCTCAGGCTAAAAATTTCTCTGGGATTGGCTGCATACGTGCCCCAATCATTAATGATGTAGAGAATTTTCGCGCCAATGATTCCGGCAAGCACCACCAATATTCCGAAGTTCCAGGCAAGATCCGGATCAGTCCCTTGCTTCTCAGAATTGCGGACGCTAATCAGCAACCCAACCAGGACTCCCAAAGAAACCAGGAATCCATATGTGGGCAAGTTGAAGTTGCCGATATGAAAGAGTCGCGGAAACACTATTTTAATTAGATGCAGAACTCTGGGATTTACTGTTGCCGAGTGTAGCAGGAAGGAAGTCCGCTAGACAAAAGGTGATTAGCCGGTAAAAGCAAGCCCACGAAGCCGTGTGGAGGGCCGAGAATGAACCCGTCGGTAGACGTTGGGAACCCGCCGCGACCCATTAGGCATCTCCGTACTGGCGGAGCTCCGCACACAGGATCGTAATTTACGAGTCAGGCCCCCGTTCATTCAGTATTGGTTCAAAAATCGGTTACCACCATCACCAACTTCGTAGGCCAGCTTTCATGTTGGATGCTAGGGAAAATTTCGGAGATTCGCAAGAGGGAACACGAAGAAAGATGGCAATCAGCTTGCCAGCAGCTTTGGTAAGGCAATCTTTGGTAAGGGAGCTGGGGAAGACTGGTTGGAGCAATAAATCAATGGTAGAGACGCAGCTTGCTGCGTCTCCCTTTGCTACCTGCTTAATCGCGACCACGCGGTTCCAGCACCTCATCCAGCGCATGAGAGAGATGCTTAGCCCGCTGCTTTACATCACGCGTGGGATCAAAGTTCCCCTTCAACAAGTGATATTCATCGGCAATATTGAGCGCCGCGAGAACAGCCACGCGAGCAGTGTCCACGGTTTGAGTATGTTGCGCAACCGCGCGCATTTTTGAATCCACGTACGCAGCGAGTTTCAGAATATATTCCGGATCCGATCCGCGAAGGTTGTATCCCTGATCGAAGATTTCCGCCCGCACACTTCCGTTGCTGGAATCCTGGGCCACACGATCGGCCGGAGGATGTTTCGTAGCAGTCGCCATTCGCCTTAACTCCCTTCCGTCGCTAGCGTCTTCGGCGGAACCGGCTCAACTCGCGGCCTGCTCCTCGGCGACGGCTTCGACCTGATGCAGCATCTTTTCCACCCGGCTGCGAATTTCCTCCCGCTCCCGCCGCAACTGCACCATCTCACGGCGCAAGCCTTCAATTTCCTCCTCGCGCTCCTCAAGCTGCTCGCGTATACGCTTCAGATCGCGTTCGGCGATGGCCCGCCCCTCGCGAGCGGTCTTATACATTTCAATTGTGCGATAGACTTTGTCTTCGAGTACCTGAAAATCGTCAGCGGGAACCTGCGAGGATACCTCTTCAGCCACTTTGACGCTCATAATTGCCTTCTTCCCCGAGAGAATTAAAACTTGAGCGCAGTATACCGCACAAGCCTGTGGAGAGATGACAACTGTTCGTGCCCGAACACTTTATGTATACCCAGCACGGAAGGCTGAGCGGGGAGTATTTAGCTTTTTGCTCCGCAGCACTTTTTGTACTTCTTGCCGGAACCGCACGGACAAAGGTCATTCCGTCCGATTTTGGCGGAACCGCGCACGACTTGCTGCACCGTCTGTTGCTCGCCAGATCCAGCCATGCGTGCACCTTCGAGTTCGCGACGTTTCCTCCGCTGAAAATTTTCTTCAATTTCATCGACGGAAGTTGCGACCGAACGCGGGGGGCGATGCCCGTTGCCGCCTCCGCCAAGACGCGGGGATGGGGTAGCAGCCTCGCGACTTCCAACGTCGGTCGGTCCGGCCGCGCCATCAGCGGGGCTCTCTAGGATCTGCATCAGGTAGAGATATCGAACGGTGTCTTCCTGGAAGCGCTGCATCATGGCTTCAAACATTTCAAACGATTCGCGCTTGTACTCGATCAATGGATCGTGCTGGCCATAGCCGCGAAGGCCAATGCCTTCTTTCAAATGATCCATGTCTCGCAGGTGGTCTTTCCATTGCGAGTCGAGCACGCTCAACATGATCATGCGCTCGTGATAACGCATGGCGTCGGGGCCAATGAGCTGTTCTTTCGAGTCGTACCGGGCTTTTAATTTGTCGAAGATCGCATCACCGAGTTCCTGGCGATTCAGGCTCTCCGGAGTAATCCCCTCCGCGAGAATATCGACGCCAAAACGCGTGAAGATGGCGTCCTTCAAGCCCTTGACATCCCAGTCGGAGGGATGCACTTTTACCGCACAGAATTGATCGATCAGGGTGCCGAGGATGCCCGAAACATAATCTTCCAGAATTAAATCTTTCTGATCGAGACCCTCGAGCAGTTGGCGTCGCAGGCCGTAAACTGCTTCGCGCTGCTTGTTCATTACGTCGTCGTATTCGAGCAGGTGTTTTCGGGCTTCGAAATTTTGCGCTTCAACCGCTTTTTGCGCGGCTTCAATGCGCCGGGAAATAAGCTTCGACTCAATCGGAATTCCCTCTTCCATTCCGAGCCGTTGGAGAAGTTTCGAGACCCATTCCTTGGCGAAGATACGCATCAAATCGTCTTCGAGCGAAAGATAAAAACGCGATGAACCGGGATCGCCCTGGCGTCCGGCGCGTCCACGAAGCTGGTTGTCGATGCGGCGGGATTCGTGCCGCTCTGTTCCGAAGATGTGCAGGCCACCGACGGCTACAACCTCGTCGTGCTCCTTGTCAGTCAGTAGCTTGTGGCGCTCGAAGATTTCGTTCCACTGGTCAGTCGGAACCACATATTCGTTTCCTGCGTAGTACCAAACCGTGCTCTTTGTTTCATCCACGTCGATCTGAATCTTGCCTTGCGCGGCTCTGAGAGGCTGCGCGATTCCCTTCTTCACGCACTCTTGTTTGGCCATGAATTCTGGATTGCCGCCGAGCAGAATGTCGGTGCCACGTCCCGCCATGTTAGTGGCGATTGTGACCATATCTTTGCGGCCGGCCTGCGCGACGATTTCAGCCTCGCGCTCGTGATACTTGGCATTGAGCACTACGTGTTTGATTCCCTTTTTCTTGAGTAATTCAGAAAGCCGCTCCGATTTTTCGATCGACGTAGTTCCCACCAGCACGGGCCGGCCCGTTTGATGCAAGTTTTGGATTTCATCCGAGGCGGCGTAATACTTTTCCTTCTCCGTTCGATATACGACATCTGGATTTTCGAGCCGTCGCATAACCTTGTTGGGAGGAATAACCATAACTTCCAACCGGTAAATTTTGTCGAACTCGGGCGCTTCGGTTTCGGCGGTTCCGGTCATGCCCGCCAGCTTTTTGTGCATGCGGAAATAATTTTGGAAGGTGATGGTGGCGAGCGTCTGATTTTCGCGCTCGATCTTCACGTTTTCTTTAGCTTCGACTGATTGGTGAAGGCCGTCGGACCAGCGGCGGCCCGGCATCAGGCGACCAGTGAACTCGTCGACAATAATAACTTCGCCGTCTTTCACCACATATTCAACGTCGCGATGATACAAAGAGTGCGCCTTGATCGCGGTTTCGACGTGGTGCTTAAGGTCCCAGTTTTCGGGGTCGGCGATGTTGCCGATACCGAGAAGGCCCTCGACTTTTTCCCATCCTTCATCAGTGACGGTGATGCTGCGATGTTTTTCATCGACGACAAAATCTCCGGTCAATTGCGCGGGTTCACCCGGAGCAACATCTAGTTCTTCCCCCTTTTCGAGCTTGGGAATAATGCGGTTCACGCGCGCATATTTATCGGTGGATTCTTCACTGGCTCCCGAAATGATCAGCGGGGTGCGGGCTTCGTCGATCAGAATGGAATCGACTTCATCGACGATCGCGAAATTGTGACCTCGCTGCACGCAGTCGTGCAGATCGAATTTCATGTTGTCACGGAGATAATCGAATCCGAATTCGTTGTTGGTTCCGTAGGTCACGTCGGAGGCGTAGGCATCGCGGCGCTGCTGATCATCTAAGTCATGGACGATTACGCCGACGCTTAGTCCGAGAAATCGATAAAGCTTGCCCATCCATTCAGAATCGCGCTTGGCGAGATAATCGTTGACGGTGATCACGTGAACACCGCGACCGCTGAGGGCATTGAGATAGACGGGAAGAGTGGCAACCAGCGTCTTACCTTCGCCGGTCTTCATTTCAGCGATCTTGCCTTGGTGCAAAACCATGCCACCGATCAACTGAACATCGAAATGACGCATGTTGAGAACGCGGCGGCCGGCCTCTCGAACGATTGCAAAAGCCTCTTCCAGAATGTCGTCAAGTACTTCATTTACGGCTTTGAGGCGCTCGTCATCGAGTTGCTTGCGGCGGTCGTGGTCGGCGTCGGGTTCGTCTGGGATTTGAGCGACACGCTCTTGAACTTGTTTTCGAAACTCCTCGGTCTTGGCGCGCAGTTCTTCGTCGCTGAGCTTTTGAATGGCTGGCTCGAGCGCATTAATCGCCTGCACGCGAGGCATCAGACGCTTGAGTTCGCGTTCATTCTTAGTACCGAAAACTTTGGCTACAACTTTATTAATCAATCGAACAATTCCTTTAGGTGAGGCGGATGTTCAGGGCAATTTCGCTACAAGAAGCCTAGCATATTAGATGCAGGATCAATAGTTACGATGCGGTTGGGTAGTAGCTTGTTCCAGAAGTAACAACCAAAACGCGAAGGCTTTAATCTTACAGGTTTCCTTTGTGTACCTTCGTGTCCTCTGTGGTTAAAGGTTTCGGTTTCTCATTTTGCCCGCGGATGGGTACGGTCGTAAACCTGCAAGACGTGCTTCATCGAAAGCTGCGTATAACGCTGAGTGGTAGAAAGCCTTTCATGGCCCAACATTTCCTGTATGGCCCGCAGGTCGGCGCCTTCCTCAAGCATGTGCGTTCCGAAGGCGTGCCGTAATGTATGTGGATGCACGTCTGGCGACAATCCTTTGGCAACGGCGATCTTCTTGATAATTCGCGCTACGCTGCGGGTAGTTAGACGACCGCCACGGGTATTAACCAGCAATGCGCCGCTCTTTCTTTTCGTACGTGAGAGCACTCGCTCCCTGGCCGGCAAATAAGTTGCTAGTGCGGCCTTAACCGCATCCCCAAACGGGACGTATCGCTCTTTTTTTCCTTTACCACGAATCAAAATAACTTCATCGCTCAATCGAATGTCATGTATGTCGATGCCAACCATTTCGGAATTACGGATTCCACAGCCGTAGAGCAGTTCGAACATCAAATGGTCCCGCTCAGGAAACACAGCGATCTCTGGCATCTCTCCGTCTAGAACCCCATTCATCTCTTCGACCGTCGGCACACGCGGGAGTTTCTTTGGTAGCTTTGGCGTGGAGACTAACGCAGCTGGATTCTGTTCTACGATGCCCTCCTGCGCCAGCCATCGGAAAAGTGAACGTACCGCTGCCAGTGCGCGAGCGACGGATGTTTTTTCGAGATCGTGATCATAAAGGTCAGACAAGAATCCGCGGATGGTCAGGTGATCGATGCCACGCCAGGATCTGTTACCGATAAAGCCGGAAAACTTGTAAAGATCCGTAGCGTAGGCCTCGATCGTGTGTTTTGAAGCGTTTCGCTGAGCGAGAACGCGCAGAAAACGGTCCACCGCCTTTTCTATTTCGGTGCGGCCATTTTTCTCTGCCGAGGATGTCATCTCGCCTTCGCTCGTGGATGATGATTTTGATAAACAGTTTTGAGGCGGTCCAGAGCCAAGTGTGTGTAGACCTGCGTCGTCGAAATATCAGCGTGACCCAGAATAGTTTGTACTGTTCTCAAATCTGCGCCGTTCTCCACCATGTGGGTGGCGCAACTGTGGCGCAGCATGTGAGGGCTCGCATTGCGTCCTATATTTGTTGAAGCTTGGCGGACGATTTGCCAGACTCGCTGCCGGGTCAACTTGAGCGCGCGTCGGCCAAGAAATAAGAGTGGAGAATTGCTGCCTTTCGCGAGTACGATGCGGGATCCGGCGATGTAGGCTGTTAAGGCCTCCTGCGCTGATTTCCCCAGAGGCACGATACGTTCTTTATCACCTTTACCGCGCACCAGAACGTAACCTGCGTCGAGTTTCAGATCTTCGAGCTTGACCCCGATAATTTCGGACACTCGGAGCGCTCCGGCATAGAAGACTTCGAGCATCGCGCGGTCGCGCATTGCGATAGCTTCCCCTTCCTTGCTATCCAGCGCTGCGGGCGGTCGGAGCATCTTTTCCATCTCATCGCGTGCTAACGCTTTGGGCAGGACCTTCCATTGTTTCGGTGAATCAATGTTCAACGTTGGATCGGATTCGATAACCTTGTCCAGCAGCAGATAGCGATAGAAATGACGAAGCGTTGAAAGCTTCCGTCCGACAGAGCGCCCGTCGACGCCGTTAGCGAACAATTGCTGAATGAAGTCGCGGACGTCGTCGCGTTTGGCTGTCACAAGTGTGCGTTTCTTGGACTCCAAGAAACCGGCAAACTGGCCGATGTCCGACGTATAGGCCGAAATCGTGAGTGGACGAAGGCCCTTCTCAACTTTCAGGTAATCGAGAAAGTCGGAAACAATATTGGAATCGGATTTCCGTGGCACAAGGTAGATTATGCGCGTTATCGGACATTCCCAGAAGTGATGACTGCGGTCCCGCACGCGTCGGGGCAGCCGAGGAGGCTGTCCCTACGCAGACCTGGCTTCATTGAAAACTTCAACTGCGTACAACGCGCCCTGCGGAGTTTCCTCGTGCTTGAAATAGGCGAAGACATCCCGCCCGTTTTGAATATGCTCGCGGATTCGGCTCACCATGGCGCCCCGCTCCTCCGGCGTGTACGTTGGCTTTCGATAGCGATAATAAGAGAAGTCCGCGGTGACGACGTCAGGCGTAACGCGCTCTTCGGTTTCGGCGACACAAAGCGCGCGATTGTGCGCTTTTAGAAGATCAAAAGTCTCATCCGTGAACCAGGAGTCATGGCGAAATTCAAAAGCCGATGGCACGGTTCGGGGTAAAGCGGCGAGAAACTCTTTCAACACTTCTAGATCTGCCTTCATGTTCGGCGGCAGCTGAAATAGAAGCGGACCGAGCTTTCCGGCATTGGCTAGAGGCTCAATCGTGCTAAGGAAGCGTGGGATGAAATCCTCGGTCTTTTTTAACCGCTTGATGTGGGTGATGACCTGATGGGCTTTAATTCCGAAACGGAAGCCCGACGGGCTTTCGGCAATCCACTTCTGGGCTGTGGTTTCCTTCAATAATTGGCGAAAAGTGAAATTCACTTCTACAGTGTTTAGTTGGCCGGAGTAATGCTTCAGAAAATTCTTTTGCGGCAATTTGGCGGGATAGAAATCCGGCTTCCAACTGGGATAAGCCCATCCGGAGGTCCCCGCATAGAGTTGTGCCATGTTCGTTGTGTCCCGGATCCCTAAGTCGCGACTTTGGGTGGGGCACGGCTTTTAGCCGTGCCGTAAGGAGAGCCGCACGATTCTCGGCCCGACTGAAAGTCGGGCCCTCCCAATTTCCGCGAAATACTTAAACTTTTGGTTTTACCAAAGCAAAATTATACCTTCCGAGGTTTCTTCTTCGAGGCTACACGTTTCCCGGGCGATTTCCGCCTACTGATGGAAGGTTCTTCTGCCTGTGCCGCGATGTCTAGTCCCGCACTAATCGCTTGTGGTTGCGCTTCTTCGATACCAGGCAGCCTTGGCAATTTTTGTTTAAGCGAGAGTATCGGCTCGAAAAGATCGCCCATCTTCTCGACGCGCTTGATCACCTGCTCGGCCTCGAAAACGAGCATAGAGGCATCCTTCTTCTTAAAGGCTTGCGCGACCTCTTCCCATTTGACCGGAGTAGAAACGGTGGGATGTTCCCTCGCCCGTAACGAATAGACGCTGATCGTCGTCTTGTGTTCGTCGTTCTGGCTCCAGTCGACGAATACTTTTCCTAGTCTTAATTGCTTCTTCATGTCCGAGACCACGAGTTCTTTGTGATCACCCTCCAGCAAGCGAGCTAATGCATGAGCGAACGGCTTGGTCACGTCATAGCTGGTCGGAGTATTCAGAGGCACATAGATTTGCAGCCCTTTAGATCCTGATGTCTTTGGAAAACTTTGCAATCCGAAGTGTTCGAAGATTTCGCGCAACCAAAACGCTACTTGACAGCATTGGACAATATTCGCAGGAGGTCCGGGATCAAGATCGAAGACCATGGTCCGAGGGCAGGAAATGTTTTTCGCCAGTGAGAGCGACGGATGCAGTTCGAGTGCAGCGAGATTCGCCACCCAGATCAATGTTGCGAGATCATTAACCAAAATGTAATTGACGTTCCGCTGGTTTCCTTCGCTCCAAATCGGCGCGGTCTTTACCCAGTCGGGCCGATGCTTGGTCGCGTTCTTTTCGAAGAAGAATTCCTGGTCCACGCCGCCGGGATAGCGCTTAAGCGTCAAAGGATGTCCCGAGAGATGTGGCACCAGCACGGGCGCGATGCGGGCGTAATAATCGATGACCTGGCCTTTGGCGAACCCCGTTGCAGGATAAAGAACTTTGTCGAGATTCGTCAGCGTTAAAGTTTTGCCTTCGATCTCGATGGTCTGTGAGTTGCTCACGCTCACCCTTTCCCTCGACTCGCGTCTTTGATGCATAACAATGACATATTGGTAGTGAACCGGTTTGACAATTTCACCTTCTGGCACGTAATTTCAGATTTCCATCCTTTTTGTATCACCAGCCGTTGTGGAGGTTTCAATGAGATCTCGTCTTTCAATCTGCTTAATCTGTTTCTTTGCCCTTCTCGGTGTTTCCCTGATCGCCTCCGCTCAAGACCTTGCATCCTTCGAGAAACGGGTCACTGTCAAGACCTTGGCCAATGGTCTAACCGTTATTATCTGCGAACGCGCAGAGGCCCCGGTTTTCTCTTTCTTCACCCTCGTAGACGCAGGCTCGGTCCAGGATCCCCTCGGCGAAACCGGGCTAGCTCACATGTTCGAACACATGGCATTCAAGGGAACCGACAAAATCGGCACGAAAAATTATGCTGCCGAGAAAGTTGCTTTGGAGAAGGTCGAGAAGGTCTACGCCGAGTACATTAGGGAACGTGACAACACCGTTCACCACGACGATGCCAAAGTGAAAGCGCTGGAAAAAGCATGGCAGGACGCCATTAAGGAAGCGAATCAATACGTCATTCCCAACCAGTTCGGACAAATCGTCGAGAGCAATGGCGGCGAGGGAATGAATGCTTTCACGGCGGACGACGAGACTGCCTATCATTATTCGTTTCCCGAGAACCGCCTGGAATTGTGGGCCTATCTGGAGTCTGAGCGATTCCTGCACCCGGTCATGCGCGAATTTTACAAGGAGCGCAACGTAGTCATCGAGGAACGGCGAATGCGTGTGGACAGCGAGCCGTTTGGGCGTTTGCTGGAGCAATTCACGACCGCGGCTTTTCAGGCTAGTGAATATCATCGGCCGACCATCGGGTGGATGTCGGATCTGAATACTTTTTCAGCGACCGACGCTGCGCAGTTTTTCCACGAATATTACATTCCCTCCAACATGGTGGTCGCGGTAGTCGGGGATGTAAAAGCTGCCGAAGCGATGCCGATAATCGAAAAATACTTCGGACGGATTCCATCGCAGGAGAAACCTGACGAGCGAAACACTGCGGAGCCGCCGCAGAGTGCGGAGAGGCGAGTTGTACTGCCCGATAAATCACAACCGATCTATATAGAGGGCTATCACCGGCCGGATTATCGCAGTCCGGACGATGTGGTCTATGACGCGATTGCCGATCTAATGTCTGACGGCCGCACTTCGCGGATGTATCGGGCCCTGGTTCGCGATAAAAAAATTGCTTCTGATGCTGAGGGCTTTACGGACTACCCGGGAGTGAAGTATCCGCATCTTTTTGCTTTCTTTGCGGTCCCTTTACCGGGCCATAAACCAGAGGAGATGGCCGTGGCTATCCATGAGGAACTGGAGCGGCTAAAGAATGAAGATATCAGCGACGAAGAATTGAAAATGATTAGGACGCGGGCGAAGGCAAGCGTGCTGCGAGGCCTCGACAGCAACGAAGGATTGGCGACGCAGCTTGCAACCTACCAGGCACGCTTCGGAGACTGGCGCGAATTGTTTCGTTGGGTGGATCAGATAACCAAGGTCAGTAAGGCTGATATCCGGCGCGTTGCGAACCAAACATTCGTGGCAGGTAATCGCACCGTTGGAATTATTGAAACTGCTCCTCCTGCTACTCCGGCTGCGGCGAAGGGCGGTGCGCAATGAAAGCGCGCTTATTGACTATGTTCGTTGCCAGTGTCTTCGTGGGAGTCTTTGGCCATCCCCTCTCGTTCGCGCAAGCCACCGATTGGCAGAAAATCAAAATTGCGCCACTACCCGACTTTCATCCAGCCGCTCCGAAACGTATCGAACTGTCAAATGGCATGGTGATTTTTCTGCAGGAAGATCACGAATTGCCCTTGATCGATGGAGTGGCTCGCATCCGCGGCGGCTCACGTTCTGTGCAGGCTGACAAGACAGGATTGATGGAAATCTATGGCGAAGTTTGGCGCACCGGTGGAACCAAAACGCAGACCGGGGACCAAATGGACGACTTTCTTGAGATTCGTGCAGCAAAGGTAGAAACAGGCCCCGGTATAGATTCGTCGACCATTTCATTTTCGTGTTTGAAAGAGGATTTTGGTGACGTTTTCAAAGCATTCAATGATTTGCTGCGCCAGCCAGCGTTCCGCCAAGAGAAAATCGATCTGGCTAAAGGCGAATTGTTCGACGCCATATCGCGCCGTAATGACGACGTTAGCGAAATCGCATCTCGCGAATCGACAAGGCTTGCTTATGGCAAGGACAATCCGTACGCCAGAGATCCCGAATACGCCACGGTGGCGGCGGTAATGCGGGAAGATTTGGTTGGCTGGTACGCACAGCACGTGCAGCCCAATAACATTATTTTGGGAGTCGTCGGAGATTTCGATTCCGCCGCCATGGAAGCCACGTTGCGCAGCGCGTTTGAATCGTGGACAAAAGGACCGGGCGTCACCGAACCTAAGATTGAATTCCACCCCGAAAAGCCGGGCTACTACCTGGTTTCAAAGGAAGACGTCAATCAAAGCTCGATTGACATAGTGGATCTCGGCACCACTCGCGATAATCCTGACTATTACGCCATCAATGTTTTCAACGAGGCTTTTGGCGGTGGATTTTCTTCACGTCTCTTCCGCAACATTCGGACGGCTCTGGGCCTTGCATATTCGGTAGGAGGAGGTATTGGCGCCAGGTACGACCATCCCGGACTTTTGCGTCTGGCAATGGGCACAAAGAGCGCTACAACAATTGAATCCATCCAAGCGCTGTATCAGCAGATAGATGATCTAGACAAGAATCCCATCTCGCAGGAAGAAGTTCAGCGTGCCAAGGATTCGATTTTAAATTCATTTGTCTTCAATCTCGACACACCGGACAAAATCCTCCGCGAGCGCATGGCGTATGAGTTTTACGGGTATCCGCAAGACTTTCTGGACCGTTTTCGTGCCGGAATCGAAAAAGTTCAAGTCGCCGACGTGGCACGCATCATCCCAAAGTATTTGCACAAAGATCAGCTAAAGGTGCTAGTCGTGGGCAACGCTGCAGAATTCGACAAGCCTTTGTCGTCGCTGGGGCCCGTGACCAATGTGGATATCACGATCCCTCCTCCGCCGGGAGCCAAGATGGAGGAACCGGCGGCAAAACCCGCAGGCTCTAATCCGGAGGGCAAAGCATTGGCCGCGAAAGTAGTCGATGCGATGGGCGGCCTCACAAAACTCCAATCGGTTAAATCGCTTCGCTCAGACTTTACGCTGACGCGAAAGACTCCGCAGGGAGACTTGCCGCTCACCATTCAAACAACAATTGTCTTCCCCGACCGCATGCATGCCGACGTTCAGGCGCCCCAAGGGACAATGACAATTGTGGTAACTCCGACTGCGGGATTTATGTCGGCGGCAGGCATGGGTGTGCGAGATATGCCACCTTCACAGAAAGCTGACAGCATGCAGCAGATTCATCGTGATCTCATCTTCATCGGGCAGCATCTGAGCGACCCTACGTTTACTTTTTCGGCGGCAGGAACGGAGAAGCTTGGCGAGACGCAGGCTAGTGCGCTGGACGTTAATGGCGCGGGAGTCAGTCTCCGTTGGTTCGTAGATCCACAGAGCGGACGAATTTTGGGCGAGACTTATGAAGGGATGGGTCCCTCTGGACCGTCGCACAATGAGACCAGTTTCGAAGATTGGAAGACAGTGGATGGTCTGACGCTTCCTTACGTGAGAAAGAATAAAGAGAACGGTCAGGATTCAAGCACGGTTCAGTTCAGCAAGATTGAGATCAATCCAACAATCGATTTGCAGCTGTTCGAAAAGCCAGCAACCGAGGCAAAAGCGACGCAGTAAACCTACCTAACCATTGTCATCTCGAGCGGAAGGAGGTCGTCCGCTAGCGGGCGACCTCCTGAAGTCGAGAGACCTGCTTGTTGCCGATTAAACAATATCCTCCCCCAAATTGATTGTGCTCTGGCAGCAGGTCTTTGGGCTGTCGCGAGCCTTCTTTGCCTATGCCGCAGTATCATCATCGCGCGTTGACAACTAACTTCGCTGAAGTTACCCTAATAGCGAACACAAAGCGAACCCACTAGTGGCTTCTCTTCCTCTTCTTCCGCAGTCGCCCCCCGGGCTCGTTGGCATTGCTCGTCTAGCGACACAAGGCGAATCGCTCCGCCAAGGCCATGACGTCGAATACTTCACCCTGCCCACTCGTTCAATTTTGAACCGCTGCAGCGGCACTCGCATGCCATTCGCTTGGACCATCAACCCTTACCGGGGCTGCGAATTCGCCTGCAAATATTGTTACGCCCGATACACCCATGAGTTCATGGAAATGCGGGACGGCGTAGATTTCGAGCGAAAGATTTATGTCAAGCAACACACCGCTAACTTGCTGCGACAGGAATTGAGAAAAGTAAAAATCGGGGAAGACATCGCCATCGGTACTGCGACCGATCCTTATCAACCTGCAGAGCGGAAGTTTGAGGTCACGCGCGCAATCCTTGAAGAATTGTCGCTGCATTCGGGATTGAAGATCGGAATCGTTACAAAATCAAATCTTGTGCTGCGGGATATCGCCGTATTAAGCAACGTTGGAAAAAAGAATCGTATTGTCGTTAACGTAACCATAACAACCCTAAACACTGAGCTGGCCAGAATCCTCGAGCCTCGAGCGCCGAGACCAGACCTACGACTCGAAGCTGTACGCAAGCTGAATGAAGCCGGAATCCACGCTGGGGTAATTTGCGCCCCGGTGTTGCCGGGAATCACGGATTCGCCCCGGGATCTCGAGTCTTTAGTGCGAGCAACGTCCGAGGTTGGAGGTAAATATATTTATGCGAATTCCCTGTTTCTAAAACCGTGCTCGACCGCCGTATGCCATTTCTTGAGAAGGAGTTTCCGCACCTCGTTGAGAGTTACCGGCGACGTTTCGGGGAACAGGCATTTCTTTCGGCAGTCTACAAGAAGCGTCTCTCACAGCTGATGGCGCGATTGAGGGAAAAGCACGGGATCGGCAATCGTGGCGAACAGCGGCAAGCCGAAACTATTTCTTCCATGATGTCCAACATGCAGCTCAGCTTGTTCTGAAAATGTGGGCGGTTCAAATAAAGTTGTTATCCCGAGCGAAGGGGATCGTTCGTTTACGAACGGTCTCCGCAGTCGAGGGACCTGCTTCTTGAATGAAAGTCGAACTCCCGGCACGAGCAGGCGTAAAGCAGGTCCCTCCACTCGACAATAAATTTGCTTCGCAAATTCACTGTCTCGGTCGGGATGACACATTAGGCCGGATGACGTGGAACCTCGGAGTGAGAGAGACGTGTGATATTTCGAGCTTCCCTCAAGACGGTATAATCTCTGCTCCACCCCGATGCCATCCCCAACCGAACCCAATAGGAATCCTGCGGATCCGCGGCCCAAGCTATTTGTTCAAATCGATAAATTCTGGCAGCGCGTGACCGAGGGGCTTGAACTTGGTCAACTTTGGAAGCAGTTTCGGGCCGATGCGCGGTCCAGCTATCGGCTTTACCAGAAGGATTTCGACGCTCAATCACCGCGTGAGACCAGGCGCCATAACTTTTTTAACACCGCGCAGGAATTCGCCTGGGCGATCCTCGCGAAGCTGACTCCTGCGCGCCGGGTTTTGTTGCTGCTCGGGGTGGTGCTTTTGATTTTTCCAGCAGGCGGTTTCAGCTATCACGGCAAGGCAGGCGAGGTTGAAGTCTCCGAATTCGATCTCCACTTTTACGGCGGAGCACTGTTGTTTGTTTTGCTGATGCTTGAGATTGCAGATCGAGTGGTGATGAAACGTGATCTCGAAATCGCTCGCGACATTCAAGGATGGCTGTTGCCGGCTACTCCTCCGGTTGTTCCGGGCTTGTCGATTGCCTTTGCGACCAGGCCGGCAAACACGGTTGCGGGAGATTTCTACGATGTCTTTCCACGGACGCTTGCTGAGCCCGGCGAAACGAAGTTCCTGTTAACTGTCTCCGATGTGGCGGGAAAGAGTATCCCCGCTGCATTGCTGATGGCGACATTTCAGGCCAGTCTCAAGACGCTATCGGAAACGCCATGCTCTCTCGCGGAACTGGTTAAAGGCATGAACCGGTATGCCTGCTCAAATAGCCAGAACGGATTGCGGTTCACCACGGCTTTTCTAGCCGAGTTCACACCTTCCTCGCGGGCTCTGACGTATATCAATGCCGGACACAATCCGCCGATCTTATTGCGAAGTTCAGGCCGGGCTCTGGAGTATTTGTCGAATGGAGGCCTGCCCCTGGGAATCAAGGCGGACGCGCCGTACGAATCTGGGACAGTCACACTTGAACCCGGCGATTGGCTGGCAATCTTTACCGATGGGCTAGTTGAAGCCATGAACAGAACCGGCGAAGAATATGGAGAGTATCGAATCCTAAGTGTGCTGAATGCCGGAACCTCGGCAACGCCCGACGAAATGCTTCGCCGCCTAATGAGCGACCTGGACGCATTCGTTGGGGAGACCGCGCAGCATGACGACGTTACATCCATGCTGGTTAAGGTTGCATGATTCATATCAGCCAAAAAGGATCCGTCGAATTGACTTGCAAGGGCCAGAGGGTTCCAGCGTTCCCTGTTTGTAGGATTTCATTTGGACAGGATAGAGGGAACAGTTTCGGAGGGTTTCGGGAACAGCTCTGCAGCATAGCGGGAGGGCCCGACTTCCAGTCGGGCCGAATAGGTTGATTCACGATGGGCGGCACGACTGGAAGTCGTGCCCTCCTAAGCGCAACTCATCAGCCTGTCTCAGGCACTGTCTTAGATTGACACAAATTGGCGCGCCTCCGACAGAATGTGACACGCGAGCCTGATTAGAGCCAACTTGAGCGGAATTTGTGGGAGTACGGAAGTATATGAAATCATTGAAAGTAGGGTATTTAGCCCAGTAACCAACCACCCTTTGGTAACTCAGAACAATGGTGGCACAAGTGCGAAGATAAGCAGCAACTGGGTCAACAAGACCAACACATCTAATAAACTGGGAAGAGGGGAAACTAAATGCGGAAACAAAAGGGCTTTTCACTTATCGAACTTCTGATCGTGGTCGCGATCATTCTGATCATCGCCGCGATTGCCATTCCAAACTTGCTGAGAGCGCGTATCGCGGCTAACGAATCGTCTGCTGCGGGCTCAACTCGTACAATTATCACTGGACAGATTCAGTATCAGTCCTCGCTGCCGAATATCGGCTATGCGGCCAACCTGAAGGCCCTTGGGCCGAGCGGCGGTACGCCATGCGTTCCTGACCCGGCTGGTGTTGCTGGCGCGTGCTTGATCGACAGTCAGCTGGCTTCGGGCGTGAAGACGGGCTATACCTTGGCAACTGCCTCAGCTGGTGGTCCACCTGCGACCTCGTTCACCATCAACGCGGACCCGGTCACGGTCAATCAGACCGGTACTCGGCACTTCTGCGCTTTCGAAGACGCGGTTGTGCGCGTTTCTTCCGCGGTGCTCGCGGGTTGCCCTGCCGCAACTCCTCCGCTGCAGTAAGCTCTGCGCACTGCTACAAACTGTTTAACCGAAGTAAAGATATAAGAGCGCCGGGTAAATCCGGCGCTCTTTTTAGTTATTGCGGATACCAGGTAGTTTCGGTTGTCCCCACTGCCAAGACATGCCCCTTGCGAGAGAATTGCGTGCCTAAGGTTCAAGTTCTGTTTTGGCATGAAATTCTTGCAGAAACAGATTAATTTCCCTCAAGAGCCGAGACGGCGGCTGCCCAAGTGCGAAGATCTAATCGATAACTGAGTCGATTGACCAGCACATCTCATAATTGGGAGAGGGGAATTCATGCTGAAACAGAAGGGCTTTTCACTTATCGAACTTTTGATCGTGGTTGCGATCATCCTGATCATCGCCGCGATTGCCATTCCAAACTTACTGAGAGCGCGTATCGCTGCGAATGAATCGTCCGCTGCTGGCTCGACTCGTACAATCATTACTGGGCAGACTCAATATCAGTCTTCGCTGCCGAACATCGGCTACGCGGCCAACCTGAAGGCCCTTGGGCCGAGCGGCGGTACCCCATGCGTTCCTGACCCGGCTGGTGTCGCTGGGGCGTGTTTGATCGACAACCAGTTGGCTTCGGGCGTGAAGACCGGCTATAACCTTGCGACTAATTCTGCCGGTGGTCCGCCAGCTACCTCGTTCTTCATCAACGCGAAGCCGGTCACGGTCAACCAGACCGGTACTCGGTACTTCTGCGCCTTTGAAGACGCGGTTGTACGCGTCTCTTCAGCAGCAATTGCTAACGGCGCCTGCCCGCCCGCGACCACTTCCCTGCAATAGCGCTACACAGGTCCCTAAACGGGCAGTCGAGCGCACACTCTGTTGCGCTCCGCTCCCCATAACGCCAGACGAATGACAATTTTTGTCCATAGTAAGGGCGTGATTCTTGCTAGCCTCAGTGGCGACCTGAGCCGAATCGCTTTATAACCGCCACCTTGAACCGGAAATGTAGCCGAGTGCCGAAATGGCACCCAACGTGCATCGTATCAGTGAACAAACAGAATACGTTGCGATAGTGAATCACCATGAGAAACGTTCGAGGATTTTCGCTGATAGAACTGCTGATCGTAGTTGCGATCATTCTCATCATTGCGGCTATCGCGATTCCGAATCTTTTGCAAGCGAGACTCTCGGCGAATGAGGCTTCGGCGGTAGGTTCGATTCAAAGTATCAAGACTGCCGAGGTTTCCTACTTCAATGCCTATCCCGCGACAGGATATGCAAATACTCTGCCGGCTTTAGGCGGTGCAACGCCCTGCGTACCCGTTCCCGCAGCAGCTTGTTTGCTGGACGATTTTATCGCGACAGCTGCGCCCGGCACGGGAGGAAGGAGCGGCTATGTGTTCAGTGCGCTTGGCGTCGCTTCTTCTGGACAGAACGTCGGCTATGTAATTGGCGCTGCTCCGGTGCAGGTTCAGAAGACGGGCAATCGCAGTTTTTGTTCGGTCGAGGATGGGGTACTGCGGTTTCAGTTTGTTGGTGGCATGCCAGTTACTACGAGCGCTGGCTGCACGGCTTTCACAGTTTGGCAGTAACGATTTTGGCGATGTACCTCGGGGGAGGGTGTACGCCAAAAAAAGGCCAGGGCTTTGTCCCTGGCCTTTTACTTTCGTAATTGGTTAAATTCGACCGATTACTTGATCCCAAACATCGATCGCCTATAATTCTCTTAGAGGCGTGGAAGTCCTTCTGCCCAACGATATGCTTGCAATAGAGATCCTTGGACTAGAAAAAATCTACAGCGTCGGCTTTTGGCGAAAAAAGCCCAAGTGTGCCTTGCGGCCTCTGCACCTAAATGTGGAAGAAGGCGAAATCTTTGGTTTTCTTGGTCCCAATGGCGCCGGCAAGACAACCACGTTAAAACTGCTAATGGGCTTAGTGTTTCCGACTTCCGGAACCGCGCGGATTCTCGGAATGGAAATTGGCGATCCTCGCATGAAGGCCCAGATCGGATTCCTGCCCGAACAGCCGTATTTTTACGACTACCTCACCGCCCGCGAGCTGCTTGAATATTACGGACAGTTATCAGGTATCCCAGGCAAAGAAATTCCTCACAAAGTCCAGGAAGTACTGGCGCGCGTAGGATTACCAAACGTCAGTGGTTTGCAATTGCGAAAATTTTCCAAGGGCATGCTGCAACGAGTTGGAATCGCGCAAGCCATTCTGCATGATCCTAAACTTCTTTTCTTTGATGAGCCAATGTCGGGCCTTGATCCGTTCGGTCGCCGGGAAGTCCGCGATTTGATGGAGCAGCTCAAGCATGAAGGAAAAACGGTTTTCTTCTCGACGCACATTCTTTCTGATGCGGAGGCCCTCTGTGATCGCGTGGCAGTAATCCATAACGGCGAGTTAAGGGGTGTCGGAGCGGTTGCTGATCTCACCTCCAGCGTGCGCGGCAAACTTGAAATCATCTGGCAAGGAAACACCATCCCGCAGGCATTCAAGGGCTTCGGAGCAGAGTGCCATGTCACAGGAGATACAGTTCGAGCCATCGTCGCCGAAGAATTCCAAGACGCAGCCTTTGCTGCATTGCGAAACGCGCATCTGCGCTTGATCTCGCTCACTCCAGTACGGAATTCGTTGGAAGCTTACTACGTCAGCAAATTGCAACCGGTGAAAGCAGTTGCCGAGGTTCGGACATGAATCGCGTCTACCATATTGCGCTAAATACTTTCCGGGAGGCAGTACGCGATCGCGTGCTTTATAACCTCGTCGCCTTCGCCGTTCTAATGTGCGGTACTGCTATTTTGGTGGGTCAGATTTCTTTCGGCATCGAGAAACTCGTGGTAATCAATTTAGGACTCACTGCGGTTTCGCTCTTCGGCGTAGTGATTTCGATCTTTATTGGCATTGGTTTGGTATCGAAAGAAATAGAAAAGCGGACGTTGTACACCCTGCTCTCACGGCCAGTGCGCCGCTGGGAGTTCGTCGTGGGCAAGTTCCTGGGCTTGGTTGGGACTCTGTTTGTAAATACATTCTTTATGGCGATCGGTGTCCTCGGGGCGATGCTCTACGTCGCGCACCATTTCGAGAAGCCTGATGGATGGGTGCTGGTGGCCGTATATTTCATCGTTCTTCAGTTCGTGATCGTCACAGCATTGGCTTTGCTGTTTTCATCCTTCTCCTCGCCCTTGATGTCGGCTGTGTTTGCCTTCTCTTTATTTATCGTGGGCGCCTTTGCGGAAGACCTCCGCGGATTTGCTGGAATGACCAGAGGCATTACACGCTGGATAGCCACCGTCGCAGCCTATTTGGTGCCGAACTTTTCCGCCCTCAATGTTATTACTTCGGTTGCCCATGAACAGCCTGTCTCCGGGCAACTCATCTTCTACAACACGGTATACGCGCTGATCTACGCCACCATGGCCATCAGTGGGGCGGTTTTGATTTTCGAGCGCCGGAATTTGAAATGAAAGGTTCGCGAATCACGATAGTCGCAGGTTGCCTGTTGACGCTGTGCCTGTTAGGTTCAGTTCTAGCCCTTCGCCGCGTGGATGAAGTACGAAACCGGGCAACGCTTGAAGAGGTTTTGTACGTTTCTTCTCCGAAGGCCCTGAAGCGAATGAGCCTGGGATACAACGGGCTTCTGGCGGATATCTACTGGACCCGTGCGGTTCAGTATTTCGGCAACAAGCATGTCCAAGGCGCGGATACCTACAAACTGCTGGCGCCCTTGCTCGAAATTACTACGACGCTCGATCCCAAGTTGCTCGTCGCGTATGAGTTTGGTTCCAACTTTCTTACCGCGAAGCCGCCTCAAGGAGCTGGAATGCCGGAGCAAGCAATTGCGCTCGTGGAGGAAGGCATACGAAATAACCCAGACGAATGGAAGCTTTACTACGATTTGGGGTTCATATACTACTTGGACCGCAAAGACTATCGCAACGCAGCGGACGCTTTTGCCCGTGGATCGCGCCTTCCCAATGCACATCCATGGATGAAGATCATGGCGGCACGTGCGGCCCAGGAAGGCGGGGACGCTGAAATGGCTCGGATGTTGTGGACCACCACGTTTGAAACTACGCCGAGTAAAGAAATTAAGGCGAACGCCGCAGCCCATCTGCGTGCCCTGCAAGTAGACGCAGATGTAACCCTCCTGGAATCGTTGTTGGCGCGGTATCGCCAGCAGACCGGGCATCTTCCTTCGTCGTTCCGGGAGCTTGAATCAGCCGGACTGCTCGCCGGCATCCCACGGGACCCACTTGGTGTTCCCTATAAGCTGACCCAGGAAGGAAAAATCGAAGTCAACGATCCGGACGATCTGCCCTTTATTCAGAAGGGCCTCAATATCGGGTACATTCCGCCCGTAAAACCAAAGCTGCGCCCGGTTGACTAATCAGCTCTATTCGCTCCGGCTCCTAAGGATCACGAGGCCTTCCTTCGCCTCTCAGGCGCGAGAAGTCGAACCCATCCATAAAAACGCAGACTCTCCATCGGTTTTCTATTGACACTTCCCTCTTCTCAGAACATTCTCAGTGGAATGACCACGCTCGCTTTAACCGAGGTGTTGGGCTTGCCTGTATTTGATACTTCGGGCTCGCGATGCGGGCGTGTGCACGAAATGGCGATGGTGCCTCAAGAAGACCGCAATCATGTTTCCGTCTTGATTGTTAGGACAAAATCCGGCGATCGCCTTCTCCCGTTCACGGCCGTATCAACTATAAATGGAGGAGTTCGCGCAGCGACTTCAGCATCTTCATGGTCTTCTTCCGATGGATTAGAAGGGCTGTTCCTGCTCGCCCGCGACCTTCTTGATCAGCAGATCATTGATGTCTTTGGCCGCAAGGTGGTGCGGGTCAATGACGTGGACATGCATCAGGAGCCTCACACCGCACACCCGATCCTGAAAGTTGGTTCCGTTGACGTAGGCGCACGGGGAGCTGTCCGGCGTCTGCTTAAGGGCGTTGTCCCCGCCGCAGCATTGCGTGCGTTGCTCGCTCAGATTCCGGCGCGCAGCATTCCGTGGGAGTTCGTCGATGTGATCGAGACTGACCCCGCCCGCCGGGTCAAACTGAAAATCTCAAACGAGCGCCTGGCCAAGCTGCATCCCGCAGATATTGCCGACATTATTGAAGAGCTCGCTCCCAGCGAACGATCCGCCGTTTTCGAAACGTTGGACGAGGGAGTGGCTGCCGAAGCCTTGGAGGAAATTGATCCTAAAGTACAGAAATCGATTTTGGAGTCGCTGGAGTCAGACCGGGCCGCTGAAATTGTCGAGGAGATGAATCCCGATGCCGCGGCCGACCTGCTGGCTGATCTGACCGAACAGCACAGCTCCGACATTCTTCAGGAGATGGCTCCTGAAGAGCGCAAGGAAATGGTCGAACTCCTGGAATTCGGGGAGAACACTGCCGCTGGGCGGATGAACACCGAGTATTTGGCTCTGAAGGTCGATGCAACTGTCCACGATGCCGTCGAGACCTTGCGTCGGTTTGAAGGTGGAATTGAGACCGTCAGCACCATCTACCTGACCGATTCCCATGGCACGCTGGCCGGCGCGGTGCCTTTGGCAAAACTAGTTCTCGCGTCCGCGGACACTCCATTGCTCTCGCTTACTCAAGAGCCGTTGATTTCCTGCACGGAAAAAGCACGCGAGAAGGAAGTAGCGGAGCTGTTCGACAAATACAACCTGCTGACCCTGCCGGTCGTGAACGATGACAAGAAATTGCTCGGCGTAATCACATCGGACGACGTGATCAGCATGTTGCGCGCTCAACTGTAAAAAATTGGAGAGTGCCCGATTCCGCGGCGACTCTAGAATCTATTTTTTCGCTTTTCTTCCTACCCAGATTCGCGTTCTGCATTTATCCTGTCCCCTCGACCCATCCCAGCCGTGAATGATTGCAAAACATGTCCATGAAATTGCTCAAACGCTCGAAGGCGCAAATATTGTTGTTCTTCGCCGTAATAGGGCCCGGCTTTATTACCGCGAATGTGGACAACGACGCCAACGGCATCTACACATACTCAGCCGCGGGCGCGCAATTTGGCCACATGCTGCTATGGACTTTGATTCCCATCACTATCGCCTTAATCGTTGTCCAGGAAATCTGTGCTCGCATGGGCGCCGTCACGGGCAAAGGACTCAGCGATCTCATTCGTGAAGAGTTCGGATTCCGCATCACGTTTTTCATGATGCTGGGAATTCTCGTCATCAACTTCGGCAACATCGTCGGAGAATTTGCTGGTATCGCCGGCAGCCTCGAACTCTTCGGACTCTCTAAATTCATCACGGTTCCAGTTTGCGCCGTGATCGTCTGGCTCATCGTCGTCAAAGGCCAATACAAAAGCGTCGAAAAAGTCTTCCTGGTGGCGTCGTTTTTCTACCTCACCTACATTTTCGCCGGATTCTTCGCAAAACCGGCATGGATGGACGCTCTGGTCGCCACCGTCAAGCCACCCCCGAAAAGCGCTTTCATGCAAGAAGGCTACCTGTACATGGCGATCGGAGTCATCGGCACTACGATTGCCCCGTGGATGCAGTTTTACTTGCAATCCTCGATAGTCGAGAAGGGCGTGAGCGCGCGCCAGTACAAAGCTTCCCGAATTGATGTAATCGCCGGCTGCATTTTTACCGATGTCGTGGCGTGGTTCATCATCGTGGCCTGTGCAGCGACATTATTTGTCCACGGATACCACGATATTTCCGACGCCAAGGACGCAGCCCAGGCGCTTCGCCCGCTGGCCGGCGACTATGCTTACATTCTCTTCGCCCTGGGATTGTTTAACGCTTCTTTGTTTGCGGCTTCGATCCTTCCGCTTTCCACGGCTTACACGGTCTGCGAAGGGCTGGGATTTGAATCCGGTGTAGGGAAAAAATTCGGCGAAGCTCCCGTCTTCTACTGGCTCTATACGATTTTGATCGCGGCGGGCGCCGGGGTAATCCTAATACCGAACCTGCCGCTAGTGAAAATTTCGATTCTTTCTCAGGTGGTCAATGGAATAGCTGTTCCGCCTGTGCTAATTTTCATGCTCCTGCTGGTAAATAAGAAGGAACTAATGGGACAGTACGTGAATTCGAAGACTTACAACGCTGTCGCCTGGGTCACTACAGTCGTAATGACCGTGTTAAGCCTGGCATATTTTTGGACCCTGCGCCATGGCGCAAGCTAGCCACATTTCTGCCGTCTGGTAGAGACGCAGCTTGCTGCGTCTGCCTTTTTTGTCCCCCGGATCGGAAACAACAACAGCGTTGCAAGCGGCAGCAAGAATCCCCAAGCGACACGCGCCGAACAATTCCAACCGGTCGGTCGCTCTAGCAAAAGAACTTATGGAAAAGTCTTGCACTCGTTGCTAGACTGCGCACATGCCGGACGGACGTCAGGTCGTCGTCTATTCTCGCAAAGGATGCCACCTGTGCGAGATCGTCAAAGAGACTCTGAGCAAACTTCAGCGCCGTGGGGGCTTTAGTTGGCAGGAAGTTGATGTGGATAGCGACGAGCAATTACGGCGTCAATTCACAGACGAGGTCCCGGTTGTTTTCATCGACGGTCGCAAAGCCTTCAAGTACCGTCTCGACGAAAACGAGTTCCTGCGCAGACTGGCCAGCTAGCAAATCGCTGGGAATTTTTCCTCCCGCACGTCTTGGTTCAGCTAGCCCTTACTCCCAACCCAGGCAGCGATACTCCGCCAAGCTCAGACATCTCCGCCTCGCTTAGCCTCACCGATCCAGCCGCCAGGTTCTCCTGCAGATGTTCCACCGACGTTGTCCCCGGAATTGGCAGCATCACTGGAGAATGCTGCAGCAGCCACGCTAGTGCAATCTGCATCGGTTTCGCATTGTGCGTCTTCGCGATCCGCGCCAGTGCATCGCCCGCAACTTTTCCGGCTCCCAGCGGAAACCAGGGAATGAACGCAATCCCGTTCTGTTCGCAATAGTCCAACACGTGTTCCCACTCGCGATCGGCGAAGCTGTAGCGATTCTGCACCGAGACAATTGGCGTAATCCTCCGCGCACGCTCCACATGCTCCCGCGTAACATTTGAGAGACCAATCAGCTGGATTTTGCCTTGATCGCGAAGCTGCGCCAACGTCTCCATTGATTTGTCGAAAGACGTCGCGGGATCCGGCGTATGCAACTGGTAGAGATCGATGCGCTCCAGACGAAGCCGCTTCAGGCTACCCTCAACGGCCTTCCTGAGGTGGGCCGGGCTCGCGTCATGACTCCAATATCCAGGCCCGGGCCGTACCCATCCTCCTTTAGTCGCAATGACCACACCCTTCGGATAAGGTGCCAGCGCCTCCGCAATCAGCTCCTCGCTGACGTTCGGTCCATACGAATCTGCAGTGTCAATAAAATTGACACGCAGCTCGACTGCCTTCCGCAGCACAGCGAGCGCGCCCGCGCGATCCTTGGGAGGACCCCAAATTCCATCGCCAGTAATCCGCATCGCTCCAAATCCGATGCGGTTCACCGTAAGTTCGCCGCCAAGTGAGAAAGTTTCCGCCGCATTCATAGATGTTTGCTTTGTCATTCCTAAATTGTACTTGTAGTCCGAGTGGTGTGGCGCAGGCGTCCTCGCCCGCGAATCCGGGTGTCCACCACCAGCTCAAGCGCCTTGGATGGGCACAGAATGCTAGCATGCAGATGGCGCAGACGACTTGACCGAACTTACGCGCAGCCAGCGCAATGGCCAAGAAATAAAAGCAACGAGGTTGATATGGATCTTCGATCGCTTCAGAAGCCACTCAAAGAGCAGTACCGCAATGACCCCAATGCCTCGCACATCACTCTTCAGGCAAAAGGCGGGCAGACGGACGTTCCGATTGCCTGCTCGGTCGATATCGGTCGCGCTATCTACCAGGCCGAGGCTCACAAGGGAGTCGGAGGGGCCGGCGCCGGCGCTTGCTCCGGTGATCTTTTACTTGGGGCTCTGGCGGCGTGCGCGCAAATCACCTGTCAGATGGTGGCTGCGGCCATGGGCATTCCAACCGAACGCATTGAGGTGACGGTGGATGGAGATTTGGATCTACGAGGCACGCTTGGAATATCAAAGGACGTGCCAGTCGGCTTTGAGAGCATTCGTCTTAGTTTCAATGTTGTTGCGCCAAACGCAACGCCAGAACAACTGCGCGGATTGCGGGAGAAAACCGAACAGTACTGCGTGGTGATGCAAACCTTGGTGCGGCCTCCAACTCTCCAGACTGATTGGGTGCACGATTGAAACCTGGGCACGTCATGAGAAGACCGTACCTTATGGTATATCTGTCGGTGTCACCCTCCCCCTGGTCGATATCTTGGAATCATGGATTTGGGTAGTGAAGATGTCGGAACCGAGCCTCTTGCCAGTTGTTCGAGAAAACCGTGGATCTCAACCATACTATGTCCTTGCTTGTTCTTTGGCACTGGTTCTGATTGGGTGTGGTTTGCGAAAACCCCATTTCGTCGGAAGCGATCTCGATCACGGTTCTGGTCGCGATTATGCCGATATGCAGCCGGGATGGGGGATTCAAGTGGTCACGCCGGTTCTAAAATCTGGCGGATACAAACCCCAACTTACAGAGGGACCTAGGAAGGATGGTGGCGCCACATTTACCACGAATGAGGATTTTGTGGGATACGAAACCTCCTACTACGCCGTGAAAGCACGGGATGGAGGTGGTGTACGGATCGAATTCATCTCGGCCTGGGTTACAAAACAGAGTCGAACAACTCGTCGACCGTATCCACTCATTCGGCTGTTCGAATTCCCAGTCTCCGCACGATTGGTGAGGCTCGTTTATATGGTTCGAGTTAGTCGGGCCGATCATAATATGGCGATTGTCGCGGCGAGCAATGTTGGAGAGCTGAACGATTTGACGGAACGTGTTCGAACGAATCCTGAAGGAGCTTGTCAGGTCGATTTGACTGGCGGCTGCAAGTGGGTACCTGACGGGATCGGTATTCAAATAGAGAAAAAACGGTAACGTGCCGACCCTTCCGATACGCTGAGGGCCGTCAGCGCTGTTATCAAATTTGTTTCTGG
>JGI12635J15846_10000828_pt1 | contig 26887 bp, 20 predicted proteins | sample BlaSpr_A8_OM2_M2_FD_15846 | JGI IMG/M metagenome (IMG submission 15846) | reverse complement strand
GTGCGGGATAAGGTCGTTGACCTGATCATAGGTCAGATATCCCTTCTCTTTGCCTGCGTCGATCAGCTTTTTTATGTCGTCGTACTTGTCATCAAGTGCCAATGCAGATTATCCTTCAAGGCGTCGCCGGTGAGCGCACGCCAAACTGTTCAGCGGTGGGAGTTAGAACGGAGTTGTGCGCGAGGCGCACAAACCTTAAAAGTATAGCACGGCGGCTACGGCTGTAGCCGCCGTGCGTTGAGGTATGTGCCCTGCCAGATGCCTTTCGCCGCCTCTATCTCTTTTTCCGCTATATCTTTAGATGGCACTCGGAGACATTTCGTTCCACGCATTTCATCCCAAAGTTAAGAGCCGAACGGAGCAGAAGGGCCGCGGAATTGTAGGTTTTCGCGCGCTCGAGACCACGAAACCGGAATCCAGGCTAGGACGCCTCGCTCGCCGCCTCCGCCAATGCGGGGTCCATCAGGGCGCGTTTAAAACGCACTTTCTCGTGCAACAGCGCTTGTCTCTCCTCAAGGGGCAAGGCCGAGCGCTGCAACGCGAGTTGAACCTCTTCCAAGCGGCGCCGAAAATAGATTCTCCGCAAAGCCCGCACTGCTCCTTCCACCATTTCAGCCACCAGCACCTCTTCCTCGTGCATGAGGATCGAGGCCAGCAACCGACGGTCTTCCTCGGTCCTTGGAAGCGCCATAACGTCCGCGGTTTCCGCGTCAGCCCCAAGCAGGGCTTCGATTAACGGCTGCGACGCCAGCCCTTCGTACAGATGCTCCGACCGCAACGCATATTGGGCTTGCCGGGCGGGATCGAATTCTTCGTCCGTTCCATCGCGAGCCGAAGTGCGAGTGTCGCCGCTCTGCATCTGGCTGGCCGAGGCCAGCGCCCGGATCAAAACTCGCTCAGCGCCGGTGATCTGTGCCTCGGCTGCTGCCTTGACTTGGATCGCCGAACGATTGGTCGCGGCGTGCTTCAACTCCTGGCGCAGCACCGCCGAATCAATCCCCAGTTTCTGGGAAATTTCAAGTGCCAGTTCATCGCGCACGATCCGGTTCGGCACACGCTGAATATGCGGGAGAAGATGGTTGACCGCTTTGACCTTGCTCTCCGAATTGCGCGCCGGAAACTGCGCCCGCGCGCGATCGATCAGGTAGTCGAAGTATTTCTGCGAACTACGCAGCGCCGCGCCGTACGCGTCTTTCCCCTTACGTCGTATGAAAAGATCGGGATCGAATCCAGTCTCGAGGGTGAGTACGCGGATGTTAAATTCTTCTTCTACCAGCAACCCGAGTGTGCGCTCGGTAGCGCGGGCTCCGGCGGTGTCAGGATCAAAGTTCACGATGATGTTCTTCGAGAATCGCCCCAGCAGTTTCGCCTGTAACTCCGTGAAAGCCGTGCCCGAGCTCGCAATCACATTGTGAAAGCCAGCAGCATACACCGAGATACAATCCATCTGCCCTTCGACAAGAATCGAATATTCGAGCTTCCGAATCGCCTCTTTCGCGGTGTCAAGATTGAACAGCACGCGCGACTTCGAATAGATAGGCGTTTCGGGAGAATTCAGGTATTTCGGCCCCGCTTTCTCGTCGGAGGAAAGCGTCCGTCCAGTGAAAGCGATCACCTTGCCCTGGTCGTTGCAGATCGGAAACATCACCCGATTGCGAAATTTGGAATAGATGGCAGCAGGCTGCGAGCTGTGAGCTGTGAGCTGAGAAGAAGCTCCGTTTGTCGTGCGCTGTTCTTCGTTCGCGTCAGCACCCTCCACCGCTTTGTCATCCTGAGCGGAGCGAAGGACCGGCTCTGGCTGCGAGCTGCGAGCTGAATGCTGACGGCTCTCTTCCTTCCACGAAAACAGCCCGCTCGCCCGGAGCACCTCTTCATCGAACTCGCGGCGTAGGGTGTCGCGCAACTGAAATCCGGAGTCTGGCGCATAGCCGATGCGAAAGCGAGCAATCATCTCCGCATCGAGCCCACGGCCCTTGAGGTATTCGCGGGCGTTGGCGCCCTCCGGCCGCCGCAGGCACTCCTGAAAAAACGCCGTCGCCCGCACATGGACATCCAGCAAAGCCATGCGCAGATGAGCGTCGCGAGCCTCCGCCGGACTGGAGAAAGTCATTTTCGGCATAGGCACGCCGAGCTTCTGTGCGATCAGCCGAACGGCCTCGGGAAACGTAATATTCTCGACCTTTTGAACGAAGGTAAAGACATCGCCGGACTCTCCACAGCCGAAGCAGTGAAAAAACTGGCGTGTGGCATGCACGGAGAACGACGGTGTCTTCTCGGAATGAAAGGGGCAAAGGCCAGAGAAATTCTGGGCACCCGCCTTCTTCAGCCTGACGTAATCGCCCACGATGCGGACGATATCGGCCTGCTGCTTGAGCGTCTCTTTGAAATTGTCGGACGAGGTCGAGGCCATGGCGCGCGCTTGTGATCCCGTAGTGATTATGGGCTGAAAAAATCCATAGGGGAATAGCGCAAGCGAGAGCACGTGCCGGAAAAGCTGTGGATATCGCCCTCGTGAGCGTTGATTGGCGAGGAAAACAGGGTTTAAGATAAACAAATGCGGCTCGGGCCAGCCACCCGAGCCGCATTGTTATCGCGGACGTCTGAACCGCCATCTTTCGCGAAGCGAAAGACCACCGCTCACCTGCACTCCGAAAAGTGCTCTCGAACGATGCTGCCTGAAGCTCGCACTTCAAGGTTAGAATCCAGCGCTTAAATCCTTCTCGAAAGAAGGATCTATGAGAATGCCGTAAAGCCTGGGCACCGGCACACTGGACATGCACCGAATTTCTCCCGGCGACTCACTCTCATGATCACCGGCCACGCTGAACTCCGGTTGGAACTAATTCAGAACATCTCGCGCTTTGACTGTCAGCACTCTGCGGCAGACGAAGAATTAACGCAATCGCAAAGTGCGACTCCGTTGTGTAAAAACTGTGGAGTGGTGAAACTTCCTGTGGAAAGGCAAGGAAAAGGGTACTTTAATTCGCGCGCGGCCGAAGCCAATCGCTGGCTTCGCCGCCAAGCCGTTAAAAAATAACTGAGCGTCCGCATCTCTTAGGGTGTTCGTTTTACCCCTGCCGTACAATAGGCGCGATGATTGCTCATCTTCGCGGAACTGTGCTGGCGAAACATCCCAATCAGGCGATCGTAGAGACCAACGGAGTCGGCTATGACGTTGCGATCAGCGTGCCGACGTTTACGGAAATGCCGGCCGCTGGCGCGGAGGTAGCGCTGTACATCCACACCCACGTGCGCGAAGACGCGCTGAATCTGTACGGCTTTTTAAGGCTGGCGGAAAAGCGGCTTTTTGAAAAGTTGCTGACCGTGAGCGGAATTGGTCCAAAACTGGCAATCACGATCTTGAGCGGAATGCCGGCCGATGAAATGATAGGCGCAATTCGCGGAGGCGATGTGGCGCGGCTCACTCGCATCCCTGGCATCGGCAAAAAAACAGCGGAGCGCATGGTGCTGGAGCTGCGCGACAAGCTGCCGACCACGCCCGGCGCGTCCGAAGCCAGCTTTGCGCCCGCGAGCTCGGTCGAAGAGGACGTTATTTCGGCGCTGGTAAATCTAGGCTATCAGCGAGCGGCGGCGGAGAAAGGATTGCTTGCGGCGCGCAATGCCAAAAGCGCTCAGAGTTTTGAAGTACTATTTCGCAGCGCGCTCGGAACACTGTCGAAATAACGGTATCAACAACCCAAGTTTCAGTTAACGGCGAGTAGGCTGGCGTGCATGTAACGCTACCAGCGAGGAGGTTTTTCTGCTCAGACGTTTCTTGCAAATCGCTGTCGTACTGTTCTGTATCATCGTCGCATTCTTTTTTGAAATTCCGCGATTGCTGGACGAGAACCAGAATAAGCTGCTCAAAAAGCCGCCTTATGCGGCGTCAGCGCGGGCGCTTGATCTGCACAAACAACTCACCGTCGCCGATCTTCACGCCGACTCGCTGCTCTGGGGGCGCGATCTGCTGGAGCGCGGAAGCGATGGGCACGTAGATATCCCGCGGCTGGCCGACGGCAACGTCGCTTTGCAAGTGTTTTCGCTGCCGACTAAAAGTCCGCACGGCCTGAACATCGAAAGCAATGATGACAAGAGCGACGATATTCATTTACTTGCGATTGTTGAACGCTGGCCCCCCGCTACCTGGAACAGCCTCACCGAACGGGCCATCTACCAAGCGCGGCGGCTGCACCAATTCGAACGCGCCTCGCAAGGCGGCTTTGTGGTGATTGAGAGTTCCACCGATCTTCACAATTACCTTGAACGACGCCGGAGCCATCGGCGACTCACTGCCGGATTGCTCTCGATTGAAGGGGCGCACGCGCTTGACGGCAGATTAGAGAATCTTGATGTTCTGTACCGTGCGGGGTACCGCATGATGTCGCCCAGCCATTTTTTCGACAATGATATTGGAGGGTCGGCGGCGGGAGTTCAAAAAATCGGCCTGACCGAAAAAGGGCGCGAGTGGGTGCGCCAAATGGAAGCCCGGCATATGATCGTTGACCTGGCGCATGCGTCGCCAAAAACCATTGATGAGGTTTTGGCGGTAGCCACGCGTCCGGTGGTTGTCTCACACACCGGCGTGAAAGGCACATGCGACAACAACCGCAACCTCAGCGACGAACAGATTCGAGCCGTGGCGGCCAAGGGCGGCTTAATCGGCATCGGGTACTGGGAAACGGCGACCTGCGGCACCGACGCGCGCGCGGTCGTGAGAGCCGTGCGCTATGTTTCCGACCGCGTGGGCGTGGAGCATGTGGCGCTGGGTTCGGATTTTGACGGCGCAGTCACCGAGCCATTTGACACGACGGGACTGGTCGAAATCACCGACGCTATGCTGGAAGCGGGCTATTCCGAGCAGGAAATTCGCCTGATCATGGGAGAAAACGTGATGGGATTCCTGGAGGTAAACTTGCCGGAGAAATAGGGTGGCCAGCAGGCGGGCCCTGCACGAAATGTCGTGTTTGGTCGATCCGAGATTAAGGCGAAATCTGCGAATCGGGAAGAACAAATTGCGGATCACGAAACGGCCAGGCGGGAAGCCTCGAGCGGTCCGACTGAGTCTGCTTCACTGCTGAGGAAGCATTAGTTGCCCACAAACCGCAGATACAAATCGCGGTCTTGGCGGCAGGTCTCCGCCATTTGCTTTACCTTTTGCCAGGCTTCTAACTGAGCATCATCGCGCACGCGATCCCTTATACGATCCCACTCCGCGAGAAACGCTTCCATCTGCAAATGGTTAAAGACCGTTTTGCCGAACGGATCAACCCCGCTGAGCAGCAGAAAATCTCCGCGCTCGGCGGTTGGCACGAGGCCGTGAAGCATCACCCATTCGCTGCGTTCGCCGAGATCGTCTTCCAGTTTCACCAGCAGGGACATAGTTCAACTCTATAAATGTCGCGTTGCTACTGGCCGCAATGTAACAGCATGGCAGGACGTTGTCCAAGGTCATGAGATGTCGAAAGTAACCACGAAGTGATCCGCCGGAGTCAGATTACAGTTTCCGCTTAGGCTTCGCCTATGCGGGCGCCATGCTGGAAATGGTATTGCAAAATCTTTGCCGCCAGGGCGGGAATGACACTCTGTCCTTCCTTCTGCGCTTCGACCAAGCGGACCACTTCTCCGCGACAAATAACTTCCGTGGCCGCGAGCCCGGCAATCTCCGCCGGCAACACTAAGCTTATTTCGAGCTGCGCATTCGGATGCAGCAAGTCCTCCCCGTGGAAAAGCATTCCCGATCGGCTGATGTTTTCGGTGGTGCCGGGGCGCCAGCTCTTCTCTCCGAGCGGGCGATAGCGCAGCGGCAACTGGAGATTGAAGCGGCGCGCTCGGAACGGTGGCGTTTTCTTCTCGATCGTGCTTGCGCCAGTACCAGGCGACATCGCAACCTCTGGCGGAATCGGCTCGGAGTCGAGCAACTCGCGAACCCGATCTTTGAGCACCGGAAGGCTGAAAGGTTTTTGCAACAGATTGATGCCGGCATCGATCGTGCCGTGGTGACCAACCGCATTTTCGGCATAGCCGGACATATAGAGCACGTGAATATTCGGCAGTAGTTTGACGACTTGCGCCGCCAGTTCGCGGCCATTCATGCCGGGCATGATGACATCGGTGAGCAGAAGATCGATGGTCGCCTTGTAACCATCGACAATCTGAAGGGCAGCGGCGCCATCTTCGGCTTCGAGGATCTTGTAGCCTTGTCGCTCCAGATACTGCCGAGCAAGACGGCGCAGATTGACTTCATCTTCGACGAGCAAGATGGTCTCCTGGCCGCGTTCGGCACGCGGAAGGCCAAGCGATTCCTGCGCGGCAGCGGCATCTTCGCTTCCATCGACCCGAGGGAAATAGGCGCGAAAGGCGGTGCCCCGCCGAGGTTCGCTGTCGACGAAAATGAAACCGCCGCTCTGTTTCACGATGCCATACACCGTCGAGAGGCCAAGGCCGGTGCCCTTCGCACCTTTAGTAGTGAAGAACGGCTCGAAGATGTGGGATTGAGTTTCGTGGTCCATGCCAACGCCCGTGTCGCTGATCGCGATCATCACGTACTCGCCTGGGATGAGAGGCGTGTGGGTGCGCGCGAAACCTTCGTCAAGGGTGACATTCGCCGTGACGATGGTCAGCTTGCCGCCCTGAGGCATGGCGTCGCGAGCATTGACAGCGAGGTTCATGATGACCTGATCGATCTGGCCGGGGTCGGCGCGGACCGCTCCCAGCGCCGGGTCTGGGACCATCACCAGATCAATATCCTCGCCGATCATCCGAGTCAGCATTTTCAGGTTTTCGGCCACGACCTCATTCAAATCGAGCACCTTAGGTGCCAGCATCTGCTTGCGGCTAAAAGCCAGCAATTGACGAGTCAGAGAAGTGGCGCGCTGTGCCGCATTCGAGATTTCCTGCGCCGGTCCGCGAAGCCGCGGATCGGGTCCAAGCCGCTCCAGCAGAAATTCCGAGTAGCCGGAAATCACCATGAGCAGATTATTGAAATCGTGGGCGACGCCGCCGGCGAGACGCCCGATGGCTTCCATCTTTTGCGCCTGACGGAGTTGTAATTCGAGCGTGCGGGTCTCGGTAAGGTCTTCCATAAAGATCTCGAAGTTGTCTCCGTCTTTGCCGTTCGGGATGGACCGCCCCGAGATACGGGCTACGATGGCTGTCCCATCCTTGCGCACACACTCGGTGGTTAAGTTGTTAAATTCCTTGCGGGCGCGAAAATAATCAACTGTGCGAAACCATTGCTGGGCGTCGGCATACAAGCTGCCCAAATGCCGGCCGGTGAGTTCGGCCGCGTTGTCATAGCCGAACATAGCCACCAGCGCTGGGTTTGCGTCCTGCACAATACCAAGAGCATCGCAGCGGCAGATGCCGTAGGGCGCATTCATTACCAGTGAGCGAAAGTTACTCTCCGAGCGCCGCAAGCTGTCTTGCGTCGCGCGCAGGGCTGCGTTAAACCAGCAGATCAGGAGAGCGACCGCAAAAAACAGCGCGAGATGGGCGATGGCCTTGTGATATTCGCGTGGAGTCTGTTCGCCACTGAATGAAAAGTAGGCGCTGACGGTGAGCGCAAAAGAAGTGGCGGCAAGGCCCGGCTTCCATCCTCCATACCAGGCGCTGATCATCACGGCAACGGCAAAGACGACGAGGCGGCTCTCGGAGACGTCGGAAAAAAACAAGGTTGGGATCAGCGCGAGAACCGTGCTGAGTAGAGCAACTCCGTAGCGCAGAATGGGCGTGCGCGCCGGAGCCACTGCCAAGTTGCGGATGAGGGGGAGGTTCATTCGCATGGTCCCATGCTACGCGCGTGCGGTGCGCCGAGCGAGTTACGCCAGTCCACCGCAATTTCCTGGCGGCACAGTGGCCAGAGGTACACCCGTCAGGTGACACTTGCCAGCATCACCCGGGGCAACTCAATAGAGATTAAACAGGGTGCCCACAGCCTAATCTCATTGGATGCGTTTGGCAAAACTCGCTGGTGCACCCTGGTATCTGGAAGAGCAATACTATTAGCGCAGGCGCTCGGTCCTTGAAGCGTTGCGATTGCGCCGCCCAGGCGGCGTTCACAACGCGCCTTGCAACATTGCCCAGCAACGACGAAACTATCGGGTCGGCCAAAGGAAGATCCGCAGGCCAGAGCGGTCAGGAAATCAGCAATGAACATTGGCTTTTTCGGCGGCAGCTTCGATCCCATCCATCGCGGACACCTCGCGCTCGCCCAGGCGGCGGCCGAGCGCTACGCTCTGCAACAGGTGCTGTTGGTCACGGCGGGCACACCGCCGCACAAACAGAAACATCCGCTGACAGCATTCATTCATCGTTATGCCATGGTCGCGCTCGCCACACAGGACGAGCGGCGATTTGTGTCCTCTCTGCTAGAGGCGCCGAAAGATAGGACAACTCACGTAGGGACGGCCGCCCTCGGCCGTCCGGCGGAGCGCAGCTCCGCAGCCGCGAATTATTCCATCGATACGATACGACGCCTGAAGCTGGGCCTCAAAAAATCGGATCGTCTTTTTTTTCTCATCGGGATCGACGCCTTCCGCGATATTGCGAAGTGGCGCGAGGCGAGCGCCCTGCTGGCGATGTGCGATTTCGTAGTGGCCAGCCGCCCCGGATATTCGCTGCGAGACATAGCCGAATCGTTGCCGGAAGAGTTGCGGCCACCTGCGGCCGTGACTCGTCCGTTTCACAAGCAGGCCGCAACTGGCGACTTGGTTCTTCCCGGTGTCACTCTGCATTTGCTGGAAGGAGTTCAGCAGAACGTCTCTGGCACGGCGATTCGAAAAGCGGCGGCGGAGGGCAAGCCGCTGGCCCGGTGGCTAGATCCGCGCGTGGCGGATTACGTGCGCAAGCAAGGACTCTATCGCTGAGAGAATCACGCCGGGACGGCCGCCCTCGGCCATCCATGCGGAGCAATGCTCCGGTACATCCCGGCTCGAGTGTGACGGGTTACAATCAATCACCGCGTATGAAAAAAAAGGACGACCTCAAACTCCAGGTGAATGAAGCGATCCTCGCCTGTCAAGACAAACAAGCTGAAGATCTCACGATTCTCGAATTGGAGAAAGATTCGGGAGCGTTTACCGACTACTTTGTAATGTGCAGCGGCACAAATCCGCGGCAGATCCAAGCCATCGCCGACGCTGTCGATGAGCGGCTCGAGGCGCTCGGCCTGCGCGTCACTCACTCCGAGGGCTACAAACAAGCGGAGTGGATACTGCTCGATTACGTGGACTTCGTCGTCCACATTTTTTCCGAAAAAGCACGCCAGTTCTACGATCTGGAGCGACTGTGGAAGTCGGCCAAGCATCTGGAACCGGCAGAACTTCTGGCGAAACCGAAAGCGCGTCGGTCTGCGACCGCCGAAGCTAAAGCCGCCGTGCCCAAGGCACGCAAGAAAAGAGCCTGAGCTGACGTTATTCTCGCTCCCGGAAAAGCCTGAGTCTCGAAAGGATCGGTGCGACGGGTTCTGAATAAACAAATCCGCACCGGCGGAAGCTCAGCTCTGCCACTTTCGTGCCATTTCATCCCGATTCTCCACAGCTTCCACCGGCTTGCTACTTGCATTCCTGTATGGAATTTACGGATAATCGGGGCGAGAGCAGACCGCCGTGTATCGCTACCGCCGCGCGGACCTTTTGCGCATACTTCATCTCGTTCCTCGCCAGCTTCAAACCTGGGAGAAGGCCGGACTGGTCACGGCGGCCGAGGATTATTCTTTCTTCGATCTGGTCCAAATCAAAAAAGTGCGCGACCTCTGTGCTCAGCGGGTTCGTCCCGCCGTCATCCGGCAATCGCTCGAGGCTATGCAGAAGCAGGTTGCAGGAATGGAGAATCCCCTGCTCGAGGCCGGAGCCTACCGGAGCGGACACCGCGTCGCTTTTCGGCACCACGGACGGCTTCTGGAGCCTATCGCAGGACAGTTCATGTTCGACTTCTCGCCGGAGGAGAGTAGAGTCGTGACCAGCCCTCCGCGCAATGGTCCGGAGCTAGTGGTCACGGACGTTGCAGATCTGTTTGCGCGTGGGATTGTGCTGGAAGAAAATCCCGAGACGCAGAGCGAGGCAATCACTGCCTATTTAAAGGTTCTCGAAATGGATCCCCTACATGCCGCCGCGCATATCAACCTGGGTACCCTCTACTACAATCGGCAGGAATACTTGCTAGCCGAAAAACACTACCGTTCGGCGATTCAGATCGATCCTCGATATGCGCTTGCCTATTTTGACCTCGGCAACGTGCTCGACGAAACCGGCCGAGTGGAAGAAGCCATTAATACGTATAAGATCGCGATTCAACTCGCGCCCACTTATGCGGACGCGCACTACAATATCGCGCTCGCTTACGAGAAAATACGCCAACCGCGCAAGGCTTTGCAACATTGGCGAGTCTACGTGAAGCTCGACACCGCTGGCCCCTGGACCGTCCATGCCAAACATCAAATCCAGCACATCCTGCAAACCGATGGCTTGAAGCTGGTGCATTCTCGCAAAGCGAATTGAGATTTTCAGGGAGGTTTTGAAAGAAAGGGCGCGGATTTCTCCACGCCCTCGGGAAGTAGCTCCACAGTCTTTCGAACCACCTCTTCCGTTAGTCCACCACCAGCTTGTTGTCAACGCTAAATGCGCCCGGCACCGAGTTCGCCCGGATGCCTGCGATCGTCTTGTCCATTGCGCTCTCGACTGTTCCGTAGAGCGTCACATGCCCGTTGTCTACCACGATGCGGATCGGGTGAACCGGATCGCTGGCATATTTGCCAAGAACTGAATCCCGGTAGATCGCACGAGCCGTCCGTGCCCGGATCGAATTGTCGAAATTCGAGACCGGCAGCACCTTCACATCATCCACCACATCTTTCACGCCCGGAGCCCGCGCAACAATCGCCAGCGCCGAGTCTTTTGGCGGATCCCACATCGCATCGCCGCTCAGCGTCACCACGCCGTCCTTTACACTGAGCGCGACATAGTTGAATGTGTTGTCCGGATATCCCACGCGATCGTAGGCCAACTGCTTTGCCAGTTTCTTCTCGAGTTGCGCGTCGGGCACGGTTTCTCCCGCGACCGTTATGTCGTTGCGCACACCCGTAGCATCTTTGACCTTCTTAACTTTGCTGGCGGCATCAAGCTTGTCCTGATAAAGATCAACCGTGCCCGTCAGCGTGACGATGCCGTCGTCGACGCTCGACTGCACACTCTGCAGATGCTTCGCATCATGAATCTTCTGGCTGACCACCTGTTGAATCTGGTCATCGTACCGGCCAGTAGCAGCCATTGCCGTCATGCTCAGCAGCACGAAGAGCGCCGCTATCACCGCTATTAATTGTTTTCTCATAGTTGTCACCCGCCGGAATTCCTTCTTATGTGCTATTAACCGGCTAGTTAAATAGATGCTCACAAGAACCACTTGGGATACGTCCGGGTTCGCCTTTTACAAACAATTACATGTTGTTCTTAAGGGAGCGGGAGGAAGTGGCAATTCCCGTACCGGCACTCATCGAGGTGGATCGATCGAGTGAGATTGCGCGGGGAGCAGAATATAGAAGTGACGATCGATGAACGCTTGGATAAGATCAGCGAAAGACATCAAGCTCAGGCGGAGAGTTTGCAATTGCTCACAGCGGACGTACAAAGTCTCGCGCCATCGGTAAAAGAGCACGATAAAATCCTCCGCGGTCACGCTGATCTCATCGGCGACCTCGCAAGAATTGCCGCGGGCCGCCCGCAGCGAATCGAACGACCGGAAGGCCGCCAAGGTTGAAAAGTCCGATCTACGCAGTACCGAGCCGAGTCGCCGATTAGAACTTTCTGCGCCTCTTCTTTCGGTTTCCAGCTGCTTTCCTAGCCGGTATCCTTTTCGCAAACACCCGCGCAAAAATCTTATCGATGTTCTGAAGCTGCCGCTGCAGGTCGAACGCGCGTTCGATCTTTGCCCGCGACACCCGCCCGCTGATCTCGGGATCGTTCACGATGAGTTCGTGGAAGTCGAGATCCTCTTTCCACGCGCGCATGGCATGACTCTGCACCAAGCGATACGCATCCTCGCGTGCAACGCCGCTCTCGACCAAGTCAAGCAATAACGGTCCGCTGAACACCAGTCCCCGCGTGCTCTCGAGGTTCGCCAACATGCGCTTGGGATAGACGAACATGGTCTCAATCAATTGCGCCGTCTTATTCAACAGATAGTCGGCCAGCGTGGTTGAGTCCGGGATGATGATGCGCTCAGCCGAAGAATGCGAAATATCGCGTTCATGCCAGAGTGCAACATTCTCAAATCCAGCCTGCGCATTCGAACGCACCACGCGCGCTAATCCGGAGATCTGTTCGCTCGTGACCGGATTTCGCTTGTGCGGCATCGCCGACGAGCCCTTCTGTTTTTCGCTGAAATATTCTTCAGCCTCGCGGACTTCCGTGCGCTGCAGATGCCGAATCTCGGTCGCGATTTTGTCGAGCGTCGATGCAATCGTCGCCAGCGTCGCCAGATAAAACGCATGACGGTCGCGTTGAATCACCTGCGACGAAATTGCCGCCGCTTTCAATCCCAGTCGCGCACATATCTGCTCTTCCAGTTCAGGCGTGAGGTGGGCGAAGGTTCCAACCGCTCCTGAAAATTTGCCCACGCGCAAATCCTCGGCCGCCGCTTTGAAGCGCGCAGTATTACGCTGCGTCTCCGAATACCAATTGGCGATCTTGAAGCCAAAGGTGATGGGCTCGGCATGAATGCCATGCGTGCGCCCGATCATCGGCGTGTCTTTGAACTCCCACGCTCGGCGCTCGAGAACCTCCGCCAATCGCTCCAGATCGCCGGCGATGAGCGACGATGCCTGCTGGATGAGCAACGCCTGCGCGGTATCGACAACATCATTCGAGGTCAGCCCGTAGTGAAACCAGCGCGCGTGCGGTCCCACAATCTCCGCGACCGCGGTGGTAAAGGCAATCACGTCGTGTTTGACCTCGGCTTCGATCTCAAAGATGCGTTCAACGCTAAAGCTGGCGCGCGCGCGAATTGCCTTGGCGGCGTCTTTCGGAACGATTCTGGCGGCGGCCAGCGTCTCGGTCGCCGCGACTTCGACCGCCAGCCAGGTGCGAAAGCGGTTCTCGTCGCTCCAGATACGAGCCATCTCGGGTCGTGTATAACGTGGGATCACGGCGCTGTCTCCTGAGGGGGAACTGGGGATTGTAAATCAGCGGAGTCGATGCGTGCAGCGCGGTCAGGCGGACTTGCGCTGCATCCGCAGCCGCCAGCGGTCGAATGTCAGGTAAACAACCGGCGTGGTATAGAGCGTGAGCATTTGGCTTAAGATCAAACCTCCCACGATTGTGATTCCCAGTGGCCGGCGGAGTTCATAGCCCGTGCCCGTTCCGAGCGCCAGCGGCAAAGCACCCAGCAACGCAGCCATCGTCGTCATCAGAATGGGACGAAAACGCAACATGCAGGCTTCGAAGATAGAGTCGATTGGCTTCTTTCCCTCCTTGCGCTCCACTTCAAGCGCGAAGTCGATCATCATGATGGCATTCTTTTTAACGATTCCAATGAGTAGCACGATGCCAATGATGGAGATGATGTTCAGATCCACGCCAAACAGCATCAATGCCAGCATCGCGCCCACGCTCGCCGAGGGCAGCGTTGAAATAATGGTGAGCGGATGAACAAGGCTTTCGTACAAAATGCCCAGAACGATATAGACCGCCAGCAGCGCGGTCACAATCAGAATGGGCTCCGTGCCGAGAGATTGCTGATAAGCGAGCAGCGTCCCGGCAAAAAAACCTTGCAGCGTGGAAGGGGCGCCCATTTGCTTTTGCATCTGGTCGATGGCCAGCGTGGCATCGCTCAAAGACTTATTCGTTGCGAGGTTAAAAGACACGGTCACCGACGGAAATAAGCCGGTGTGATTAATCGCCAGTGGTGTGGTATTCGCGTGACTCGTAGCCACCGCGAGCAGAGGAATATTATTTGTCCCATTGCTGGTTGTAGCCGTATGCAGGTAGACGTCTTTCAACCCCTCTGGGCTTTGCCAATACTGTGGCGCGACTTCCAGCACCACGTAATACTGATTCAACTGGGTGTAGATGATCGACACTTCCGACTGGCCGAACGCGCTGTATAAGGCCGAGTCGAGCGATTGCGCCGTCAGGCCAAGCTTGGCCGCGGTCAGCCGGTCGTAGGTCAGCAACTCATCCAGGCCGCCATTCTGCTGGTCTGAACTCACGTCTTGCAAGCCGGGAAGGTGCTGCATCTGGCCCAATATCGCCGGCCCCCAGGTAAAAAGATCCTGTACGTTGTCGGCTTGGAGTGTGTACTGATACATCGCGTTGCTCGACCGGCCGCCAATGCGCAGATCTTGCGCGGCTTGCAGAAATGCGGAAGCCACCGGCAGCCGGTTCAACTGAGGACGCAACCGATTGATAATCTCGGTAGCGCTGACCTTGCGTTCCGCCAGCGGCTTCAGGGCGATGTAGATCGATCCGGTATTAGTGGCGCCGGAACCGCCACTGAATGCGATCACATTCGCGACCGCTGGATCTTTCTTGATCACGGCGCCAATCTGCCGAATGGAATCGTCCATCGCCGGGAAGGACGAATCCTGCGGCCCGCGCACACTGCCCGTGATCGCGCCAGTGTCCTCTACCGGGAAAAAGCCTTTCGGTATTTTGATGATCAGAACTACGTTAAGCGCAATCGTAATCAGAAGCACAATCAGCGTGGGCGTGGGATGTTCGAGCACCCAATGGAGGCTGGCGCGATACATCGAGAGCATGCCGTCGAAGAATTTTTCGCTGGCCATATAAAGACGACCATGTTTTTCCTCGCGCTCATTCTGCAAGAGATAAGCACACATCATCGGAGTCGTACTCAACGAAATAATCATCGACACGAAAACGGCCGTGGAAAGAGTGACCGCGAATTCGCGAAAAAGACGCCCCACGATTCCGCCCATCATCAAAAGCGGAATAAAGACCGCGATCAGCGAAATGCTGATCGTAAAAACGGTGAAACCGATTTCTTCCGCGCCTTTGAGCGCGGCGGCAAAAGGCTTCATCCCGGCTTCCAGGTGGCGCGCGATATTTTCCATCACGACGATAGCATCATCCACCACAAATCCAGTGGCGATCGTCATCGCCATCAACGAGAGATTATCGAGCGTATATCCGAACAGATACATCACCGCGAAGGTGCCGACCAGCGAGACCGGCACGGCAACTGCTGGAATCAGCGTGGCGCGCCCATTGCGCAGGAAAACGAACACCACAAGAATGACCAGGCCGATGGAAATGAGCAGAGTGCGCTCGACATCGCTGACCGAAGCGCGGATGGTGGTGGTGCGATCGAGAACGATAGTGGTATCAATGCCCAGCGGAATCGTTGCCTGCACAAACGGAAGTTGCGAGCGTATGCGGTCGACCGTATCGATGATATTAGCGCCGGGCTGGCGAAAGATGATGACTGTGATCGCCCGCTTGCCATTGAGATAGCCCGCTGCGCGTACGTTCGCCACTGAATCCGTAACTGCCGCGACATCCGCAAGATGGATCGCCGCGCCGTTCTTGTACCCGACGACGATAGGCTTGTAATCCTCGGCGTGCGAAATCTGATCATTGGCGAGGATGTCCGCGCTCACGTCGCCATTACTGATCTGGCCCTTGGCGAGGTCGGAGTTCTGCAGGCTCAACACCGACTGCAAGTTCGAAAGCGTGAGCCCATAGCTCGCCAATTGTGTGGGATTCGCATCGACCCGCACCGAGGGCAATGCACCTCCTCCCACCACCACCTGCCCCACGCCTTGAATCTGCGACAACTTTTGCGCCAGGATGGTCGAAGCTTCGTCATAGATTTTGTCCGGGCCGTATTTATCGGAGGTAAGTCCGAGGATCATGATCGGCGAATCAGCGGGATTGACCTTGCGATAGCTAGGATTGCCGGGCAGGTTGGCAGGCAAATAAGTTCGCGCTGCATTGATCGCAGCTTCCACGTCGCGCGCCGCGCCATCGATGTCACGCGAGAGATCGAATTGAATCGTGATTGACGTTGCGCCCAGCGTGCTGGACGACGTCATCTCCGTCATTCCGGCAATATGGCCTAACTGCCGCTCGAGCGGAGTGGCAACCGAAGAAGCCATAATATCGGCGCTCGCTCCCGGCAGACTTGCGCTGACTGAAATAGTAGGAAAGTCAACCTCGGGCAGCGGCGCGACCGGCAAGACTTCAAACGCAATTGCCCCGGCGAGGGCGACCGCCACCGTAAGCAGCGTGGTAGCCACCGGCCGCTGGATAAAGGGCGCGGAGATGTTCATGCCGGTCCTGCCACTTCTCCATCTGTCGCTTCCGCGCGATTCGATTCGCGCTCGGAACCATGAGCCAAGTTGTCGAAAAACACGTAGATGACGGGCGTGGTGTAAAGCGTGAGCACCTGGCTCAGCAGTAATCCGCCCACCATCGCGATGCCGAGCGGACGCCGCAACTCCGAACCAAAACCACTGCCCAAAGCCAGCGGAAGGCCGCCCAGCAGCGCGGCCATCGTGGTCATCATGATCGGGCGAAAGCGCAGCAGGCAGGCCTCATAAATCGCCTCGGTCGCGTTCTTCCCGTGTTCGCGCTCTCCCTCGAGCGCAAAGTCAACCATCATGATGCCGTTCTTTTTTACAATGCCGATCAGCAGAACGATGCCGATGATCGCCACCACGCTCAAATCCTGGCGAAAAATAATCAGCGCGAGGAAAGCGCCAACGCCCGCGGACGGCAGCGTGGAAAGAATCGTAATCGGATGGATGAAGCTCTCATACAAAACTCCCAGCACGATGTAGACCGTGACCAGCGCCGCCAGAATCAGCAGTGGTTCATTGGAGAGTGAATTCGTGAACGACGCTGCCGTGCCCTGAAAACCGGCCTGCAGGCTGGCCGGCATGTGCATGTCTTTCTGCACCTTGTCGACTGCCGTAATCGCCTCGCCCAGTGCTGCATTTGGCGCGAGATTGAACGACACCGTGATCGCCGGAAATTGTCCTTGGTGGCTGATGGAGAGCGCCTCGGTCGTCTTCTCAAAGTGCGCGAAGGCGCCCAACGGCACCGCATTGCTCGGAGTTGAACTCGTGGTGGCAGCGTTTGTTCCGGGTGTCGCCGCTGCGGCTGATGTGAGCGCGTTCGCGGGAGGAGCCAAGGTATTGGCCGACGGAGTGTAGAGCGCCGTTCCGGTCAACGCGTTCGATCCTGCCGAGGATGATCCCGACGACGCAAACGATGTAGAAGCTCCCGCCCCCGTGGCGCCGGCAGACGCGTTGGATTGAATGTAAAGATGATTCAAGTTGCTCGGGTCAGTCTGAAATTTCGGCTCACTCTCGAGAACAACGTGATACTGATTGACCTGCGTATACATGGTGCTGATTTGCCGCTGACCGAAGGCATCGTACAACGTGTTATCGATCGTTGTGGGCGCGATTCCCAGTCGCGACGCTGTCACCCGGTCGATCACCAGATTTACCGCCAGCCCTCCCAATTGTTGATCGGTGGCTACGTCTTCGAGTTCCGGCAATTGTTTCAATCGATCGACGAAACGGTTCGTCCAATCGCTGAGTTCATTGGCATCCGGATCTTCGAGCGTGTACTGGTATAGAGTGCGGCTGACTCGGTCGTCGACGGTGATGTTCTGTACCGGTTCCATAAACAGAGTGATCCCTTGCACTTGATCCACCCTGCTCGTGAGCCTGCGAATAAGGTCTGACGCGCTGATCTTCCGCTGATCGAGCGGTTTCAAATTAATGGATATTCGGCCGCTATTGATCGTCGTATTGGTTCCGTCGGCTCCGATAAACGACGAAACACTCTCGACCGCCGGATCCGCCAGAATGGCTTTCGTAAGCTCCTGTTGCTTCTCGGCCATCGCCTTCGAGCCAATCGTCTGCGGCGCCTGCGATATCCCCTGAATCACACCCGTGTCCTGCACCGGAAAAAACCCCTTCGGGATGATGATGTATAGAAAAATCGTGAGCAGCAGCGTAGTTACCGCGACCAGAAGCGTAATCGTCTGGTAGCGCAAAACAACCTTCAGCGTCCGGCCATAGAACGCGATCATGTTTTCAAAAGCGCGTTCGGTGAATTGATAAATGCGTCCCTGCTTCTCTTTGGGCTCGTGCCGCAGAATACGCGCGCTCATCATGGGCGTGAGCGTCAGCGAAACTACCGCCGAAATAACAATGGTGACGGCGAGCGTAACCGCAAACTCCCGAAACAATCGCCCAACTACGTCGCCCATGAATAGAAGTGGAATGAGCACGGCGATGAGCGACACTGTCAGCGACAAAATCGTGAAACCAATTTGCTCCGCGCCCTTCAGCGCCGCTTCCATCGGCGGCTCGCCCATCTCTATATAGCGCGAGATGTTCTCGATCATCACGATGGCGTCGTCCACCACGAAACCGGTGGAGATGGTGAGCGCCATCAGCGACAAATTATCCAGACTGTAGCCGAGCATGTACATTGCCGCAAAGGTCCCGATTAGCGATAGCGGCACCGCGACCGCCGGAATGATGGTGGCGTACACACTGCGCAGAAAGAGAAAAATAACCAGCACGACCAGTCCGACCGTCAAATACAACTCAAACTTGACGTCGGAGACGGATGACTCAATCGACGTGGTGAGATCGGTAAGGGTAGTGACATCGATGCCCGCCGGCAGATTAGCCTGAAGCTGAGGCAACAGCTTCTTGATGCTCTTCACCACGCTGATGGTATTGGCGCCGGGTTGGCGTTGCACATTCAGAATCACCGCCGGCGTCAGGTTCATCCACGCTGCCTGATTGTTGTTTTCTACGCCATTCACGATTCGCGCCACGTCAGACAGCATGACCGGCGCGCCGTTACGGTAAGCAACGACGACAGCGCGATAATCGGCGGGGGTTACGAGCTGATCGTTCGCGTCAATCTGATAATCCTGTCGCGGGCCATCGAAATTTCCCTTGGCGGAATTCACACTGGCGTTGGTTAGCGCCGTTCGCAGGTCTTCCATGTTGATGCCGTAGGAAGACAGCGCCGTAGGATTAGCCTGAATTCGGACGGCCGGCTTTTGGCCTCCGCTGATGGTCACCAAGCCGACCCCGCTGAGCTGCGAGATCTTAGGCGCAAGGCGCGTGTCCACCAGGTCTTCGACCTGGGAGAGCGGTATGGCATTCGATGTAATGGCCAGCGTGAGCACGGGCGCATCGGCGGGATTGGTTTTGCTGTAGACCGGCGGCGCGGGCAGAACCGACGGCAAAAGACTCTGCGCCGCATTGATCGCCGATTGCACTTCCTCCTCGGCAATATCAATATTCAAAGTGAGGTTGAATTGCAGAACAATGACCGAAGTGCCGCCCGAACTGCTCGAGGTCATTTGGCTCAAACCCTGAAGCTCGCCGAACTGCCGCTCCAGTGGCGCGGTTACGGTCGTCGCCATAACCGTCGGGCTGGCTCCTGGATAAAACGTGAGCACCTGGATGGTGGGATAGTCGACTTCCGGCAATGCCGAAACCGGCAATTGCGTATAACCCACCAGCCCGACCAGCAGAATTGCGGCCATCAATAACGCAGTGGCCACGGGCCGCAAAATAAAAGGTCGAGACGGACTCACGGCGCGCTGCTCCCGCTTGTGCCGGAACTAGCTGGCGGTTTCGAGCCATTGCCCGACCCTTTATTGGAATCTTTATTCGAAATTACCACCGCGGTGTTCTCCTGCAGCTTGTCGAAGCTGCTGGTAGCGACAACGTCCCCAGGATTGATGCCGTCAACTTGCGTCATGCCAGCATCGGTGACTCCTACCTTGACACCGCGGTTATGGGCGACATTGTCTTGAATCACGTAAACAAACGACGCCTGTCCGTTCTGTTGAATTGCCGAAGCCGGAACCAGTGTCACCCCCTGCAACGTATTCACCAGCAGCCGCACGTTGACAAACTGATTGGGGAAAAGCGCATCATCCTTGTTGGCAAAAACGGATCGTGCCTTTACCGTCCCCGTCGTAGTGTCAATCAGGTTATCGAGCGTCAGCAGCGTTCCGCTGGCGATCTTCGTTTGCGCGGTGCGATCAAAGGCATCAACGTTGAGCTTTGCGTTCTTCTTCAGCCGCGCTGCAACCGGTCCCAGAGAGTCTTCCGGGATGGTGAAAATTACCGTGATCGGCTCCAACTGCGTGATGACCGCGAGAGTCGCGGTTCCCGAAGCCTGCACCACGTTGCCCGGATCTACCAACCGCAGGCCCACGCGCCCGGGAAAAGGCGCGGTGATATGGCAGAAGTCGACCTGAACTTGGTCGTATTGCACCGTCCCCTGATCGTTTTTAACCGTACCCTCATCCTGCAGCACAATCTTTTCCTGATCATCCATCTGCTGCTTGGCAATCGCTCTGCGTGCCCAAGCGTCCTGGTAACGTTGCAGATCCATCTTGGCTTGGGCCAGTACGTTTTCGTCACGCTCGAGCGCTCCTTGCGCCTGCAAAAGCGTCGCACGGTAAGGGCGCGCATCGATGTCGATTAGGGCATCGCCCTTGCGGACAATTTGTCCTTCCTTGAAATGCACGGCAACGACCAGGCCGCTTACCTCGCTCGTGATCGACGCGGTATACACCGGGATGACCGTCCCAATTTCGTCCAGGTAGACGCCGATGTCGCCTTTCTTCGCGGTTGCTGTTGTGACTGGAATCTTTGGCGGCGCCGGTTTTTTCTTAGTCGCTGCCTCGTGGTGACGCCACAAGAGCACCGCTGCCAGGATGATGAGGAGCAACGAGACAAACGCCACGATCCACCACCATAGCCTGCTTCGGCGCGAATCCACGCCATGCTCTGGCAGCTGATGGCCAGGGTCAGTAATCGGGGGATGCTGATCGGCATCGACGGTCAATCGTATCTCCTTTTGTCAAACCCGAATCCGCGCATGGTACTGCTCCGTGGGTGGACTCCGCAAGCACACGAAAGTTCCTCTGCCGCGAGTCTTTGTGCCCACAGGGGCAGAACTCACCAGCCTGCAAGACCATCTTGCTTCGCTGATCCGCGATCTGAATTCTGGAACTTATACCATTCGGCAAAGACAACCGCCGCGCCTGAAATCCCAATGAATGACAAACGCAACCCTGGTCTAAATTGCGATGAAGAATAAATGATCAAGGTTTACTCGCGATCGCGATCGCGTCGGGGAGATCGCGCACAACATCTGCGTCACAGATTCTACATTTCTATCTGTCGGATTGACCAATGCGCTTTTATTTATCAAGGGGAAAGTCGTGAAATATTGGGCCAGAAGTGCGGGATTGCGCTTGAAATTGCCGATCCGCGACCAATGCGCGATGGCAATTGACCAAGTGGCCCAATCCTCAATCAAAGTGGCCCTGCTACCCAGGCGAAGCGCAGATCCTTCCAGACCCTGTCGCCCCGCAAAGATAGAAATGCCAAGCGACGAGCCTAAGCCACTCGTCGCCCGCTGACCAGGTTAATGACCAGGACCACCAGCGCGACCACCAGTAACAGGTGAATCAGGCCACCAGCCACGTGGAGACTGAATCCGAGAAGCCACAAAATCAAAAGCAGAACAAAAATTGTCCAAAGCATATTGATCTCCTTCGCCAACCTTGGATGTGTATCCCGGGCACTGGTTTGCCGGGAGGGTCACTTATTTTTGTGCCATCAATCCTTTACCGAGTCGCATGTCGAAGCACTAGCTCCTAGAGCCTAAAAACTCAGATTTGTATCAGGGCGTCGCTTTAGGGGCGCCGCAAGCGTTTTAAATCCGACGTCCCCTTATTGACGTCCCCTTATTCGGGGTAGGGTGGTGCGGAACAATTCGTTTTGTTCTCGCTTTTGGGTGGCGCAGCGGGTCACCGCTGCGATAACTTTGTCCCTTCAACGCTGGTTGTTTAGCCGCTGAGGGGAAGCGCCGCGCGCCAACCAGTTTTTCAGCAAGCTGCGAAGCCGCGGCGTTCACGCACCCATGAAGATCAAAGTGGCATGGATTGGAAAAACAAAAGAGCCCGCAATCCAAGCTCTATCCGACGAATACTTAAAACGTATCTCGCGTTACGCCGAGATCGAAGGCATAGCGTTGAAAGATGAAGCAGCAATCCTATCGCTAGCGACCGGCGAGCAGTCGAAGAAACAGCGAAGCCGAAACCAAGAGCGCCATAAACTGATCCTGCTCGACGCCCGCGGAAGCCAGCTCTCCTCCGAAGAATTCGCCGCCTTTCTCGATCGCGAGAAAATCAACGCCATCCCTCTGCTCTTCGCTATCGGAGGCAGCGACGGCTTCAGCGATGAAACGCGGCACCGCGCCGGATTCACCATCTCACTCGGAAAGATGACGCTTCCGCACGAGTTGGCGCGGGTGGTTCTGCTCGAGCAGCTGTATCGCGCCGTCACCATCCTCGCGAAGCATCCTTACCACTTAGGACATTAACGTTATAGTTACGGGCAGCGGCCAGTCAGCCCAGCCCGCGGGCGGCTCGGTTTCGCCGCCTGGATGCACCTCTGGGAGCTTCACGGCAGCCCGAAACTGGCTTACTGTATTCCCATACAGGCGAAATAAGTCTGAATTCGTAGGTGAGGCCCTCCCCCAATGAAAAATCCGTACGATGTATTGAGAATGAAGGAACAAGAACTGATACGAGTCCGCAAAGAAATGGACGCTCTGCGAGTCGCGGCGCGCTTATTGGACGCCGAGGATTCGGTTGCGGCCAAAGGACAAGGTCCGCCCAAACTGTCTCGAGTCGTCGAAATGCCGTAGCGCCAATGTCCTAGGCTTTTCGTTGTCCCTGGGCGAGTCCGGCTCGCCCTTTTTTATCCAGATTGGAATTACCTACCCTCAATTCCCCTTGGCGTACTTTCGTGACCACCGGTAGTGAATGATTCCCTAAACTTCAGCACTCCCTATAAACGGGCAGATCACAAATCCCGCCGCGTTCCGCGTACAATCAAAGATTCGGCCAATATGTCGGATCTCCGCCGTGGTCTCATCATCGTGAATACCGGCCCGGGCAAGGGCAAGACCACCGCGGCCATGGGCACAGCCCTGCGCGCGGTTGGCCAGGGGATGCGCATCCTCATGCTCCGATTCTTAAAGGGCTCCTGGCATTACGGCGAACTCGATGCCGTCCAGGCTTTCGGCGATCAGTTCATCACGAAACAGATGGGCCGCGGGTTCGCCAAAGTGGGAGCCGAAAAGCCCGACCCGGGAGATGTGCGAATGGTGGAAGAAGCTTGGGTGGAAGCCGAAAAGGCGATCCAGTCAGGCGAATGGGATCTGGTCGTGCTCGACGAAACCAATTACGCCGTCAGCTACGGTATGCTGGACCCGGAAAAAGTCGCAGAATCGCTGCAGCAAAAGCCGGAAATGGTGCACGTAATCTTGACCGGAAGAAACGCCCATCCGACAATCGTCGAGCTGGCGGATACAGTAACGGAAATGCGCCAGGTCAAACACGCCTACGAAAAAGGCGTAATGGCGCAGAGAGGAATCGAATACTAGGAAAGAAGTTCTCAGTTCTCCGTAAGAGCGAGGCCGGCGTGTTTTACTGACAACTGATGACTGACAGCTGACAACTGCTCTTATGACATGGTTCAAACGCCAATCCGGCGAATTAGACACTTCGGGCGAAAAGAAGGTTCGCACCGAAGGCTTGTGGGTGAAGTGTGACGGCTGCCGCCAGATCATCTGGAAGAAGGATCTGGAGGAGAATCTCAACGTCTGCCCGAAGTGCGACAAGCATTTCCGCATCGACGCTCGCACCCGCCTGGCCCAGCTTCTCGACAACGATCAATACGAGATTTTCGACAGCAATCTCGCCTCCACCGACCCGTTGAAATTTGTCGACCTGAAGGCCTACTCTTCCCGCCTCAAGCAGGCGAAATCCGACACCGGCCTGAAAGATGCCATCGTCAATGCCCGTGGCAAACTCAATAGCCGCCCCGTGATTGTCAGCTCGATGGAATATTCCTTCATCGGCGGCAGCATGGGAGCGGTCGTCGGCGAAGTCATCACGCGCGCCATTGAGAAGGCGAGCGAAACCCGCACTCCGATCATCATCGTTGCAGCCTCGGGCGGCGCGCGCATGATGGAGGGTGTGATCAGCCTGATGCAATTGGCGAAAATCTCAGCCGCCCTCGCGCGTTTGGATGCGGCAGGAGTCCCGTATATTTCGGTTCTGACCGATCCCACCACCGGCGGCGTGACGGCATCGTTTGCCATGCTGGGCGATCTCAACATCGCCGAACCCGGCGCCCTGATTGGTTTTGCCGGCCCGCGAGTGATCGAGCAGACGATTCGTCAGAAACTACCGCCCGGCTTCCAGCGCTCCGAGTTTCTCCTGGAGCACGGAATGCTCGATGCCGTGGTCCCGCGCAAAGACCTGAAAGCCTATATCGCGCGCGCGCTGGATTTCATGGTGCAAGCAGCTTAGGGGCGGTTGCTGGTCGTTCGTCGTCAGTCGTGGACAGCCCTGGGACTCTCGTGGGACTCCTGCTCAGCGGTCGTAGATGCATTTTGACCTCCGGATGCACCGTTCTAATGCGACGCGGTCGAAACAGACGCTCGAAGCTGGTACTGTTTTTCATAGGTGGATACTTCATCGCAAGAGTTGGGGCGTCGCACTCCAACGACGATCGACCGACGACTATTGACCAACGATTGACGACCGATGTCCTACGAAACCGCCGTCGCGCAGATGTATGCGCTGGGCCAGGAACTGGCCCAGACGCCGTCGCACAAGTTCGATCTGGCGCACATGCGCGTGCTCCTCATGGCCCTCGGGCATCCAGAAAATCGCTTCCCAACCGTGCTCGTCGCGGGCACCAATGGCAAGGGTTCGACAGCCGCAACTCTGGCTTCGATCTTGCAAGCTTCCGGCCTGAAGACCGGCGTCTACACTTCGCCGCATTTAATCCGCATCAATGAGCGCATTCGCCTGAATGGCGCGCCCATCGACGACGAAGACTTCACTGTGCTCCATGACGTAGTCGATCGCACTGCCGAACGCTTGGTATCAGAAAACGACCTGCCTTGGCATCCCAGCTTCTTTGAGATGCTCACCGCGATGGCCTTCGAGTATTTCGCTCGCAGCCGTCCAGACATAGTTGTGCTAGAAGTCGGAATGGGCGGGCGTCTGGATGCTACCAATGTAGTCGAGCCTTGCCTCAGCATCATCACCGACATATCGCTAGATCATCAAAAGTATCTCGGTGAAACGATCGGTGAGATTGCTCGCGAAAAAGCAGGCATTATCCGGCCGAAAGGAGTAGTGGTCACCCTGCCCCAGTTGCCCGAAGCCAACGACGTCATAGGGAACGCGATTCTGGACGCCGGCGCGCGCGCCGTGAATGCCGTGCCCTATGTCCCGCCCCTCTCGCCAGGTAGCGGCGACTACATCCTGGCCAGCACCCAGAAGCCCGACTCGGACGGTCCTCGGATGCGGTATCCAATGCAGGTTCTGGGCCGCGAAATCGTAGTCGAATCATCCCTGGTGGGACGTCATCAACTGCGCAACCTGGCACTCGTCATCGCCGCCGCCGAAGAATTGCATGGCCAAGGAATCATCCAAATCACGCCCCAGACGATTGCTCAAGGGATCCGCGAGACACGATGGCCCGGACGATTCCATGTCATCCCAGCCGCAAAAGATCATCCCGAGTACGTTCTCGACGTCGCACACAATCCCGCCGGAGCCTGGGCATTACGCTCGACGCTCTCGTCTTCATACCCGAACCTCGGAAACGGCCGTGAGTTGACCATGGTATTCGGCGTGATGCGCGACAAGGCTGTGCAGGAAATAACGGAAATTCTGTTCCCGATGGCCGGAAACGTAGTCGTGACCCACGCCAAGAACCCGCGTTCGGCGGCCCCGGCCGAAATTCGCCAGGCAGCGGCGCGTGTGGCTGCTGGCATTAATATTGAAGAAGCCGAAGACGTAGCCTCGGCCCTCGATCAAGCGCGGAAACTTGCCGGACAGGACGGCCTGATCGTCGTAACCGGTTCGATCTACGTTGTGGGAGAGGCGATGCGAATGCTTGACGTCCGCATCTAAGTGACTGCGAGTCGGTGGGCCCAGTCGAAAGATGGTCACCATGGGCGAGATGATTACAAATTGAACAAAATCGGCACAACCGCGGAGCCGGAAAAAGAGCGGTCCGAGCTGCGCTCCGCTGAAACGGCCTCACCAACGGTCTCCGCGTGGTCTGACGCGAGTGCGGCGCACCTCCCCCTCGGGGACGGCTGGCCCAGTCGCCTCCGCTCCTATTTCATTCTTTCTCCGCTGATCTGGCTTTACACCATCATTCTGGGCACGATCTCTCTGATCTGCTCGCTCTTCGACCGCGACGGACGCATCCAGCACGATCTCGCCCGTTTCTGGTCGCTGCTCATCATGAAAACAATCCTGTCGCCGGTGACGGTCACCGGCGCAAATAATATCAGCGATGGCAACGCGAACAATCCGGCCGAACCATCCAGACCGTGCGTTTACGCGGTCACGCACGCATCCGCGCTCGACATTCCAATTCTTTACGTCCACCTCCCCTTCCAGTTCCGTATCGTTTTCAAAAGTGAGTTGCTCGCCTATCCCTTTGTAGGCTGGCATCTCAAACGATCGGGGCAAGTCTGCATCAACCAGCAGGATCCGGCGGCTTCGATCGGCGCCGTCAAGTCCGCGCTCCGAAGCCTGCGCAGCGGCAAGCCGCTGGTTATCTTCCCCGAGGGCGGCCGTACCCGAGATGGCAAGATTCAACCTTTCTTGCCGGGAGCGTTCTTCCTCGCCATCAAAGCCCAGGCCGATATCGTCCCCATCGCCCTGGTCGATACCTTCGACCTGTTGCCCATGAATACCTACCACATCAAGTGCCAGCCGCTCGAGATGAGAGTCGGCGAGCCAATCTCCACCGCCGGTTTGACCGTGC
>JGI12635J15846_10000826_pt1 | contig 26921 bp, 20 predicted proteins | sample BlaSpr_A8_OM2_M2_FD_15846 | JGI IMG/M metagenome (IMG submission 15846) | reverse complement strand
GGATGGCGGTCTTGAGTATCTGTCTTAGTGTCACGATCTCGTCATGAACAGTGCTGCGCGCCGGCGGCTTGCCCGTCGGCTTGCGGGTGCTTTTTGACTCGGGAGTGCGTTCGAGTTGGGAAGTCATCCGGTGAACCCGGTATTCTTGCACCTTTCCCGCCGTTACCTCGGAGAGGCCGAGGTCCCCAAAAAAAGGCAGAAGGTGCAGACGCATACGGATACCGTGGCCCTCGACCCAACGGGGGCTACGCTGGCCCTCGGTGATAATCTCGTATTCCTTAAGGAACTGCTCGGCGGCGTGCCGAAAGGTCTTTTCTGATTTCAGGAGACCGGCACGGTCTTTGCCACGGAGGGCCAGATACCAGTCCTCGGCGATCTGTTTGGCCACCGTAAAGTCTTCTTCCTTGGTGCTTGAGCGGCGCTGTTTGCCGCCTACCGATGCCGCGCATTGCCAAAAGCGGCTGTTCTCCCTCCTGTAGAGTTGAAGCATTCCGCCTAAAAGTTCGTGACTGGACATCAGATACCATGCTGTTTTCGATTCTACTTACCTCAGCCTATCAGGTTTTCTAAATGTTGTCAAAGTGTGTTAGTACTGTGTTAGGTATTTTTCATCACTTCGGAAAGGAAAAAGGCGTTAGACTTTTGCCTAACGCCTTGTTCTTATTACCTTGTATTGGTTGCGGGGACAGGATTTGAACCTGTGACCTTCAGGTTATGAGACCGATAACCGCGTCTATAAAAACTTGATTTCGCTAGATAAAAAATCTAATTCTGCTTTTGTGTGCTAGTACATGTGCTAAATTCATCGAAATTCCACGCTAAAACCTCAGAAGTGATCTAGCACACTCGCAACCTACACGTTCTTAATGGCGCTGCATAGCCTGAGAATCGGCGTAGGGGGACGACACCTGCCCCTATGCTTGACGCGCGTGGTGGAACGGAACAGGCAAGCATAAGAACCGGAATGAGAATGTCCCCACTCCCCGGTGGCGTCGCCTAGAGCGGGCACTGGTCTAACGAAAGCAGGTTATTGTTCCAGTCTCCATCCGCATGCGTGCGCAGGTAAGGGTTTCTGCCGGCAACGCGAACGACTCCAACATCGGAGCGCTTGCCGGTGTTGGGGTCGATGACAAAGAATGTGTTGGTTTCTGCGTCGATGCTGGCGATAACTTGTTCGCGGGTCCATTTCCACCCGACGGCGGGATTCCCGAGATGAGTAATATGTTCGTGTGGGCTCTGCGGGTGTGGTTTCGTAATACAGGTCACTCTTACATCTGCCATACGTTTTCTCCTTTCGATTACAGGCCGAGCATCCTGGCAACGATGGTCCTGAGCCTTTTCCTCGCACTGGTCGGCGCAGGCGTGGACGGGAGCTTTACGTTCCTCAGCGCCAAGTCCCCTGTGAACCTATTGAACTCTCGCACATCGAAAAGCGGATCACCTGTCTCTTCGGACGGATGGTGCTGGCAAACTTTATTGCGGAGCAGTTCCATCCGGTCATTGGGAATGAGCGTTCCGCGATTGCCGTCATAGTCCAGGTAGGCAAACTCGGGCGGCTCCTTGAACCAGGGCGTCAAGAGTTGAGCGATGAGTCCGACAGCGGCTGAAGCCAGCGCACCGTTTGACCACACAACCTGTGGGCGACTTCCTGCCGCTCCGTATTTGTTGGCTTCCAGCGCTAATCGTTCCTCGGTAAGCAGCCCGCAGCAACGTAAGCAAGCTTTGCCGGGCATGGAAAGAATAACCTGGCCCCCGATAAGGTAGTTCTTGTTACCCAAATCGTGCACATCCATCCCTATGTCGATATAGGGGATGAGGTGTCTGCGTGCGAAGCGTTCAAGCTGTTCACGTTCTTTGAATGAATCGAGGGCACCGACAATGATGTCGCAACGCTTCAATTCTCCCGTCGCATTGTGCCAGGTATCATGCACGGGGATGATACGCGGCTGCTCCTGGAGCGCCCGAATGAGGCGTTTGGCAATGGCGACTTTAGTTGTCACTGTTTCGAGGTCAGCCAGTGTGCCTCCAATGAGGCGGTTCGTGTTCGTTTCAGTGATATGGTCGGGATCGACGACGACATATCCGCCGATTCCGAGATGACCTGTTTGTTGGGCTATATGGGAGCCGCCACCTCCCAGGCCAACGAGGCCGAGCGTCGCCCCATAAAGCCTGCTTTCACTATCCGCGCCCAGGAAGCTTTGACGATCGAAACGGGTCATACGGCGCTCCAGGTATTGAGAGGCATACCGACCTCCACGAAGCCGGTAATAACCTCGTAGGGCTTATCGGCATCCAGCCAGATATGGCCATGGGCGGAGTTATCGCTCAGTACGAGCGCGCCGTGGGGACATTGGGGGGCAATCTGAAAGAAGTTCGGTACAAATTTTGCCTGTTCTCGCAGGTCGATGCCGCTGAAGCGAGGCTGTCCGCGACCGCCATGCGTGTGCACGTGAAAAATCGCCACGCCGTCTGACATGGCCCATTGAAGGGCCTTGCGGATTGCATCCGGCCCCATCATTGCGCCTACAGAAGGATCATCGAGATAGTCGGCGTCAGCGACCCCACGATAGCTGCGGGCAAGAACCCATAGGTCATCATCCGCCGATGACAGGCCTGCGGAAACAAACCCGACGCGTTCATGCGCGAAGGGGTGGGGCCGGGCCAGATCGCGCCTGATGGTGTCCATTAGGCGGCGCGTCATCTTGAGGTGGACAGTCATGCGACCGCCCGCAGATGCGCGCCCAGCATGCTCGTCCATGGCTGGTCGGCGACGACATCTTTCCAGGAAGGAGCCCACCATTTGCGGGTGAGCACGGTCTGCTCCGTCCAATTCTGGCTTTGACCCACGCCCTCAAGCTTTCGCTCAAAAAACAACCGGGTGACGTAGCCGCTGTGCACCGAGGGATATAGCAGCAGCGTCATTTCCACGGTCTTGTCGCCGGCGCGAAACTTGAAATTGGGCAAAAGCACCACAGGGTTTCCGCCTTCCGTGTGCAGAGAGGCGCTCGGGTGCATCGCCTGGATCGCGGCAAATTCAACTGCGGTGTCGGTCACGAAGATCCACCGCCGGGTACCTGGCTATAAAAATGCATTCCGTTTTTCACGAGGATTTTCTGGCCGGGCTTCAAAGTCACCAGCTCCCCGTCCTCGCTCTTCAGATTCAGGAGGTAGCCTGGCTCGATCGGAAAGAGTGCGATCAGCTGTTCCGTCGTGTAGTCGCCGGGCGCGATCTGAAACTTTTCGTTCTTGAAAAATACCGTCACGACCTGTTTTTCAGTATCAACGTGCATGACAACCTCCTCTGGTGCGAAAGCATTCGATTGACTAACAACCTCAGTCTATCACGTCGGCCCAGCGTTTGCCCATCCACACGCGCATTATAATTGCGTGTAATACACGCAATGCGTGTGAGGTTGACATTTCGACTGTCGGCATCTATAACTATCAGCAGCATGGTTGATCCAATCTATAAACAAATTGGCGCGGTGATTAAGTCCCGACGAAAGACGCTGGAAATGAAGCAGGAAACCCTAGCGGGACTGCTGGGGATTTCGAGGGGGTCGCTTGCCAATGTCGAAACCGGACGGCAGGGCATTCTGGTCCACCAGCTTTACAAATTTTCTGCTGCGCTACAATTGAAGACGCCTATTGATCTCCTGCCACAGCCATCACCTGATCATTTGCGGACTGAGCAGTTGGAGCGTGCTGAATTGCCGCTGCCGAGCGGCCTAAAGGCGCAGGAGAAGGAACAAATAACGCGCTTCTTTGAGCAAGTAGATACGAAACAAATCCAAGAGAGGAAGGGAAAACGTGCCAAATCCAAGAGCCGATGATCCATATGTCAGTGCGCGGCAGCTTCTCGCCCGCCTCGGCATTCAGTCCGCGCCCACGCCGGTCGAGAAAGTCGCCAAGGCGCTAGGCGCTCAAGTACGATTTTCGCCATTCGACGACGAGCTGGCTGGAATGATTTATGTCAAAGATGGGGTTCCCATCATAGGGGTCAACGCGCTGCATCATCCCAATCGCCAACGGTTCACGATTGCGCATGAACTGGGACATCTGGAGCTTCATCGGGAAATGATTACGAGTAAGGTTCACGTCGATAAGAATTTCCCGGTGCTGATGCGCGATCCAAAATCGGCAACCGGAACAGAGCTGGTTGAAATTCAAGCCAATCAATTCGCATCGGAGCTTTTGATGCCGCGTAAATTGATTAACCAAGAGTTAGCGGGAAAGAAATTCGACATAGACGATCAAGGGCCGATAGAAGAACTTGCGAAAAGGTTTCGGGTGAGCAGGCAGGCATTGGAGTACAGAATCCGAAATCGTGACTAGTCACTTGAGGGAGGCGGGCTATGAGTCTCATTTTCTATGTTACAGAGACCACCGGCACCGCGACCTTCTTCGATCAAATTTTGCAATTTGCCGCCATTCAGACCGACGCGGACCTGAAAGTGATTGACCGCTTTGAGATTCGCTGCCGCCTCCTGCCTCACGTCGTACCCGCGCCCGGCGCGATGCGTGTTACCAGCGTGAAAGTTTCTCAGCTGACCGATCCATCCTTGCCTTCCCATTATGAGATGGTTCGTATCATTCGCGCGAAATTGCTGTCATGGTCTCCGGCCCTATTCATTGGTTGGAACTCGATTGCATTTGACGAGGATTTGGTTCGCCAAGCCCTCTACAAGACCTTGCACAACCCGTATCTCACCAATCGCGATGGAAATACCCGCTCCGATCTCATGCGCATTGCGCAGGCGTGCAGCATCTTCGCCCCTGCCGCTCTTAAATTCCCTACCGACGAAGAAGGCCAGAAAGTCTTCGACCTGGACCGCGTTGCGTCTGCTAATGGGTTCAAACACAACCGGGCACACACCGCAATGGGCGACGTTGAGGCTATGATGTTTCTCTGCCGACTTATCATTGAGAAGGCACCGGACATTTGGTCTTCTTTCATGCGTTTTAGCACGAAGGCTGCGGTCGTCAATTACATTACCGAGGAGCGCGTGTTCTGCGTGAGTGACTATTACTTTGGCAGCCCGTATTCATACATTGTCACGACAATTGGACAGAACAAGAAAAATGGTGCCGAATGGTATATCTACGATCTCAGTGTCGATCCCAAATCATTGCTGGTGCTCTCCGAAGCGCAGCTCGCAGCGCGTCTTGATCGGTCGCCAAAGCCGCTGCGCAGGCTAAAGTCCAATGCCGCACCCATGCTCTTTCCTGCCGAAGACGCCCCGGAAAGCTGCAGGGGCCTGGAGCACGGCCTGAAAGAATTGGAGCGCCGCGCAAAGACGCTACAGGCGGATGCCGCACTGCGCAAGCGGTTGATTTCTGCTTTTGAGACCTTGAAGGAGGAATATCCAACTTCGCCTCATGTTGAGAAGCAGATTTACGATGGATTCGTCGGGGAGCCAGATGAGAAACTCATGGACGCATTCCACGAGGCGGAGTGGCCAAAGCGAAAAGCGATCGTTGAAACGTTCCAGGACCCCCGCCTGAGGACGATTGGCAGGCAGTTAATCCACCTTGAGCGGCCTGACCTTTTGGACAAAGCTACCCGCCGGGAACATCATATGGCCGCCGCGAATCGGCTTCTGGGGCAGGGCGAGGATATATCGTGGCTGACCTTGGTTGAAGCTCTTGAGCAACTTAAAGGAATGTTAGCGACCGCGACGGGAGCAGAGTTGAAACTGCTCCGAGAACATGATCAGTATCTGCGTGAGCGTCATAAACAGGCGCTCACGCATACAAAATAATCATAGACGTTGCTGCGCTTCAAAATGGTCAGGTTCTAATGACCAGCACTTGAGCCCGCCGGACCCGCCAGGGAAGAAATCTTGCCCGTTGGCGGTAACTTCGCGGTAGTGACGTTTACGGCTCCGCAGGAGCGTGGAACGGGACACAGGCGGCGCTCTGCCTAGCAGAAGGGGCCGGGAAGCGCGACTGATGTTAAGCCGCACAGACTTCCTCGACCTTCTCGGCGGTGCTGGCGCTGAATTTGTGGATGAAATCAGCGGCCTTCTGCGCGTGCGATGCTGCGGTAAAAATCGCGCGGCTGTCGTTCTGCAAAACTTCCAGCCAGTTGGCGATATAGGCAGCGTGGTCTTCACGGGGCTCCAGCGCCAGTTCAAGGTCGGCGCACAGGAAGGCTGCGCCCAACTCGGCGACCAATTCCTCCTGGGCATAGGCGTTGCTGCCGAAGCGGTGGCCGCCGAAGTCGCGGTCAAGGCGGTTTTTTGAGCTCGTCCAGTGCGTGAGCTCATGCGCGAGCGTTGAATAATAGCTGTCGGCATCGCGGAAGGATTCAAACGGCGGCATCTGAACGGCGTCGGTCGAGAGGCTGTAATAGGCGCGCGTTCCGCCGTGGGCGATCTTCGCGCCGGTGGCATGAAGGAATTTCTCCGCATGGTCGATGCGGGCCACGGGGTCGAGCGTGAATGCTGCCTTCGCGTAATAGGTTTCCGGCAAGCCGTCGATCTGTTCGACATTGAAGACGGTGTACCCCTTCATGTACGGGATTTCGCGCTCGACATCCTCGCCGGTCTTGTCGTCGTGCTCGTTGCGCGTGATGCTGTTGGCGTAGACGACGAGCGAGCCTTTCTCGCCTTTGCGCACATGCGCGTCGAGTTCGAGGGCCTGGCGGAACGTCATCCAGATGGGAGCCGCGAAATTCTGAACCGTCGCCGACATCCAGAGCGAAAGAATGTTGATTCCGCTGTAGGGCTGGCCGTTGTGCCGCAACGGGCGGGCAATCCGGCCGGCGGCGTGTTCGGCGTTCCACGGTTTCACCCATGGGCGCACGCCCTTTTCCAGGTCGGCGACGATCTGAGCCGTGATGCGCGTGTAAACGTCCTGACGTTCTGTTCTCTCTGTTTTCTGCATTGTGTTTTCCTCCATTAAAAGTTTTTTTCTTTCCGAAATCCCTCGGAATGGAGGCCAGCTTTAGGAGCCGAGCGGACCAGTCACAGGGCGGAGGCGCAGCCGGAGTTCATCGGAGACCCTTGACGGGGAGTACGGGTCTGGGACAAGGCCGGAAAGAGTCCGAGGGATGCAGGAAGAGAAGAAAAATGAAGTTGTGGAGGCAGATGAAAAGACGGAGAGAAGGTCGAGAAGGACGACGACGGCGACGACGACGACGACGAGAACGAGGAAGATGACGATGGTCATGGTGAGCACGATAGCGATGACCATGATGATGACGACGCCGGCGGCGACGATGGCCATGGCCACGATGACGACGATCGTGATGATGATGGGGAGAAAGATGTTGTGATGGCGGTGGGGATGGAGCAGGGGAAGGCAGAAGCGGAAGCGGAAGCGGAAGCGGAGGAAGCGGCGGAGGCGATGGCGGCGGAGTGATGAGGCGGAGTGATGATAGGTGGAGTATGGTAGATCCCCCCGTTCAGAACGAGAGCCGGAAAACCGGGCCCAAGAGGATGATCTTCAGCCTGATTTCAAGCCTAAAGCAGACTTTGTAAGTTATTGTATTCTTGTGGTTTATTGCACTAGAGGCATAATATGCTTGTATCGGTACGGCATAATATGCTTGCAATGACGCAGCATAATATGCTTATATTAGAATGGCACAATAAGCTTGTAATGGCCCGGAAGATGGTGAGAGTTTATGGCGACCCCGAACGAAAAACTGGCTGAATCCCTCGATGTGCTCAAGGCGCTTCAGGAAGGCGGGAGGCGTGTGTTCCGGTCCGATGACTTGAGCCGCGTTCATCGCGAACGTCTCGTGGAGAACGGCTTTCTGCAGGAGGTCATAAAAGGCTGGTTGATCTCCACCAGCCCCGGCGCGCGCGGGGGCGAAAGCACACCCTGGTATGCATCGTTCTGGGAATTCTGCGCCGTCTATAGTGCCGAAAGGTTCGGCAATGAATGGCACCTGTCCGCCGAGGAGTCGCTGTGGCTGCACGGCGAAAAGACAGTCATCCCGGAGCAGGTCGTGGTGTGCAGTCCGAAGGGCACCAATCACCTGATCAAACTTTTGTATGGCACGTCGCTCTATGACTTGAAAGTGCCGGAGATGCCGCCGGCACCGAATCTCGTGATGAGAGAGGCCTTGCGCCTGTTCTCGCCGGCGGCGTCGCTGGTGGGGGTGGGAGAGACTTTTTTCGCTCGGAATCCGGTCGAGTCGCAAGTGGTGTTGGCGAGCCTCGCCAACGCTTCGGACCTGTTGCGGCTCCTGCTCGACGGCGGCAACTCGACGAAGGCGGGATATCTCGCCGGCGCGTTCCGGCGCATCGGGCGCCCCGAATTGGCGGACGAGATCGTCCGCAGGATGAAGCGCGCCGGATATGACGTGCGTGAAAGCGATCCGTTCGAAGCCGGTCAGGCGTTTGGCAGGCCGCGGCCGGGGGCCGCGCCCATCGTTGGCCGCCTGGAGATGATGTGGCAGGCGACGCGCGATACCGTGATCAAGAGTTTCCCAAAGGCGCCGGGGCTGCCGAAGGACAGTGGCGCTTATCTGCAGAGCGTCGATGAAATCTACCTGAGCGACGCCTACCACTCGCTCTCGATCGAAGGCTACTCGGTCACGCCGGATCTGATCGAGAAGGTGCGACAGGGCGGGTGGAACCCGGACCGGAATGAAAGGGACCGCAAGGACCGCGACACGCTGGCGGCGCGCGGCTACTGGCTGGCGTTCCAGGTCGTGAAAGAATCGGTGGGCAAGGTTCTCAACGGCAAAAATCCCGGCGCGCTCGCACGCGCGGAACATCAGGAGTGGTACGGGGAATTGTTCCAGCCCTTCGTGACGGCAGGACTGTTTCGCGCGGGCGATCTGGCCGGATACCGGAACAATGCTGTATACCTGCGAACGTCCCACTATGCGCCGCCGCGCTGGGAGGCGGTGCGCGACGCCATGCCGGCGTTCTTCGATCTCCTGGAAAAAGAACCAGAGCCCTCAGTACGCGCCGTGCTCGGGCACTGGCTCTTCGGCTACATTCATCCGTACCCGGATGGCAACGGGCGCATGGCGCGTTTCCTGATGAACGTGATGCTGGCGTCGGGCGGGTATCCGTGGACGCTCATTCGCGTGAGGGACCGCAACGCTTACCTTGCCGCGCTCGACCGCGCCAGCATCGATGTGGACATCAAGCCATTCACGACGCTCATAGCGCAACGGGTGCGCTGGGGGCTGGAGAAACATGATCTGAAATTTCCCGACCAGGCCGAGAAATGGGATTTTGACCGCGAGGTGGTCGTCTTCTTCGGGCAGGATGGAGACAACCGCGTGCGGTGCGCCATCAGCAGAGAAGCCCTGGACGACGATTTGCAGGGAGACAACCGAGACAAAGTCGAGGTGTTCCGGGAAAACCGCGCGGCCATTGAGCAGGCCGTGCGGCAGAAGTACGCTGCCGGCGACACGGAGACGGACGGGTCAGTGCTCATCCACTCGGGCGAGTTGGCGAAGCCGAAGGGCTCAAGGGAGGTAAAAAGTGCCGGTAACATCTATTCTTAATAAGGTAAGACGCCATGTTGACGGCAAGACGACCACAAAAAGAGGCCCCTGTAGATACGCAGATGAAGCGCGGCTTCAGCCGCGACAAGGCGATTCTCGCGTTGCAGCGTGCGATAAAAGCGACATTCGATGACCACAGACGCGGCCTTCGTTCTTTCCCGCCTGGGTAGAAATGGTGGATCGGGGAGCGTGGATTCATGCGTTAGACCTCTTCCTCCAACACTTGTCCGTGCTCTCTTAGCCAAGCTTTTGCCTTTTCCATGGTTGGAGTTTTCGCGCGGACAATGCCCCAGAAGCGGGAGGTATGGTTGGTTTCTATGAGGTGGGCGAGTTCGTGAACGATCACGTAGTCGATTACGAACATCGGTGCCTTGATGAGACGCCAGTTGAAATTGATGTTGCCGTTTACCGTGCAGGAGCCCCAGCGATAACTGGTATCAACGATTTTGGTTGCGATGAAGTTTACGCCAAGCTCCCGTGCATGTTGCTGTGCGCGGGCTGGAATCTTTTCCTTAGCGCGCGCAATATACCAATCCCGCAGCACTTCGCGACGCTTTGCCTGGTGGGCCTCAGGAACTAAGAAGAGGTCGGAGAATTCAATTTTACCGCTTGCTGTTTCGGTGATTTCAATTCGGTAGTCCTTGCCGAGGTAAGGCGCGGATTCGCCGTTTACAACTTCCTTGCCGGGCGGATGACGGCGGGTCTGGTATTTCTGTGGGTGCTGGACTTTTGCCAGAATCCATTGCCGCTTTGAATCGATAAGTCTCTGGATCTCGCAGTCTGACGTTTCTTCCGGGGCATGAACGATGACGGACCGGTCCCGTTCGACCGTAATGGTCAGCTTCCCGCGCCTGGGGGATCGCACGATTTGGTAACTAAGTTCTTTCATGGCGCGTACAGAATTGCGTCGTTGTTCTTCTCCGCAATCTCCATGATGCGGCTGATGATATGCGCACGATTCTTCACCAGGCCCGGCAGCTTGGCGAAGTCCGGCTGCAGCAGCGTCTTTTGAATATCCGCCTTCAGCTTGTTCCGGGCTGGGATGCTTTCCCAGAAACCGGCCAGCCTTAGTTCGCGTTCCACATCGGCAAAAACCTGTTGAGTGAGGGCCACAAGGGAGGAAATACCATCGTCGTCCAGCGGAGAGTCGGCAAAGATTTCTTTCTTGAGCATGCGGAAAAGCGGCATTTGCTTCTTCCGATGGAGGCCGTAAGTGGGTTCTTTGTCCGCGTTGGCAATGCGCTGGCGAAGCTTCTCCAGCTCTTGGTAAATCTGGTTCCAGTTGTCGCGGAAATCTTCAAAAATCTTCTTCAGCGCCTCGGCAAAGGAAGCCTGGAGGTCGGGGTCGTCATGGAGTTCGACATCCAAGTGGTGCCGGATGGCGTGTTCGATTTCGGCGGCCTTCGTCTTTGTGCGGTTACGGCTCTTCACGTCCTTTTGGAAGTCTTCATCAAGGATGGAGATCGGTTGGACCTTCACGTCAATGCCGCGTGACTGAAGAAAAGTGTCGGTGATATTCCGCAGCTTGGGCGGAATTCCCTTCATGCTGAGGCGTCCGTCGCGCAGATGCTTCTCGGCCAGAACATTAATCTCCGCAAGGCGCTCGTAGTAGGCCATGAATTCGAGGGCCTCTTTGGCAGGGAAGACCAGGTTGAGGCACTTGGTGAATTTCTTGAAGAGCGTTATGTACTCGAAGCGCAGGTCTTCGTCGTAAAAAATGTCGAAGAACGCATCGTGATCCTCCAGGTTGGTGAGCCCGTGGGCTTTGAGGAAGTCCATGATTGCCGTGTGGCTGGCCTGGAGGTCGCGCAGTTCCTCTTCGGGAAAACTCAGTACGTCCAGAATTTCGTTCTGTTCCCGCTCATCGTAGTTATCAAGGGCCTTTTTCAGATGGTGGCCGACACCGACATAATCCACGACGAACCCTTTGTCCTTAGCGAGTCCCCCGACGCGGTTTACGCGGGCGATTGCCTGCAGGAGGCTATGGGCGATGATGATCTTGTCGAGATACATCACCTGTTCCACGGGCGCGTCGAAGCCAGTAAGCAGCATATTGTTCACGATCAGAATCCCGATATCGCCTGAGACTCCTTCATCCTCGGAATCGAACGGCAATTTGAAACTCTTAATGCTGGTTTTGTGTTTCGAGCTGTCCGTGTAGGGCTTCAGGTGAAGCTCGTCATTATGGCTGCCGGAGATAATCACGTCGGTTTTCAGACGTGCTAGGCGGTCGAGAGAGAGGTTTTCGGGATTAGATTTCTTCAGGTGGGCGAGAGCGGCGGCGAGGGCGTTGTCCACGTGTTTCTTGTAGCGCACGGCCGCCTCGCGGGAAGTGGCGACGATTTGCGCCTTATAGCCGTTGGGAAAGACGTGGGTCAGGTAGTGCGTCACCATGTCTTTGGCCTTGGCCTCGATAGTCGGTTCGGCTTCGAGATAAGCGTCGCGGGAACCGTAGCCGAGAATTTCCAGGCGCTCCTGAAGGTTGTACTCGCTGAACACATCCTGGAAGGCCGTGTCCATGCCCGCTTTGTCGGAAACTTCGGCGTTGTGGGTCCGACCTTCATATATGATTTCGAGCGTCACCCCGTCCTCGATGGACTGGCGCATTGTGTATTTGTCGATGTAATCGCCAAAAGCGCGCTCGGTTTTGTCGATAGGTGTGCCGGTGTAGGCAATTCTGGCCGAATTTGGGATTCCTTTGTCGAGGTTTGCCCCCAGCATCGAATATTGCGAGCGGTGAGCTTCATCCGTCATGACGAGGATGTGGGGACTGGCATTCAATTGCGGAAAAGTTTCCTTGAGGTCCACCTCCCGGAATTTGTGAATCAGGGCCATCACAAGGTCTGATGAACCGGTGGCGAGCAATTCCTTGAGCGACTTGATGCTGTCCGCTACTTTTACCGAGAATCCGATACTCTGACTGGTTTCGGAAAGCTGGTTTTCAAGTTGGGTTCGGTCCGTGACAAAGACGACCTTCCATTTCGAGAGTGAGGGATGCCGGTACATTTCCCGCACCATGAACATCATGGTGAGGGATTTGCCGGAGCCTTGCGTGTGCCAGATGATACCGCTGCGGTCGCGGGGAGTCTTTCCTTCCAGAAGGCGTTTCACAGCCAGTTTCACGGCGCGGAATTGCTGGTAGCGCCCGACAATTTTGATGGTCTCGCCCTTCTCGCTGGTGGAGAACAATGTGAAAGTGCGGATGAGGTCGAGGATGTTGTCGCGGTCAAGCATGCCGGCCACGAGGCGTTGCTGGTCGTTGGGGCTGCTGCCGCCGTGCTCCAGGTCATTGAGCGACCGCGGGAAGGGGTCGGCCCAACGATAGAAATACTTGTCGCTGTGGGTTGTGATGGTGCCGAACTTGGCCTCCTGCCGGCAAGTGGCGATGACGAATTGGTTGAAATAAAAGAGAGGCGCGCTGCCTTCACCCTTGGCGCCACGTTGCTCGCTATACCGCATGAGCTGGTCGATGGCCTCAGGGATCGGTTCTTTGACCTTCGGTGACTTGCACTCGATGATGACCACCGGCAAGCCGTTCAGAAACAAAACGATGTCGGGGATGATGTGATATTCGGTGCCAAGAATGCGGACCTTGAACTGGCAGACAGCGATGAACCGGTTGTTGTCCCGGTGTTTGAAGTCAACAAAATGCACCGTGGGGCTTTTTTCACCCGTCTTGCGGTTTTCGCTCACGCTGGTGTTTTCGAGCAATAGTTGGAAAAGGTGACGGTTATTTTGAATCAGGCTGGTGCTAGGAAAACTGGCCGTGAGCTGCTTAATGACTTCTTCGACCTGATCGTCGTCCAGCCACGTATTGATGACTTTCAACTGTTCCCGCAAGACGGGAAGCATGACCACTTCCGTGAAACTCGCGCGGAAGGTATCGCCGGGCTGTTGCTTGCTATCGAGATCAAGAACGGTCCAGCCCAGGCCGTCAAGTTGGTCAAGCAGGGGTTTTTCGACGTGGTTCCGCTCGTCAAGCTTTAGCTCTTTCGCGATTTTGTCAGTGCCGGGCATAAATCTTCTCGCGTTTTGGTTCTTGCTCCAACAGCGCAGTGACGCGCCTCCTTCCTGTAAGGAGGTCTTGCATCAGGCCGGTCTTGAGGGAGCGGAGCTTGCGAAGAGAGTTCTGTTCTCGTTCTAACGCTGCCTCAACCTGAGACATCATGTGCACAATACGTTGTTGCTCCCGAGTTTTGGGCACGAGAATAGGAATTGCGGCCAAGAACTGGACGCCCAGCGTAGGGACTCCGCTATTGCTGTTCATTCGTTTTTCTATCTGCCTGAAAAACTCACGGTTGCGAACCACCCATAACAGGAATTGTGTCACCACCTGGTCTGTCACTTTCGCCTTAATAATGACCACCGTATGGCTGAACACTTTTTCTGTGCTTCCGTAAGGTCGAGCCAAGCCAATGCGCCCCTTGCGCGCGAAGACCACATCGGCTGGCTGATACCGGCATCGCCCCAACTGTTCTTCAAAGACAGATCGCGGCACATTCTCACAACGAGTAAGGTCAAATTCATTGTCGGCTTGGAAGTTCTCCGTCGATGCGATGGGAACGCCCGTGTCGCATGGTGGCGGATACCGGTGGCTCGGGTTTGGATCAATGATTTCTGCAACATCTCCAAGTGACATAACATCCCAATCGGCTGGAATTCGGCCCAGCGGGGAATCTTTGAAGCTGTGAGTTCGTTCGTAGCGGAGGGCGCCATGCTCGTCGATGCCGCGGGAGAGGAGGTCCTGCATCATTCCGGTCTTGATGCGCTGGTGCTTGGCAATCAAGGCTTCCGTCTGTTCAATCGTAGAATCTATAGTCAAGAGGATCTCGCCGATTTTCTTTTGTTCACTGAGAGATGATGGGAAACAGATGGGTATTGTCCGGATAAAAGGGGCGCGCACTTCACGGATTGTGCTGCCCTGCGCATTTGCGTTCAGAAAATCACGCAGTGTCTGCAATTTGTAATACAAAAAGATGCTCAGTAAGTCATTCGCGCAGACGATTCCATGAATGCCTTGTTTGGTGGCAACGGGGATAACTGCCATCCCAACTTCTCCGATTGTCGCGCCAGTGGAGAGTATGACCGCACCAGGTGGCCATAACTTTGCAGAGCAGGAATCCAAGCCAAGTTGCGTAAGCGTTGTTTTGGTTGTGGAGATTTCCTTACGAATGTCCTGAATGACGACCCACGGGATTGAACCGCCAAAATACTCATTCTTATTCGTGTTTGGAGTACCGCCGTCACCAATGTCCCGAATTACGTGACCAAGCGGTTTGGTATACCATGCTTGATCCTTGCTCATTGCAAATACCCCAATCCATGAAGAAACGCATCCAGTTCTTTAAATGTCTCGGTTCGGCCAGATTCCAGAGTGCGGCTAGAGACTGCGTATTTATCCCAGAGATTTTCGACCACTTGGATGAGCTGCCGTTTCTCGGCATTGAGGTAGCGGTTGAGTTCCTGATTTGCGAGGTCGTAGAGTTTTCTTAGGATGAGGGTCTTGGCTTCGGCCTCGGCAAGCTGGCCGCCGATGCTGTCGACAAGGGCGTCGGTTTTGGTCATCCGAGCCTGTAATACAGCTTTGTCCTTTTTCAAACCGGTGATCTTTTTCTTGTCCTCTTTGTTGCCTTCATTGAAGGCGGCCAGCCGAGCATCCACCTGCGTGAGGAGTTGCCGGCTCTCGGCCTTGAATTCCTCACCACCGAGACGCTTGAGCTGGAGTTTGTGTTCCAATTCGTCGGTCAGGCTCCTGAGTTTCGTTTTAGTCTCTTTAATTCGGTTCTCAATATCGTTGATGGTCTTTTCTTGCGCCTGTAAGGTCTTGAGCTCCTTGATTGCCGATTCACCCTTACTGTCCTTGAGATCGTCAACGAGTTCTTTGAGGGCTTTCTTGATGACGGCGGCGGTTACGGTTTCGTCCTCGTCCGGTTCGTAAGCGGCGACTTCCTGCGCGGTATCCGCAGCTTCTTGAAGTTCGCCCTGAATCTCGCCAATCTTGGCTTCGAGTGCCTCGATGGCATCGGCTTCCGCCTGAAAGAATTGAGCAATGAGATAGGAATCGGGAATCAGGGTGTGATGCCAGCCCGTGGAGATTATGGTCTTTAGATCGTAACGGATATGCTGCCACCAGTTCACGAAGACTCCCGCGCTTTTGAATTCGTCAAGCACGCCCAGCGGAATGAGCTTGCCCTTTATGGTTTTGAGCAGCTCCTGCCGAACCTCTGGCATTTTCTTCCCGTCGCGGAGCAAGGCGAAATCGTCGCGAACGAGGCTCCACCAGGATTCAAGCGCGCCGTGATGGCCGGCAATTGTCTTCTGAAGGGCTGGATCAGCTTCCAAAGTAGCCTTGATAGCAGGCTTGGCAGCGATGGGCGCACAAAAGGCCAGATAACCTGGGCGTTCGGGCTGATACAAGGTATTTGTCGCGACGCCGAACTTGGCGAAATCGCCTTGTCTAGCCTGAACTTCCGTCTCGGGCACACCGCCGATGAGGTGAGCCTGGACATCCTCCGGCTCGGGGTCGGGCGTGTTGTCAACGTAACGGCGGATGTTGAGGTTGTAGTCGTGCTTATCCACGATCTCTGTTTTGTCGACGAGGCGGCTGTATTTTGGCAGGTCGCGCTTTTGGGTAAAGACGAAATCAATTTTTTCAATGTCTTCAGGGCGAAGCTTGTTCTGGTTCTTGCCTTCAGCGTACTCTCGGTCGGCATTGATAAAGAGCACCTTGCCGCGCAACGCGTCAGGTTTGTTCTTGTTCATTACGAGCACGCATGCGGGAATGCCGGTCCCGTAGAAAAGGCCGGGAGGCAGGCTGATGATGGCTTCGATCACGTCGTCGTTAATGAAGATTTCGCGGATCAATTTCTCTTTGCCACCTCGGAATAGCACACCGTGGGGCATGATCGTGGCCATCTGGCCGTCTGTCTTGAGACTGGCCAGCATGTGTTGGACGAACATGAGGTCTGCCTTTTTGCCGGTCTCAGGGCACCATTCGCGGAAACGCGAAGGGAACTTTAGGGTGGCCCGGCTGTAGTTCTGGGAGAAGGGCGGGTTGGCAAGGACACGGTCGAACTTGCGAATCTGTCCGTGGTCCAGAATCTGCGGATCCTCCAGGGTATCGGCGTTTTCAATCGTGAAACGAGTGATGTTGTGCAGGATCATGTTCATGATGCAGATGGACCAAACCGTCCCGTTTGAGTCTTGTCCGTAGAGGGCGAGATCATTCGGGTCTTCACCCTGTTCTTCAACGTACTGGTGGCTCTGAATCAAGAAGCCGCCAGAGCCAACGGTGGGGTCATAGATTTCATTGCCGGCGCGCGGCTTCACGAGCTGCACAAGCAGACGGACGACTTCGCCGGGCGTGTAAAATTCGCCTCCTTTCTTCCCGGCGCTGTCAGCGAAATACTTGATCAGATATTCGTAGGCCGCACCGAGGAGGTCGGGGAATTCGAAATTGTCATTGACGAGGACGAACTGCGGTTGATTGAAGTGGTCGAGGAGGTCTTTCCACTTCTGGTCGGGGATTTTGGTCTTTCCCTTGATGGCATTGAAATCGATATTGTTTTTCAGCACTCCGGCCAGGGCATCATTCTCATCTTCGACCGCTGCCAGCGCCTTGTTCAGCATATTGCCAATGTCTTGTTTGAGGTCTTTGAGCGCCGGCACCTCGTCAGCATTCTCGTCTTTCCACGGCTGATGCCAACGGGCGCGGACGGGCACGAAGAACGTCTCGCCGTACGAGGTCTTGTCTTCGAGGAGCTCTTTCAGCAGAGCGGGATCACTGATGTGGGCGAAGTCCTTCTTGCGGAGATTTTCGCGCTTCCGGTCGAACTCGTCGGATAGGCGCTTGAGGAAGAGCAGGCCGAAGATGAATTCCTTGAACTCGGACGCGTCCATCTTCCCACGAAGGATGTCAGCGGATTTGAAGAGGAAGCTTTCGAGTTGAGAGAGTGTGATCTTTTCTTGGGTCATGGAATGCTCGACATATTACTATTGATCGCGGTGTATCCGACGCAACCCGGCATGGTCGAAACCTGCATGCAATTCGGCGGGGGCGGAAAACGGCTCGACAACTGACCCGACAAGTGGAAGACCGGGATAAAAACTGGTGCGGGCGGTGGGAGTCGAACCCACATGAGGAAAAATCCCCGGAGGATTTTCATACCGTCTACGGCTTTCGCCGCCCGGACGCGGCGCTCAGGAGCGCTCACGCCGGTTTGCGGTCTGGACTATCCCTTCACCGTCCCCCGGAAAGTCCGGGGCTTAGGTGCTGCCCGTCTAGTCTCTACACCTTCCCGGCTAGTTGCTCCGGGCTTGGCTCGGGATTGCCACGCCGGCTGCGCCGGCCAATGACTGAGAGTCAGGTTTCCCCGAATTTGAGCAGTTCTGCATCGCCGGTTTCCCGGCGAGCACTCAAGTTTCGTTTAAGTCCTCAGCGTCTGCCATTCCGCCACGCCCGCACGGGTGGCTATAGGTAACTTATCATACAAACGGCGAAACGGAATTTACATGTCAGAATGCGGGATCTAAGGTCACGAACGATTCTGTGCACTTAGCTGGTTCTTTCAACCCTTTTTGCAGATGGGTCAATTCCGCTTCGTAAATGGCTACGAGCCTTTCATGAAGCCGCGCTGGACGAACCTGAATATTCTTTCCGTTTATCCTCGCCCCGACCGCGCCAAAATCATCTCCAAGAGAAATATTTCTATAGTCACCTTCATCGGGGCCCATCGGTGTTGCCATGACTGTTTTTCCTTCTCTGTTAATGTGTGTTCTCATTTATCTTATATTATCGTATAGTACTATTATGTGAAAAAGCAAGAACTTTTCCACTGTGTCTTGCAACCAATTGATTTTTCAGATTATTTTCTGGAATTTGGAACGAAGAACTTTCAACTTCCTAAGGCTAGAGACCGTAATCTGCTCACGCCACGCCCGAATCGGCAGCTACAGCTAAAAGCGGCGAAACAGAATTTACACGTCAGTTTCCGGGGGCGTTGGTCGTTGCCGGTCTTGTGTTCTTGATTGTGTTCCGGGCTGGTTCTTGATTATTTTCTGGGGCTTTGGCCGCATTTTGTTGATCGCGGCCGCGTCAAGATTGGTCTTGATGTGGGACGCGTAATATTTCTCGATCATCTCGACGCTGGTGCGGCAGTTTTTGGCGATCTGGTAGATGTCGGCGCCTTCCATCAAGCGGAAACATATATATGTGTGCCGCAGGCTGTAAGCCGTTCGCGGTCGGCCTTCACGGTCAAACCTGAGATTTTCCTCATCCAGGATGGTCGTGAACAGCTCGCGCTGCCATTTCGGAAAAATCAGGTCCGTCGGTGCCGGAAGGTGCAAGTCTTCGGGTCCGCTTTTATTGGCGTTTGATCCGTTCCCGTCCGCGCGCGCGTCGTTCACGCGTGCCGGACGGAGCCGGTCCCTCAGTCTCTCGAAGGGGCGCACAGCGCCGCTCATGCTCTTGCAATACCCGACGCCGCGCTTCCCGCGCACCTCGATCTCCAGAATCGTCTGGCCGCTGCCTTCGTCTTCAACGATTGACACGTCGCGAAACTGAAGGCCCCGCGCTTCATCGGGCCGGAGGCCGGTATTGGCCGAGAACAGGACGTAATCGTGAAGCTGTTCCGATTCCCACTTGAAGCGCGCCTGTTTCGGTTGCTTGGCGCGCTTTCTGGTGGCCTCATAGAGCTTTTTGTATTCCTCGGGAGAGAACCACGCCCGGTGCGATATTTTGGGGGATGACCTGTACGGTTCGGAAAGATCGGGAAGGCGGTCGAGCCATCCCTGACGGAGGGCGGTCTTCAGCGTCTGCCGCAGCGTCACGATCTCCTGATGCATGGTGTTGTGGGCGGGAGGCTTGCCGCGCTTCGCCATCGCTTCTTCGTGGCGGTGAATGCGGTATTCCTGGACCTTGCCGGCGGTGACTTCTGAAAGTCCCAGATGGCCGAAGAACGGCACCAGATGCACTGTGGAGCGCCAGTGCTGGCATTTGACGTAGACCTTGCTGCGTTCGCCCTGCGTGATGATGTCGTATTCACGCAGGTAGAGTTCGGACGCTTCGCGGAAGGTTTTTTCGGTTTTGATTTCTCCGCTGCGGAGTTTCCCGCGGAGCTGCAGGTACCAATCCTCGGCGATCTCTTTGGCTTTCGAGAGGCTGTCTTCTTTCGTGCTGGTGCGCCGGTTTTTCCCGCCGAGATAGCTTGAGCATTGCCAGCGACTGCTGTTCGGGCGTCTGTAAACGTGAACCTTGCCGCCCATGACGGTGAATTGTTCGGCCATCGCGGATGCCTCCCGAACTCCCTCAAAAATGTGGAAAGTGTGAAAGAGTTGTGCAACAGTAGTGGAGGCAACCGTTTATGTCAATAACTTCTTTTGTAGCAGACAGTTACTGCATTTCTAAAAATTGTACTTTACGATTTTAAGTCCTCAGCGTCTGCCATTCCGCCACCCGGGCACCGATGAAATGGCGGGAATCAGTATACGGAATTCGTGGGGCTTCGACCACTTGCGGAGGCATTCGAGCGGAGCCGCGGGGTTGGTGCAAGCATCGCTGATTATTGGATGCAAAGCCCGTATCGTGTTCTTGGTAAAAGAGATATTGCCCCATGCGAGGCAAAGGAATATGCTTTTGGCACCATGAAAACCCCATGTTCGAGGACATCGTCGAGGACAAATCGTCTGTTCGTTCGGTGTCGACAAAGCGCAAGCGTCGCGATCTTTTTCTGCGCCATTTTTGCGCCCGCAAGCTTCGCCCAGGAGGCAGGAGCGAAGGAAGCAGGACTGCGGCAAATTCGCAGCTATATAGCTGCTGGGTGGGACACGCTGACGCGCTCGCTGACCGATTGCAAGGTGATTGTCGATCCGAAATTGGCGACGGCTTCGGTGCTGTACCTTCCCGCGGATTTCGATGTGCCGGCGGACGTGCAGCAGATGCAAAAACGGTGCAAAGTGCAGGTGAAACACTTGCCGCAGGTGATTCACAAGCTGGGCGAGGTGGACACGAGCAATCTCGAGCCGCCGGGTTTGTTGTACCTAAATAATAAGTACGTGGTTCCCGGCGGAAGATTCAACGAGATGTATGGATGGGATAGCTACTTCATCGTTCGCGGACTGGTGGAAGACAAAAGGGTCGAGCTGGCACGGGGGATGGTGGAGAATTTTTTCTTTGAGATCGAGCATTACGGCGCGGTGCTGAATGCAAATCGCACGTACTACCTGACGCGCTCGCAACCGCCGTTTCTTACGTCGATGATTTTGGCAGTGTACGATGCGCAAAAGGCCGCGGGAAAAGAAGACCGCGCATGGCTGGAGCGAGCGTACGGCTATGCAGCCAGAGATTACGGGCTGTGGACGCGCGAGCCGCACTTGGCCGGGACGACAGGATTGTCGCGGTACTACGATTTTGGAAATGGGCCGGCGCCGGAAAGCGTGAAGGACGAAACGGGACATTATCGCCAGGTAGCGGCATTTTTCCTCGCGCAGCCGGACATGTGGCGAGACTACCTCGTCGCTCAAAAGCCGGATCAGCCGCATGTGGGGCCGCTCTTCGCTTTGCAGGTGTGTGATTCCGCGAAGACGATGGCACAGGCAGCATGCGACTCCGCGGGCACGGCGTCACTGAGTGCGGACTATTACAAGGGCGACCGCGCGATGCGGGAATCGGGCTACGACGTCTCGTTTCGCTTTGGACCGCATGGGGCGAGGACGCACCATTTCGCACCGGTATGTTTGAACAGCCTGCTCTACAAAACGGAGAGCGATTTGGAGAAGATGAGCGGGATGCTCGGGCGTGCGGCTGACGCGGAAGAATGGCGAAAGCGAGCGGAAGAGCGCAAAGAGAGCATTCAGAAATATCTTTGGGACAGCGAGCGAGGTTTGTACTTCGACTATGACTTTGAAAACGGCAAGCGCTCGACCTACGAATATGTGACGGCGTTTTTCCCGATGTGGGCAGGAATTCCCACGCCAGAGCAGGCGCGCGCGGTGATACGACATCTACCTACGTTTGAAAAGCCCGGCGGCTTGGTGATGAGCCCGCATGAAACCGGCGGGCAATGGGACTTTCCGTACGCTTGGGCACCGGATCAGTTGGTTGCGGACGAAGGAATCCGGCACTACGGCTTCAATGAGGAAGCGGATCGCGTTTCCTTTGAATTTCTGTCCACGGTGGCGGAAAATTTCCGTCGCGACGGCACGATTCGCGAGAAATACAACGCTGTGACGCGCTCCTCGGAAACACAAGTGACCGCCGGCTATCACATAAACATCGTGGGATTCGGATGGACGAATGGAGTGTTTCTGGCGCTGCTGCACCAACTGCCGGAAACATCCGTCACGCGTTTGGCCAACGAACAGACTGCCAAGCCTGGTTCGGGACGCTAGAACTCTTCAACACCGACCGCAGAACGAACCTTTTCGAGATGAAATTCGTCAGGGGCCGGAGTGGCGCCTGTCTGACTAGCTACCCACGCGCCCATGCGATTAGCGGCCGCATTGAGCGTGGAAACGGAAGCGCCGCGAAGATAGTGGTAGACGAGCGCAGCGGTGAAGGCGTCGCCGGCGCCGACGGTGTCGGCAACGTGAACGCGACGTCCAGGGTGCTCGCTGGTTTGGTCGTGGCTGACCACCAGACTGCCCTTGGCTCCGCGGGTGATGCAGACAAGCTTTGACCGGTATTTGGCGCGGAGCCACTGCGCCGCGCGCATCTCGTCGAAAGTGAATGGAAGACCCAGAAGCTTTGCAACTACGGGCAACTCGTCTTGATTTACTTTGATGATGTCGGCGAGCTGCGACGATTCCTCGAGTACTTGCGCGGAGTAGAAGGATTGCCGGAGATTGACGTCGAAGACACACGTTGTGCCTGGACGAAGCGCGTTTAGAAACGAGCGGATGGTTTGGCGAGATTCCGGGGAACGCTGCGCGAGAGAGCCGAAACAGACGGCGTCGGCGCTTTCGGCGAGGGAACGCCAGGCGGGAGTCCATTCGAAGAAGTCCCAGGCTACGTTTTGCGCGATCTGAAAAGTGGGCTGGCCGACGGGGTCGACGTCCACTTGGACTACGCCCGTCGGATGGACCGCATCGAGTTGGACTGAGGACGTGGGCAGACGCAAGCGCTCGAGACGCTGCGTCGCGGCGCGGCCGAGATCGTCATCGCCGACGCGGCTGGCGACGACGCCGGCGTCGCCCAGAAGATTGGTCATGTACGCGAAGTTGGCGGGTGCTCCGCCGAGCTGCTTGCCCTCCGGGAGCATGTCCCAGAGGAGTTCGCCCAATCCGACGACGGTAAAAGTCTTGCTGGGAGTCACGCGGTGGTCTCTTCCCTATTTCCAGATCGAGCCCAACTGCCAGATGGTTAGCGACTGAATCTTGGAATCGCCCGAGTCGGAATATAGTTCGAGTCCGTCGCTGCCGGGCGACGGATAAATGCGATCGGTCAGCACTGTTTCGCCGTCATTTGCGAAGACTTCGAGACTGGAACGGTCCAAGAAGATATGAAGTTTCGCGGAGGAAGTCCAGTTCAGATTGGCGTGATGACGCCCAGGGAAATCTGGAGAGAAAGAGACGAGGCCAGAGCGCGTTCGATCGATAAAGAGTCCATGAGTTCTCGCGGACACGCCGACCAGAGTCTGGTCGTTCTCACCTTTGCGGAGGCGAAAACCGAGCTCGGTCGCGCCGTCTGGAACAAGGTCGGCTTCGATTTCGAGAGTGTCTCCTTGGATGTTGGCTGCGTGAATTTTCGCGTTGGCCTGCTGAATTGAGAACGCGCCGCCACGAAGCAGCTGTTTGGTACGGAGCCGTTCGACTTCTTTGACCGGAGCCTGAACAAGGCGAATACCGTCTGGATATGTTTTGAGGCGCAACACGCGTGGCAGGGATTGCGCGCCGCGCCACAGTTTTGTGGGTTCGGCGTTTGCGTACTGCCAGTTGCTGATCCAGCCGATCCAAATCCTCCGGCCATCGCTCGCGGGAATATCCGAGAAACTGTTGGTAGCGTAAAAATCCTTGCCGTAGTCCGCCCACAGCTCTTTGCCGGCGGGAGTTCCGTTTGTGAATTTAGCGCCGTCGAAATTGCCAACAAAGTACTGGACGCCGGTGCCCCCGGCAGGCGCGCCGGGATTGCGATTCACGACCATGACCCATTTCTTGGCGCCTGCGCCATTGTCGAGCGGCAGTTCAAAGAGATCGGGGCACTCCCACTGGCCTTTGCCCACGCCTAGGGGTCCGAAGGTGCTGCGCAGCGTCCAGTTTTTCAGATCGGCGGAATCGAGGATCTTGACTTGTTTTTCGTCGGCAAAAACCGCGACCATGATCCATTTTTTCTGGGGTTCGTACCAAAACACTTTTGGATCGCGAAAATCAGGCTGATTTAGATCTGCGACGGGATTGGCGGAATAATTTGACCAGGTGCGGCCACGATCGTTGCTAAAGGCGAGATGCTGCTTCTGGGAGTCGGAGCCGGCGGCGGTGTAGATGGCGATGAGGCAAGAAGGATCGCGAGGCTCACTGCTCGAGCACAATCCACTGGAATTTTGCCAGTCGACGACGGCACTGCCGGAGTAAACCATGTAGCGGCCGGGCTTTTCGGGAATGGCCAACGGCAAATGCCGCCAATGCAGCATGTCGTCGCTAATTGCGTGGCCCCAGGTCATGTGTCCCCACTCAGCGCCTTGCGGATTGTGCTGGTAGAAGAGGTTGTATTCGCCTTTGTAATAGACGAGGCCATTGGGATCGTTCATGAAATTCTTGGCGGGAGTGAAGTGATACTGCGGACGCCAGGGCTCGTCGTAGGCGCCCTGAGCAGCGGCAAAAAACGCCGAGGCGAATAAGGCCGACAGAACGAGGAGCGCGAAGCGGCAGAGTGTCTTTCGGCGCGCGACGATGCAGGTCACGGTTTGGCGCTCTGACGTTCTTCGAGCTGTGCTGCAAGCTTTAGCTCGCGCTCGGCGTCTTCGCTTCTTCCCAGGTCGCGATAGGCTTGGCCGAGCAAGTGATGCGGGACGGGATTGTTGGGGTCCATTGCCAAAGCGCGTTGCAAAGTACGGACGGCGAGCTCCGTTTCACCTTTTTTCGCGAGAACTTTTCCCATCAGGATGTACGGGCCGGTGGAAGTGGAATCGAGCCAAATGGAACGCTGCAGCAATTTTTCGGCTTCATCGAATTTTTGGATGCGGGAATATGCGTCGGCAAGTTTGTAGTAGGCAGGGGCATAGCCGGGGTTTAGCTGTAACTCTTTTTCAAATTCTTCGGCCGCTTCGGGAATTTTGGAGTGATACAAGTGCAGCTCGCCGAGCAAGAAATGCGCAAGTGGGAGCTTGGGATCGAGTGAGACGGCTTTTTGCGCGTATTCCTCGGCAACAGGGCCAAAATCCTGGCGCAATAGCATGCGCGCGGTGAAAAGGTAGCTGGCCGCAGAGTCGGCGGAAACACCAAACATTTTTGCGAAGGCGCCGCGAGCGTGAGGATAGTCTTTTATCTGGATGTAGCAAATTCCCAGGATGTAAGAGGCGTCGACGTTGGCGCTGGGGAACCAGGTCTGCACTTTTTCTAGCGGCGCGATGGCGTCGGCGGGCCTGCCCGCAAGATAAAACGAAATGCCGAGCAGTTGGACGGCTTCGTTGTCGGCTGGGTTCTCCACCTGCGCTTTCTTCAGGAACGCGATCGCGCTCACATAATCGCCCTTTTTGTAGTACGCGGCTCCCAGTTCGTGGGAAAGACCTTTCATTCCCGGATGGGTTGCCTCAAGTTGATGAAGGGCGCCGATCGCATCGTCAGATTTACCTTGTTGCAAGAGCCGTCTCGCCCTATCGAATTCGCCAGACGTGGGTTGAGATTGAGTGGAGCGAGGAGAATCTGTAGCCCGAGCAGTCTGTGGCGTTTGCGGGATTCCAACGCCAAGAGCCGGCCCGCCCGCGGTCAAGCTGCCCACGAGAGCGAGGCAAGACCAATAAACCCTGTACATGTGCTCTGTCCAAAACCACAAAGGCAAATTAGAACATAAAAAACGGGGAGCCCGTTAGGGCTCCCCGTCGGTTTGGGGTGTTGTTTTTTTTATTTGTTAGAATGTGAATCTCACGCCGAACTGCAGCTGCCGCATGCCCGACGGTGACCCCGGCGAATTGTTGTTTTCGATGTCGGTGATCCGGCCAGAATCACTGCCGCAATCCACGCAGGTGTTGCCTTGGGTACTGCTGAAGGCAAGCACAGGATGATTGAATACGTTGTAAGCGTCAAAGCGGAACTGCGCCTTATACCGCTCGGTCAACGAGAAGGTCTTTGAAAGGGCCATGTCGGAGTAGAACCCTCGCGGACCGCGGTACGAATTCCGTCCGACATTGCCGATCTGGCCGCACGCCGGAAGAGAAAACGGCCCGGATGTAGGCCGCGCCAACGTGCAGGTGTCCAGGCCGGTCAGGTCGGTATTCGAAAAGACGTCCGGCGACTGGCTCAGGGCTCCTTTGGCCAACGGCGTGAACCACAGCAGGTTACCGCCGGAATCTCGGCTCGTTCCCGTTTTAAGAGTGCCCTTTGCGACGGGACGGCACGGCCCAGCATCAGAAATCTGGCCGCACTCCCCGAGGCTGGGCGTGAACGGCAGACCGCCGCTGTAGTTCAGCGTGTTCGTGACCTGCCAGCCGCCAATAAGCAAGTCGGCGACGCGGCCCGAGCCGCTCATGAACTTCTTGCCCCTGCCGATCGGCAATTCGTATACGGTGTTGATCACGAAAACGTGATTGCGGTTGAAGTCGTCTGGACCCCACGCGAATTTCTTGTCAGCGGAAAAATAGCCGGCGTCATAGAAATAAGCCTTCGAGTAGGTATAGTGCGCCATGAACTGAAGACCGTTGCTGACGCGCTTCTCAACTTTGACTTGCAAGGCATTGTATTTGTTGTCCGCGTCGTTACCGAAGTAGTCTCCCGGATTATCCGAGCAACACGTAATTGGTTTGCCGCTCGAGTCCAGGAAGTTCGGATACGTAAACGCCGGCACACCGTTCAGGAAAAGACGTCGGCGGAACGCTTGAGATATGAACGGCTTGAAGCTCGCTGTGCACTTAAACTGCGTAGCACTCGAGTTACCCGCAGCCCCGGGAGCTAGGCAGCTATACGCATCCGTGCCCGGACCAATTGCGGCCTCGTTGGTATTGTAGGCCGGTCCGTTGCCCGCAAAAACGTGCGTGCCTTTGTTACCGACATAGGCAACCGTTACGTTTAATGTGGGGGTGACCTGACGCTGGATCGTGGCATTCCACTGGTCAATCGTGGGAAGCCGCTGGATGGTCGGCCGGATTCTGGGGCTGACGTTTCCTGCAGGTCCCCTCAGTGGGAGAATGCCATCCGCGGGAACCGTGACGGGCACAAAAGCCGACGGACCCTGGGCTAGTGTAAAGACAGCGCTTCGGTCGTTCGTTGCCGCCGAGCCACAAGACGGCTGTTGGGTGCA
>JGI12635J15846_10000825_pt1 | contig 26929 bp, 19 predicted proteins | sample BlaSpr_A8_OM2_M2_FD_15846 | JGI IMG/M metagenome (IMG submission 15846) | reverse complement strand
ATGTAGGAGCTCGATATCCGTAGATTGCCTGACCGGCAGCTTGCTCGATCGCTTCCTTGGCGCGGCGCGTGTCCTCTCGAAATGCTTGCGCCGACAAATTGTAAATGAGCCGGTGCCGGTAGGAATGGCACGCCAGTTCATGGCCCCCCGACGCGATTTCACGCACCAGGGCCGGATAACGCTCCGCCACCCAGCCAAGTATAAAGAAGGTCGCGCGTACTTCACACTCCGCAAACAGTTCCAGGATGCGCCTGGTATTGGCTTCTACTCGGGAGGGGGACGCCTCCCAGTCTGACTGCGCGACAATCCCAGAGAAAGCCTCGGCGTGAAAGTAATCCTCCACATCAACCGAGATTACATTTCGGAACCTTAGACTTCGCGCCGCTTCTGTCGGCTCGGGGCTCAAACCGGTACTCATGCTCGGTGTAACGATACCATGTCCCGCGCGGAAGGTTGGTTACCTAGGTTACTCGTGAAGTCACCGAATGACCTCCTTGTCTGGTGAGTTGCCGGCTGTTGGCTCCCCGTCACCAGAGAACAGCTTGTAGCCCAATCGTTGAATCCATAGTTTCCATGTCTCTTCAATGGCAGCGACCGATTGTCTCGATAGTATCGATCTCCACCCACCGGCAACCGCGGTCCGCACAAATGGCAGGTCCGGCCGGGTCGATTTCGTGAGCGCCCATTTGCCAGATTCCAGTTTCTCTAGGTTTCGCATTCGTTCAGCGGTGCTCAGTTCTACCGCACGCGAGATTCGATCGGGAGTGGCTTTGATGTCGCGAAAGGAATGACGCTCAAGGAAACTCGCCACATTTTCAAGTTCCTTGAAGGGATCGCGCTTCATATCCTCGTAGCGACACATGAGGAAGTTTGCGCTGCCCTCCCGCATGCTCAGCCAGCTGCCTACATTATCTTCCCACGAGCCAAAATCAGCGTCGAATTCGGCTCGCAGAAAGCGCTCCACGAACGCGTCCATAGGGTAGTTGTCTGGAATGTTCCGCCATTTCAAATGGTGGTGGTAGAACGAAACGCAAACATCGCGGGGATCGCGCACGATGTAAATGACCCGCGGGTAGCGCGGTTGGAAGGATTCATGGCTCTTCAGGATGCGTGGCCGGGGAAGACGCCGCATGACGTGATCGGGATTGAAATAAATCTCGGGAATGCGCGACTCGATATTGCTGAACGTGATGGGATCATCTTGATAGATCAGGTTCCCTATCAAGAATCGGGTCCAGGTATTTCCCGAACGAGGATAGGAAGTGATAAAAACGTCATCGTCGAACACGGTGACGTTGCGGCCAGCGAGTTGCTTGCCAGTCAGCACGCGCCCGGCGGTCGAGAGTACGCGTAGCGCCCTGTTTAGCGATGATTCCATAGGCCCCGTGTTTCTTATGACATGAAATATTCCACACTTACGTAGCGCGCCCCACGAATGTGCATTCCAGGTTCCAGCGCAAGCCCTCGACGTCAGCAGTCGGGGGGACGCGGTGCAGGAATAGCGGGTCATCACCATTGCGAACCGGCCCCGAATCAACGGTGACAGCCGTAGCATACCCCAGCCTGCGGCAAACTCCGACCGAAGCTTCGGACCAGTGCGGTTGCAGGATGGGACAGGGATAAGAAAAATGACGGCTGGGGCTGTTCAGTTCTTCTTCCAGCCGCTTCTTCGATTCCCCTAACTCGAAGTCCAGTTCTTCCACCTTTATATAGGCCAGATTGGGGTGACTCATACCGTGAGAGCCTACGATGTGACCCTGGTGGACCAGTTGTCGAGCCTGATCCCACGTCATCAGCAGATTTGTTTTGACCGGCTCAACTTCAAGGTCGTGTTGAACCGTGCTTACAAAGTTCTCTTGTGCTTCGCCAACCAGACGCGCACAGCGAGCAGAAGCGGCTTCGTAGGCTCGATTACGCGCCGCCTGGTCGCCTAGCTTCCACTCCTGCCCCTCCGCATCGCACCAAAGAGTCTTCTTCGTTGTTAAAAATGTATATCTAAGGCGGCTCACCCAAGGGAGCTGCCCCTTGTCGATGCAGCCGACAGTCGCGTAAACAACGGCAGGAATGCCCAATCGATTAAGAACCGGCGCGGCAACTTCGAGATTATCGGCATAGCCGTCATCGAAGGTCACAGCCACGGCTCTGGGGGGTAAACGTTTCTCACCTTGAACGAAAAGGAGGACGTCGTCGAGCGAAACAGGATCGAAATCCCTTGCGATCACCTCCATTTGTTGTTGAAAAATCGAGGTGGGATGGATGATTTCTCCGAGCAAATTCGCATGCTCCGTAGGATCGTCCATAACGGAGTGGTACATGAGAATTGCAACCGAATCAGGTGAAAAACGGCTGCCAAAGCGCAGCGCTCCAGAGGAGAGCAATGAGCGTTTAATCCAATGTTGTGACGGGGGCCCAATGGGCAACGCTATCCTCGAGTTCCGCCTGTGTGAGCGCCAGTAATGGCTGTCCTCAATTCCGCTACGAGATTTCGTATGCACACGTCAATCGTTGCATAGCATTGCCGGAGCGAGGCGTCATTTTCCGTGTAGGGGTCAGGAATATCCATTGCCTCGGATTCCGAATATGCCGACAGCATATACATCTTGTGTTTGGCAGAAGGGAAAAAGCTCAACAGTTCTACATAATTTGTAGTATCCATCCCGAAGATGACTTCTGCCCGTCCGACCATTTCTGCCGTTAGCGGTTTCGTTCGGTGATTTTCCAGAGAGACGCCGAACTCGCGCGCCGCCACCTGAGCTCTTCGGTCAGCTTCATTCCCAGTCTGAGCATGAAGCCCGGCAGATGCGATTGCAAAGTCCGTCCCCGTCAACCCTGAGAGACGACTTTTCAGCACCGCTTCACACATGGGACTTCTCATAATATTGCCATGGCAGACAAAAACGAAAGAACGCGCATTCGCTGGGACGGAGCGCTTCCAGCGCGCGATTCCCACAGCATCCAATATCCAGGCCCGCAGAAAAATCCGCCGCTCCCGCTCTTGAAACCCACGATACTGTTGTAAGCGAATTACCCATCCTGACGGAAGCACTTTCGCAATGACATTTCTTACTTTAGTTATAGGTCACTCCCGGTGGCGTCAGCATTACAGATCCCGCACCCAACGGTAGCATATTCACAGGGCTTCCCGGCGCGGGCAGCGCTCGACGCCACGTGCGCATTAATTTCGTGCCGCACCTTTGAAGCGGCTAAAGCGAGCCCGAAACCACTGTCCCAGACCAGCCAATCCGGGGCGAGGATCGCGCAATGAGAAATCGTCATAACGCATACCCGGATACCAGGGCACGGACATGTTCAACAGAGTTCGAAGGAAGCTGGGATAGGGTACGGGCCAGCCTGGCGGAGTGCCTCGCCATGTGTGTTCGAGATGCGTCAGTTCGTTGGCTAGGTGGCGGCAGGTTATGCCGTGCTGGTAGAGGATTTCACTCGGCGGGAGTTTACCGCTCAAGAGCCAATCTACAAGATGCACTGGGTAATCGATTCCAGAAGAGATCGGCAATTGAATGGAACCCCAAGGCCGGGCATTGATTTCCATGAGAACGGGCGGCCCTCCATTGCGCGGTCGTTTGTATTCCACCATGCAGATTCCTTGCAAGCCCACCCGCCCCACCAGGGCTTCGCTCGATTCTCGTACCTGCGCCGCGATTGGAATGGATCTCCTCGCGCTGCTTCCCGATCCACGCGGGTCGACTTCGCGCAAACGCAACCACATGAAGGGCAGGCAGATCTCGCTTTCCATCGCTAAACAGGAGAACCCGATGCCTTCGCCCGACACGAACTGTTGCACCAGCACATCGCGCACCACTTTTAATCTTTGCCCCACTTTTTGCTTCAGATCTTCCGCTGAGTAAGCGTATGAAACCGATCCCAGAATCGCGCGGTTTCCCTCCCAACGCGCCGAGAAACGGTCTTTGACTACCACAGGGAAATCGAAGTTCTCGGCTATGCTCTGGAGCTCTTCAATCGACTGAACGAGCGCAGTCTCCGGGACAGGTATTCGCAGTTCCCGCGCCACCGACACAGTCTTGAACTTGTCTCCGGCGAACTCTAGCCCCGAATGCGGCCCCAAAGCCAGGCGGGATACTCCCTGAAACTGGTCACGGTATTTCGAAAGCGGCACGACCGTCCAGTCCGTAACCGGGACGATCAAGTCGATCGCGTTGTCACGCGCAAATTTTAGTACTACTTCGACGAACGCCGAAGCATCATCCGAGGGGACGGGATACCTTACGCTTAGCCGGCAGTAACGGGAGAACTCAGCGGGGGCGTGGATGTCTCGGTTCGAGCCGACCGCAACCCAATGTTTGGCCCGGCCCAGCGACCGCGTGAACGCGAGTGCAGCCGCGCTATGGCCATCCAGAACTAATACTCGTGCCAATCGTTCCTCCGCATATCCACACCGAAAGCCGAAACCAGATTCAAGGGTTCACTTGCGACGCGCGACCGGCTGCAGCTGGAATGATCGGACGGGCAGCCTTGCGAACCGCAAGCAGGGAAGCCAAGCCAGTCAACCATGCCTCGAATTCAACCGCGCTGCGAGCCGACGTGTCCACCAAGCGAGGCAAAAGCAAAGGTTCGCTCCGGTTACTGGCTAAGCCGGCATCACAAGTGGTTGCAGAAATTACATTCTCCATCTGTAACCAGGTTAAGAATTCAGGCCGGTACACTCCGCTGGGATAACAGAAATGAATTGCCTTCTCGCCCAGTTGCTTGAGAGCTTGCCGGTTATCTTGAATCTCCTTGCGAAACAAAGTCTGATCGATGGGAGTGCGATGGCGGTGAGTATGCAATTGGAAGTCGACTCCTGCTGCCGCCAGTTCGACTATTTCCGACGCATTCATCAACTGGAACATTCGCTTGGCAAGGATTTCGTCGTAAGCTACATCCAGCAACTGGGCCAGCTTGGACGCTAACTCATCCTTCTGAGCACCAGTAAAATCTTCGGCCTCGGCATTGAGCACAAGAGTCCGCACAATCCCGGCCCGGCTTGTTTCCGTTCTCAGGTCCAGCGATTCGGCAAGCCCCAGTTCTTTTCCGACTTGCAGCACACTACCCCGCCGCTTCCAGAGTATGTAAGAGCACACAACATTGAAAATAGGTTTTTGATAGTCGCTGTAATATGTCGTTTGATAAACCGTGACCGGAAACCCGTAGTTCTTTATGAGTGGAAACGCCCCTGCGTAGAAATCATAGCCCCCGTCGTCAAAAGTAATCGCCACACTTCTGGGCGGGAGGTCTCGCGCCTGCAGTCGCTGAATTCCTTCCCCCAGAGGCAGAACGTTGTAGATGCCACGTTTCAAGAGGTCGAGCCGGTGTCTAAAGACCTCGGGCTCCATATATAAGGTTGGCCACCACCCATGCTCGTCAAAACGCGAGATGCCGTGGTAGCAGAGGATCAGAAGGCGGTCCTTTCGCCAGCCGCTGTCTCCTACCCAACGGAAGACGCCGATCTCTCGCAGTAACTCTAACGCCGCTCGCCGGATTGGTCTTAGCATTGTAAGAAGGAGTGTGACATCTGACTCACCATCACGTGGAGGTGAACCTTACAGGTAAAACCCATCCTAAAGCAAACCTTGCTCACGCTTCCCGGTAGGCCTGAACCAATTTTCCTTCCTTGGTTAGAGGAATGCGATCTACCCATTGAAGCTGAACCGGAGTATCGCCAAGGAAATGGGCAAGCAGACCACGGACAGCGGTTTCTCGCGACTGAGAAAAGCCGCTTCCTCGCAGAAGAATTTGCAGAGTGTCGTCCTTGCGCAAGATTACTTGAAACTGAGCGACTTCTTTTACTTCTTTGAAGAAGTGATTCCAATACAGATTGCTGATCTTTTGGCCTCCCGGCAATTCGAGCATTCCGCCGGTCCTGCCATGAAGAGCATCGATTGCTACCACCCCGGATTCATTGGAATCGCACGCGCGATAGGTGCCAAGGTCCTCAACATCGTAACGCAGAAAAGGAGTTCCTCGACAAACCGTGCTCGTCCAGACGAGGCGACCGACTTCTCCCGGCGCAGCCGGTCGTCCTCGATCGTTCAGCACTTCCAGAAAAAGCCAGGGGCGGATTACATTCAGCGGTCCATGCTCCTGGAACTGACAAGCCATTACCGCAAGCTCACGACCTCCGTACCGGTTTAAAAGAGACACTCCGAACGCCTCTCGAAAAAGTTCCGACTGCTCAGGAAACAGCATTTCGCCACCGTTCCAGGCAACGCGAACACTGCCGGACGGAATTTGTCTTTTTGTTTCGAGTACTCGCCGCGCAACAAACTCCAGCATTGAGGTGAAACCGTAAATGGCAACGGGTTCTCCGCCGAGATGAGCGCAAACTCGCTCGACAGTTTCGTCGGACAGAGCGTACCCGTCCACCAGCAATTCGTTTCGAAGCCGCCCATGGACGCGATTGCGCACGCTGGTTTCTTTCTTCACGTCGCGCTCCGATCCCCATACGATGACGGTCGGCATCCCCGGAGACCATCCCATGCCGATGGCGCTGAAGGTGATGGCAGCAGTAATGCTTTTTAACATTTCCGCATCGTGAAAGAAGTGGACCGGCTCACCCGTGGAACCGCCAGTGCAGTTCGCCTGGCCGGCAATGCCGAAACGTCGCCCAATTTCCTCGCCTGAAAAGCGAGTGCGAAGATCATTTTTGGTGACGACCGGCAAGTCAGCCCAGATGCGAAGCAAATCGTCGGGATTTTCAATCTTGGCTGCCTCTCGCCATTCCGGTAGAGCATCGGCCCGGGAACCAAAGTAGCGGACTTGCNGAAGCAGTCGCTTGCCCAGTTCGTTACGCTGCTCATCCGGACGAAGCCGAGGGAAACGCTCCAATTCGGCCCATGAGGTCGCGCTTCGCCGAAGGTACCGGGACCACCAGAGTCTGCTGATTGCGATTGGAATCATGCTTCACTCGGTAACGCGAAGAAATACCGGTTCGGTAGACTCCGCCGGTGGCGATACTCCAGCATCCACTAGTTCGCAATGGCCCTGCCAGCCGCGAGGAGGCACAAAGGCCCGCCCATCGAAGGGAAGGACGTCACAGGCGGGCGTCTCTGCATCGCCCATCCAAACCTGAATTGAGTTCCGCGAAAAATCGGCTAAAGGATACTTGAAGCGTCCGAAGGCTTCACGAATCAGAGGTATCTTCGCGGGATCGAAACCCATCAAGCGAGCGTGGACCCATTCCACAGCCGCTGGATTCAATGCTCCGGTGACAAACCCACTGGGTACGGGTGTATTGCCCAACGGCCCTTCTCCTTCGCCGCCGACGATTGCATCCGTGATTGACATCACGGTTCGTTGCGGCGTGGCGGCGAGGGACCCGTCCCGCTTGCCGTATCGAAGAATCCTCTGCAGGTCGAGACAGGTCCGCCAGATCGTGTCGTTTCCGTACCAGGATCCCTCAAGATTCTCATCCGCTCCCAGCTTGGCGGCGATTCTTTCGGCGGTTCCAGCCATCCATGCGAATGCAGTTTGAGTCGCGCCAGGCTGGCGGCGATTCGCCGCGTCCAGCAAATCTTCGACAGCATGTTTCCATGCCGGACCGCCGGCGTAGCAGTCCCCGCCACTTTCCGAGCCGCCCTTGCGGTGATGAGGCAAGTACTCCTTATTGCCGTTGATGCCGACCAGATTCTTGAGCGCGCCCGTCACGCAAGCTTTTCTGTGCGATTTCAGCTTGGGGAGATTGATCACTACATTCGCTTCCACGATTTCCCGGGCAATCAGGTATTGATGTCGCCCCGGCGCGTGAGTTCGATGCAACAGCTCAGGGTTGTACATAGTGACCCTGAACTTGTCCGTATCGCCGCTGAGCGATTCGAGCAGGCTGTCTTCTCCAAGATCGAAGAGGACGAAGTTTTCGAGATGGCGAACGCCTTCAGATCTTTCGTGTCCCAAAGAATTATCTTTTAAGATAGTGCGCCGAAAATCAGCAATGCTGAATTGCAGCCCGCGTTGGCGGAGCCGATCGGCTGCTTCGTCGATGCCCGCGAGCTTTCGCAATTGTGCGAAGTCGCATCCCTGTATAGGAGCGTCGCCAATAATCAACTGCGCGGGGTTGGTGAGGCCAACGTATTTTGCCACCGCCTCAATGACACTGCTGTGAGTGATAAGACAATCCAGGCCTGCGCCGCGCTGGTTCTCGTGGAACACCCAGTTCGGTTTGATAACGATTTTGCTGCCGGAAGGGATGAAAGCGGCAAGCGGGTTCCAGGCCGAGGTTCCGTAGTGGTCTAGGTCCAGGCGCCAGGTTCGGAACAATTGGTGAAGAGCGAGATCCGCTGAGTTGGTGGCGCCGCCAATCTCAGGAGCTAAACTGTGATCGTCGCAAATCTCATAGGCTGGCTTGGTTCGCGCGACGGCGACCACATTCTCCGAGGGTAGCCCCATGCTTTTCCGAGTATAGCGCAATGCGCCAAGGGGTTGCCCCGTGCCGTAAGTAACTAACTGCAGGCATCCTACTGACAAATCGATGGGGTCATCGTCTCACCCTAAGCTTCCTCCTGCTGATAAGTATCAATCAGACCGACCGCCACCTGGTTGGCACTCTCCAGATCGTGAATGCCTTCCACCTGCCACGCTTTGCGGGTCCATATCGCCCACAGAAGTCCGACGCCATAAACCGCCGAGGCTGACACCAACTGAATCGCCAGTTGGAGATAATTATGGGCAACGAACCAATGGCGCATGAGCAACAGAACCGCAATCAGCGGCGCGCATAGCAGGAGGGGCAGCAGAAAAGCCTCGCGCAGATAAACGCCGATGCGCAGACTCAACACCCGGCAGAGATGGCGCGGCAGGAAAAATAGAGTGGTGCAAAACAGTGGAATGGCTGTGCCCGCCGCATCGCCAAGAATCCCAAACCGCCTGACCAGCAAGATGCTGAGAACTACATTCGCAGTGCCCTCCATCAGGGTTACGATTGCCAGAGTTTTGTGCTTTGCAATTCCAAACAGAATGCGGTTCGAGGCCGACTGCGCCAACATACAAGTGGACGGGATCACCAAGACCAACAAAATTGGATAGCTGACTGCCACATATCGGGCGCCAACCCAGGCCTCAATGACCGACTTTCCCAGAATAATCAGAATTGCTGCCATCGGAAATATGATCAAGGCGCAGGCCCGGTTGCCCGCAACAAAAATCTTTCGCAACGCCGCCAGGTCCCCGGTGGCATCGGACTCGCTGGACAGGGGCACGAATATCTGCGCGAGGCCGCTGACTACATCTCCAGCATAATCAACCAGCCGTGAGCCGATGGTGAAATAGGTGATGGCGGCGGAGGACAGAAATGTGCCGATAATCAGCGCGTCCGTTTTGAAACGGAGCCGGCTGGACACGAGAATAATAAACGTCGAACTGCTATAAGTTGCGATGGTCCGCACACTCTTCCGGTTGAGATTTCGAATGCCGAGACGCAAAGGCAAAATACGAAAAACCGCAATCCCATTGATGAGGCCGGATATAAGCGGCATTGAGACGGTAATCAAAGCTACTGTGAGTAGGCCGTGCCCGTGCCGCAACGCGACCACAATGCCAATGGCCCGAACCGCAGTCGAGCAGATGCTGATGAAGTTCAACAGGTAAAACCGCTGCAGACCCTCGAGAACACCTCCGGATATTCCTAAGGGAAATCCCAGAGCAACCGAGGAACCGACGATCAAAAACAGCCAGCGCGCCGTGGGAATAAAATCCGCGTCGATTCGGAAAATGGAAGCGACATGATAGCTACCAATTACAGTGACCAGCAACGCAATCGCGCCAATGGCGCTATAGGTGAACAACGCTGTGCTGATGAGGCGGTCTAACTCCTCTTTTTCGCCGCTGGCGGAGTACTTGGCTACGTAACGAACGATGGACGAACGAATTCCAAGATCGAACAAGCCGTAATACCCGGTAATGGAGAAGATCAGCACCCATAATCCGAAAGCCTCGTCGCCCAGGTGGTGAAGGATGTAAGGCGAAATAAAAATTCCCACCAGAATATTGACGCCCAGCGCGAACCAACTGGAGCCAACATTCTTGAAGAGCGCGACTTTATCTAACTTCTTCATTTAAGCAGTTGCATGTGGGAAACGCTTCTCGGTGCGGTTTAAGCATCCTCTTGGACGACCGCCGGCTGTATGCCGAAAATCACGTTCAATCCATAGCTCTCGAGATCGATCTCTTGCAGACATTCCCCTTCCACGATGTCATAAAGGGCTATGTGCGTAGGTCTTTCTCTGTCCTTGAAGGCGTGTTTGATCCACATGACATTCTCAGTGAACTTGGTTTTGCGAACGCGTGTGAATCCCACCCAAAGCCTGCGTTCGTCGAGCGGCAATATTCCTCTGCACCAGCCGAGCAAGACATCTTGTTTATGGCGAACCCGGTGAATTTCATTCAGGTCGATAATTTGATCAATCGCCAGCGAGTGACGGTTGGCAATTACTACTCTGCCATCGACGGTAGTGAAGTAGATCCGATCGCCGCAAAGCAGGCCATCGTGAGGACGCTGCACGTCGATATTGATTCGTTTACGCGGAGTCGTGAGGCACACGGCGTCCTTCTGCGACAGCCGCGTTACCCAGATATCGCCGCCCAGTTGAAAGACGCTGTTCGGGTGAGACTGGTGCGGCTTCGTGCTTTCCACTTTGCGGTAATCGACCTCGCGTGAGAAGCGCGACCACGGGTCTCCTCCCATGACATTCCATTCCGCCAAAACCCGACCTTGCGGCGTCAACATGACAACCATGTCGAGTCCGGTATTCGCCACCAGCAGGTTGCCCTCGGATGTGGATGTCACGTGATGGAGGTCGTTGAAACAAGGCAGAGATACATAACCAATGCGTGTGAAGCTTGGGATCTCAAAGATCAGAACCTCGGTGGAAGTGCACGTATAAAGCTTGTTCCCGATCAGCGAGGCCGTCTTGAACGCGATGGACGATTCCTCACTCGCTCGCGCTTCGGGTGGAGTCTTGTATTCCAGTTCAACCTTGGCACTCCCAGTCGAAGTATCGAGGAGCAATATGATGGCTGCCTCATAGAGTCGCTGCTCCTCCTCGTCCTTGAAGAGCAATTTTCGCTGGCGTCCTCCGAGGAGGTACAGGTGACTCATCGGCAGAATGGCCTTCCCATCCATCCTTCGGAGTCTTCATGCAGTCCCATGCCTGGGATACTTTTCCCTGGTGAATGCAGCCATTGCGAGGCGCTACTGTCCTGGTTTTGCTTGATACCGTTCCAGATCATGCCGTCTCAATCCATTGCGCAAATACCGAGAATATCCGAGTGCTTAGAGTTTGACCAGTAACCGCGAGTGCAGGCAAGTTACCCTCGATTTCCGGAATCTTCCAGGGAGAGTTTTCTCAATTGGCGGCGCACAGTACAGCCAATCGTGCCTTTCACCAGTGGCTTTGCGTTAGGAGCGTGCCGCACGACGCAGGCGGAGGTCGTACTTCGCGATTTTAATGCCGTTTCGCGAGGGGTTCGTCGTGCGTGCGAGAGGGGAGCGTCGCGTCGTCGGCCGCCGCCCGTGACGTCCTGGGCGCAACCGTGGGTTCCGTAATGCAGTACTTCACTAGGCACCACAGTGCTCGCACCCCGTCTTTCCATTGAACTTTCTTGCCTTCTTCATAGGTGCGGCCCCAGTAGCTGATGCCGACTTCGTAGATACGCACCCTCCGCTTCGCGATTTTAACTGTGATTTCAGGCTCGAATCCGAACCGCTTCTCTTCCAGAGGAATGGATTGGATGACCTCACGCCGGAATGCTTTATAGCAAGTCTCCATATCGCTGAGGTTGATGTTGGTGAGCGCATTAGACAGCAAAGTGAGAATCCGGTTGCCGACAGAATGCCAGAAGTACAGCACACGATGAGGACGACCGGAAAGAAAACGCGATCCGTAAACAACCTCGGCGCGCCCATCGATCAGCGGCTCCAGCAGTACCGTGTACTCCCTGGGATCGTACTCGAGATCGGCGTCCTGGATAATGACGAAATCGCCCGTGGCCTCCCGAATACCTCGGTGCAAGGCCGCCCCTTTCCCCATATTCGCAGGCTGAAACAGAACTCGGATATGGGGATGCTCAACCTGCAATTGTCCCAGGATCTCCTTTGAGCCGTCCTTGGAACCGTCGTCCACGCAAATCAATTCGATTTCCAGCGGAACTGCAAGAACTCTGTCTACCACTTGCCGCAGCGTCGCGCGTTCGTTGTACACCGGGATGATGACGGAAACTTTCATTCTTACGTTCTGACCTCTGCACCGTAGTGTAGTGGAGCGCGCGGTGCAAATCCAAGCTCGCGACCCGCCAAAACCAACCGGTGGCGCAGCCGTTCTCGAGAATGTTGTCTTCGAGGAAAACGCGCTGCGCATTTAGGAGGGCAAAAGAAACTATTGATTGTTTTCAGGGGACCGGTTCGATTTTTAAAATCTCGAAGACTAGCTATGCTTCGCTTAAAGACTGGCGAGCGGGTTCGTCATCCGCAAATGTGACTGCAGTAAGGTGAGCAGTTGTTTTTCTAAGAACGGCCCGCTCGCCAGCAGCCCTGACAAGAGGGGATCACGCCGGTTCGCAGTAAGGTCAGTTTTCTCGAGAGTGCTGACAAAGCCGCCCGCGCTTTTTACTAACGCCGCCCCCGCCACCACATCCCATTCATTCTTAGGGGTCAAAGTGAACGTGACATCAGCCAGTCCGGCTGCGACCAGGGCGAGCTTATAGGCTACTGAGCCCATCGGGCGGATTTTGAAATTGGTGTTTTCAAACGGCTTCCATTCGCCACGCTTTACTTCGCTGCGGCTGGCGAGAACCAGCGCTCCGTCAAGGCTCTGACGCTGGCTGGGCCGAGACCGCCGTCCGTTGTACGTAACGCCGGAGTCGACTGCTCCTAGAAAAGTTTCGTCGGTTGCGGGATTGAAAATTCCTCCGGCGACGGGACGCCCGCCTTTGACGTAGCCTATCGAAACGCAGAACTCGGGAATGCCCTTAACAAATTCGCGGGTGCCGTCCAGCGGATCGACTACCCAAACGCAGGAGCGCTGCAAGCGAATTGGATCGTCAACGCTCTCTTCTGAAAGCCAGCCTTCTCCCTCGCGCAGCAATTCCTTGCGTAGAATGGCGTCGAGGGCGCGGTCTGCTTCTGTCACCGGATCGTGCCCGATTTTGTATTCGGTTTCAATCGCTCCCGGAGTGAAGCGCGCAAATACGGCGCGCGACGCTTCGAGCGCAGCGTGAATGCGTTCCAGTATGGCCGCGTAGGATTCCGATTCCATGTCCCTTTTAATAAGTCGAGCCACTTTCAAATGCACTTACCCAGAACTGAACCTTGAGAACTGACAATCGAGAACCGAGAACCGTTTTCAAGCCATTAGCATACGAGCGCCGGTCGCCAACAGGACCGCGCAAAGAATTCGTCTAAGCCACGGAACCGGCACCCGCGTACTAAAGTAAGAGCCCACAAGTCCGCCCGGAATCGAGCCGATCAGCAAAGCCCCAACCAGGTTCATGTCAACGTTGTGCATCCGGAAATGTAGAAGACTGGTTACGCCGGTAAGAATCAACGCGTGCACAATATCGGTTCCCACCATGACTTTCGGCTGAAAGCTATAGAACAGCAAGAGCATCATCATGACAATACTGCCCGAGCCCACTGAGGTAATACCTACCAGAAATCCCGCTACCAAGCCGATGAGCCACATCCAGGCGAATGACTTCATCGTCGGGGGACGCACGGCGGCGCGGTCCTCGATTTTTTTCTGAAAAAATAAGAAGGTTGGAATGCAAATCAACAACACTCCCACCGCAACCGTGATGAAGTGATTGACGCCGTTGCCGTAGAGGTTTCGCAGGTGAACCAGATAACTTACGCCCAGATAAGATCCAGGAGCGCTGCCCGCCGCCAGTGCCAGCACAACTTTGCGCCGCACCGTGCCTTTGCGCAGATGCACGATGCTGGCGCCGATCTTGGTGACAAAGTTGAACAGCGCGTCCGAGCCGACGGCGCGAATCGGAGGAACGCCCAAGCCGAAGATCAGGATCGGAAGCAGCAAAACACCGCCTCCGAGTCCCGTCATTCCAATCAGGGCTCCGACCCCAAAACCCACCAGGCTCTTGATCAGCAAATCCATAACAGTGCCGGCTTTAGCCCTTCACTCTCTGGCGTCAGCCGGAGCCTTTACGCCGATTCCGCTGCCGTACCGATAAAGCCTTCCCTCTCCAGATGCAGAATGATTTCCTGAGCTGCTTCTTCAGGCGACAATTCGCCCGTGTTGATGGTGACTTCGGCATCGGACGGTGCTTCGTATGGATCGGAGATGCCGGTGAATTCTTTCAGAATTCCGGCGCGCGCCTTCGCGTAAAGACCTTTGCGGTCTCGTTGTTCGCAAACTTCCACGGTCGTGGCAATGTGCACCAGAATGAATCCTCCATAGGGCTCGATAAGCTGCCGTACATATTTGCGGGTGGCGTCGTAAGGCGCGATAGGCGCGCAGATGGCAATGCCGCCATTCTTGGTAATCTCCGACGCGACGTAGCCAATGCGACGGATGTTGATGTCCCGATGTTCTTTCGAGAATCCGAGCTCGGAAGAAAGATTCTTGCGGACCAGATCGCCATCCAGCATCGTGACCGGGCGCCCGCCAGCTTCCAGAAATTTTGTCATCAGTACGTTAGCGATCGTCGACTTGCCCGAACCGGAGAGACCCGTGAAGAAGATCGTGACCCCTTGCTTATGGCGTGGAGGGAAACTGCGGCGCAATTCCGCTACAACCTCAGGATACGTAAACCATGCGGGAATCTCGCGCCCTTCATTTAGCCTTTGCCGAAGTTCCGTGCCCGAAATGTTCAGCACGCGGTCGCCTTTTTTCACTTCGTCGTCAGGAACGTATTTATCCTGATCCTCGAGGTAGACCATCATGTTGAAAGGCACCATGGTGACGCCGATATCAGCCTCGTGTTTCTTGAATACTTCCTGCGCCTCGTAAGGACCGTAGAACGGTTTGCCGTCGGTGTCTTTGCCCGGACCTGCGTGATCGCGGCCGACAATGAAGTGCGAGCAGCCGTGATTCTTGCGGATCAGCGCGTGCCAGATAGCCTCACGCGGTCCGCCCATTCGCATCGCAAGGGGTAGTAAAGAAAGTTTCGCCGTCGATTGCGGGAATTTGTTGAGCAGCAATTGATAGCAGCGCACCCGCGTGTAGTAATCCACGTCGCCAGGTTTTGTCATGCCGACTACGGGATGAATTAGCAGATTCGCTTCAACTTGTTTAGCCGCGCGAAACGCCAGTTCCACATGGGCGCGGTGCATGGGATTGCGCGTCTGGAAGGCCACTACCTTGCGCCAGCCGACACGGGCAAATTCGGCACGCAATTCAGCCGGAGTAAAACGTAGACTACGAAAATCGTAGTGCGATGGTATCTGCAGGCCTTCGAGCTTGCCTCCCGCGTACCAGGGATTCGCCTTGTTCATTACGTAATCCGAACCGGGATGAGCGTTGCTGGTACTGCCGAAAACCGCTTTGGCTTCTGCTTTGCGATCGGGTTGCCAGATTTCTTCGACATTCAGCACGGCCAGCATCACGCCTTCCGGATCGCGCAGCGCGATCCTGCTGGTGCCGGGCGTAAGTTTCTTGGCAAATTCTTCGCTGACATCGAGAGTCACCGGCATCGGCCACAAGGTTCCGTCAGCCAAACGCATGTTGTGGCAAACACCTTCGTAATCGGCGCGCGTCATGAATCCGCGCAGCGGAGAAAAGCCGCCAGTAAGAAGTAATTCGAGGTCGCAAAGCTGGCGGCCGGTCAGGTCCCACGAAGGCCATTCTTTGGAGTGAGCTTTTAGTTCGGCGGTTCTGTCGCGTTGAGCAATGAGCTCAATAAGTTCTCCGCCGTGGGGCGGAACGAGATGGCTGGTCGAAGCGGTCAAGCGCTGAGCCTCCTGAGTGTGTACGGTTATTATGTCTACTACGTTTATTGCCTTTACCTAGATTGCTCTCCGGCGTTCTTCCGCCTGTGAGGCGTCGCCAATGCACAAATTCTTGTGGGAGAGAAAATCCCGAAAAGATACTTACCAGATTAACACTTTCTGGGACACTCAAAATTCACGTACTTTTTTGCGGGCTAAATACTGGAGCAGCAATTGTGGGTCCCTCAGCCCAGCAACCGATCCAGCTAAGTATCTGACATCGCTGGCCTTCGAGGATTGTTGGAGAGCTTCAGAAGCCGCGGCACCGGTTGACTGCAAAAAGTTGCAACTTGGGATAAGCCGTTTCACCACCGTTCGTGTTTGCCGGACTGCGCGAAAAAAATGAAGATCAACGCCTCTGTAGATGTTCGCGCAGTATCCCCACAATCCCCGGGGCGGCTTTACCATCCCAAAGCGGCGGAGTCGGGAACGGATGCGCTGCTTTCCGTGAAGAAAGTTGCCGGAAAGCAGTGTAGAGCACTTCCCGGTTTTGCTAGGCTGCCCCGCCCTCGATCGATTGAGGATTAATAGTTGGATCATTTGCTTGAAAAGTGGTTTGAGACGTGCATCTATAGTTTCAAAGTCCCTCTCCGCATGGGCCTGTTATGTAAATTGTTCAAGCCTTTCCTGTAGCCATAGCAAATTTGACCTAGGGTGTTTACCTGAGGGAGCCGTAAAGGTTTCCCATCCATCTGTGCACAAATATCTTCAGCTGCGTGAACTCAAAAGCGCACCCTCGCCGCTTTGTGAACTCGGGCAGGGGACGGTCGTCATACCGTCCTACCATATGCGAGTGCCGAACGGCCTCAGTTTACGGCCCTTTTGTGCTCCAAGTGGCTTCTCGCGCCCCCAGCTTCCCCGCTTTCATGTGGACGCGAGCCTAGGCTCGTGATTCTGAAAGCCCCCTTTTTCTCGCCCGCAAGTGCCTGTGGAAATGGATGTTCTTCGGTCACAGCCATTTTTGGCTCAAAGTGGCATTGTGGATGCTAGGCAATTGGAAACATCCCAGTTGAGAGTACTTTGTAGGGCGAAAATCTAACCCAGGGGGCTTGTGATGATGGAGCAGTCCGTTCGGCTTGGACCGCGCGAACAGCAAATCGTCGAATTGCTTTTACAAGGATGTGACAACGCCGAAATCGCCAGCCAGCTGAAAATGGCCCGCAGGACCGTAAAAGCTCATTTCAACCGGCTGTTTCTCCGCTTTGGCATTACCGGCGGAATCAAGCGAGTAAAACTCGCAACCCTTTTATATAGGAGGCAATCATGTTTGCAAACGAACGATACGGTACCCGTGTCCCCAGTCAACGGGAAAACCGAGTCATCGAGCTTGTCGCACAGGGCTTGAAGAACCGGGACGTTGCCGAAGAAATTGGCACCACCGAGCACGTCGTGAAGAACTATCTGCGGGTTATCTACGACAAGCTCGGTCTGTGGAATCGCGTAGAGCTCGCTCTGTGGTACGAGTCGCGCAGGGAACCACAGCTTCCTGCTTAATTGAGGAAGCTCGGATCATCAGGGCACCATCTGGGGCCGCGGCATTATCCGCGGCTCTTTTCATTTTTGCTTCACTGACAACCAAAGGCTTGCAGATTGCGAAGTCGTTCGGCGGCCGAAGTTTTTCCCTTTCGCGCCGCCAGATCCAGCAGCAAACGCGCCTGATCGCAGTTTTTCGGAATCCCGTCTCCCCGCAGATACAAATCGGAGAGAACCAGCGTTGCCGTCGCGTTTCCTTTGCCCACAGCCTTCCACAACCACTGCGCAGCCTCTCGATTGTCGCCAGCTGCGGCCGGGTGGTTTCGATTCAGGTATTGCTCTGCGGTGGCCAGCTCTTCAGCGCCGCCTTGTCCGTTCGCAATGGTGGACGAGCCCGCCCCAGCGGGAATCGCCGGAGGCGCTGGCCGCGCCTTCGCTGGTTGGGCTTGGTGAGCAGTACTTTCCATCTGATTTTGGCGTTCCGTCACACCGGCCTCGGAGGCACGCGGCGCCGTTGCCGGGTTGGAAGCAGCTGCCGTGGTCGAGCGCTCTGTCGGCAAAACATTTCGCGAGCNTGCAGGTTCAGGAGTCACTGGCGGTGGCGCCGACGGTGGTGCGTCGGGGATTACCCGCGAGGGAGCGGATTGCGAGATGTCCCCCGATCCAGGAGTTCCGTGCCACTTCATATAAACCAATCCGGCCAGAATTAGAGCTACCGCGATCCCAATATAGAGCCGCAACCGATAGGGCGCAGACTCAGATTCTTGCGCGAAATGCGGAAGATCACTTTCCGAAACTCGCCATTCTGGCTCAAAGGACGCGGCGCGCGCATGGTCGCCGCGATTTGGGTTCGCGTCGGCGTGATATTCAGGGGACTGGTCGCCGCAGGAAGATTCCGATTCCCCCCAACTCTCATCCTCATTGGCCTCCGGTTCTTCCGAGACCGCTGGGTTGGAACGAAAACTCGATTCGTTGGACTCAGGCAGAGATTGCAACGCTGCTCCGCACATCCCGCAAAATCTCTGTCTCATTGGATTCTTGGCCGAACAGGCCGGGCAGGTTCGTTGCGGTTCTTCAATCGTGGACCATGGCTGGCGTACCTGTTTTGCAGGCCCATCGTGTTTCCCCAGCATTTCCTCGGTCGCCGGTTTTTGCTCCGGTGGGCGCCCCCCGGCAGAGGATGATTCTGTCGAAGGTTTGCTCTGGAGTTCCCGCACTAAATCGGAAATAGCCTGTCCCCGTTTCTCCGGCGGAGTGGTGAAATAGACCTCGGCCCAGCGCCCCATGTTACCCGCCAGAAGCGGATTTAGTAGAGGATTCAACTCAGCGTCCGGCAAGATATCTGCCTCGGTCTTCTCAGTTGGTTGCGACACGGGCACTCTCCTCAAGGCGGACCACATATGATTGCACTACCGCGTCAGAAGGTTGTCAATCAGGCCCATCGGTGATTCCGAAGGATGGAAGCAAATCTAGCGAAATCAGTCGCATGCCTTGCGATCTGCGGGCTCGAACTGGTCCAACTGGGCGTTGCGCTGCGTGGAAATTCTGCCCTTCGCGGTCTTGCCATAGAGGTCTGAGCCAGGGCAGTAGTACAGCGCCGTGTGGGGATCAACCCAGACTTGTGTATCAGGATTACCCTTGTATTCGGGCGCATCCGGAGGCTCGGCTAACCCCAGGCTGATCAACAGCTTATCGAAGGCCGAAAGGTCCACGTCTGGGGAAACCCGCTTTCGTCGATTGGTGGCGCTATTCGCGGCTGCGCCCTGACCCGTCGCCGTTACTGAACCGTCGGACCACATACCCCGCGCCACGACGATTACTAATACAAGTGCGACCGCCAGATAGAGATATCCTCGATGCGCCCGCCAGAGGCGAACGACTGCGCTTGCCTTGTGCGTGACTGCCACCGACTCCAGAAACGCCCGTGCTTTCGCCGCCGAAGTCCAAATCATCTCCTGCGGATGTTGCGTGACAAGGGCAGTAGAACTGACCTGCGCGCTGTTATTTGGGACCGCTTCGACCGAAACGGATGGTTCTTCTTTTCCTCCCTGCTGTATTGCTTCAAATGATTCTGAAGAAGAGATTTCTTCGTCGCGTTCCTCAAACGAAAATCGGACAGGCGGGATAACAGGATCTTCGACTTGGGGAAATTCTATGTGGCCGTCGTCCTCGAAAGTTTCGGGCGCAATCCGGTTGATTGGTTTTTCTGCGGAAGCGATCTCGTCCACATCCGCTGTGGTCGCCGAATTCATTTGCTGGCGGTGCCACGCCGATGCAAACTTGCTCTGCATGCTGGAAAGTGCGTCTTCTTCGGCCCGCGCTGCGCCACACTTGCCGCAAAATTGTTCTTCCACTAACAGACCGTTTCCGCATTTCCAGCAAGGGAAGGTTCCCGACGGGGTTGAGGTGGGAGTATCTCGCGAGTTCCCAGCCGCCGGTCGAACCTTTGCCATTCCGGCAAGATCTGGTTTGAGGCGTTCGATGGCTGCTATCATGGTGGATCGTTCGGTCGCCACGGATTTTTTCAAATTGGACTGGGCATCGCGACTCAGTGCTTCCGTCACCAGTCCGGCCATCAAGTGACAAGTGTGGATGTCGTGTTCGGCGAATCCAGAGGCCCGGTCGAAATAAAGTTCCAGGGCTCCGACGACGCCGTCCTGGTAAATCGGTACCGCGATTAGCGACAGAATGCCGCGCTCAAGGCAAGGTCCCGAGTCGAATAACTTCTCCGCCTTCACATCCTCCGTGAGCGTTACTTGCCCGGTAAGCACAGTGGCCTGGCAGATCGCCGACTCCAGCGGCACCTCGCTGCCCACCGGCAATGCTGAAGAACCAGTTCCAGCGCGATAACGTATGTTTTTTCCCTCGAGCATTACAATGGCCGCTCCGCTCGCGTTCGTAATGCGGGAAACACCTTCGACGACCAAACACATGGCTTTATCCAGTTCAAGATGGCGAATCTGAATCTGGTGTTGTGCTTCAACAATAGCCGCCAGAGTGGGGGCATAGTCAGCGCCTGAACGAGAAGCCGCTCCAACTACAGTTTCTGTTTTCTGGACCACATTGCCTGGAAACGGTTGATGCTCACGCGGCTGCTCGGCCTGCGCTTTCAGATTTTGTTCCAGCTCTCCTCTTTTGCGGTTATGTTCCTGGATGACGTAAGCAGCTTCCAGCAGCTTTTCAAACGTCTGCTCGTCGAGAACTGGTTTCTTTTTTTGATCGCTCACGGATTGGTTGCTGCTCGTCAGTCGCCGCCGAAGTTCCGGCATGCGAATACCCCAAACGTTACCACGATTCTAGTGTGAATTGCCCTAGCAAAGAAGTCCATTTTGGACTCGGCGGTCTGGCGGGGCGAGATGGCTGCGTAGCGCCATTTACCGTTCGCCGCCCAGATAGAAATGCACCGCCGGGGTTATGATCAGCGATAAGACCATCGAGATTAGCACTCCCCCAATCACGGCGATGGCCAGCGGTTGCAGCATTTGCGACCCTGCTCCGAGAGCGAAGGCCAGCGGCAGCATTCCGGCAACGGTGGCCAGCGCCGTCATCACGATAGGCCGCAGCCGCCGGCGTCCCGCTTGCAGGATGGCGTCTTCCGCATTCATGCCGGTCGTGCGCATACGCTGATCCGCATCGAGCAGCAGAATTCCGTTCTTAGCCACGATGCCGATCACCATGATCATGCCCATGAACGACGATATGTTGAAAGTCGTTCGCGTGATCAACAGCGCGATAAAAACTCCCGATGTCGAGAGCAGGGCGGAGGAAAGAATTGCGACCGGCGCGGCAAACGTGCCGAACTCGAACAAGAGCACGATGAATAGAAGCAAGATGGCCAGAATCAAAACGATTACCAGATCATGGAATGAACGCTGCTGTTCTTCGTAAGTTCCACCGTATTCGACGCGAATGTTTGCCGGCAAGTGCAGGTCGGCCACAGCTTTTTGCACCGCGGCGATTCCGCTGCCGAGGTTCGTGCCCTCCAAGCGAGCGGTGACGGCAACCATGCGCTGCAGATTTTCCCGCCGGATCTCAGTCTGTCCCGGTGTTTCTACGACCGTAGCCAGAGCGCCCAGTGTCGCAGTATGTCCGCTGCTGCTGATAAGAAGAGTGTCCCGCATGGCTTCGAGCGAAGCCCGGTTCGCCGCCGGAAAGCGCACCCGCAACGTGTAGGCGCGGCTATTGGTTACAACCGGAGTAGGTGCGGGTTCGCCCTCGAGAATGGCGGAAGCGTCTACCGCGATTTCTTCTGCGGTAAATCCGGCGCGCGCGGCCACGCTTGGATCTACTTGAAAAGTGACGGCCGGGCCGCTGATGGTGTTGTCGATGCCATTCAGAATATCCACGACCCCTTTGATTTTTTGAATCGAGTCCGCCACTTTCGGAGCCCACTCCGCAAGCTGTTTAGGATCTTCCGAAAATAATTTGATCTGTATCGGCTCCGGAGCGGAAGTGAGGTCGCCGATCATGTCCTGCAATACTTGCGTGAACTCCACGTCCAGCGCGGGTTCCTTTTGGGTGACTTTGCTGCGTACTTCGGCAATCACTTCCTCGATGCCGCGATGGCGCTTGCCTTTCAGTTTCACCAGAATGTCGCCGTAGTTCGCCTCCGTAACCGCGGCCAGTCCCAACTGCAAACCCGTCCGGCGGGAAGTGCTCTCCACTTCCGGAGTTTTCCGCAGAATCTCTTCCACATGGCTGACCACTCGGTTGGTTTCCGTCAGCGAACTGCCGGCTGGCATCAGGTAATCGAGCACAAAGCCACCTTCATCCATCTCGGGCAACAGGTCGGAGCCGGAAAAGTGGTAGCAAACATACGAGACCACGACGAGCCCCAAGCTGAAAAGAACAAGCATGAGAGGCCTCTGCAGCGCCCGGCGCAGCCAGCGCTCGTGAAAATTGATGACCCGCAGGAAAAATCCACTGAGATGGGCTTCCTCCGCGGCCATCAGGCGGCGCACATTTTCCGCCTCGGATTCATTTTCCGAAGTTGTAGCTGTCGTATCAAGATTCGAAGTTCCTACTTCGGCGGCGGGAAGACCGTCCTTCTGTTCACGCCGTCCGCGAATAAAGTACTGGCTAAGGTTCGGCGTCCAAGTGAGAGCGAGCGCGAGAGAGGTCAGCAGCGCGACGCTCATGGTCACCGCCAGAGCGCGGAAAAACACGCCGGTGACCCCTGTGATAGCGATAAGAGGAATAAAAACTACCACTGGCGTGATGGTTGAGCCGATCAGCGGAACTGTGATTTCGCGCAGCGCGTTCTCGATTGCTTCCATTCGCCCCTGCCCTGCGTCACGATGCAGCACAATATTCTCGACGACCACGATTGCATCGTCGATCACCAAGCCCACTGCCGCAGCCAATCCGCCCAGAGTCATCAGGTCGAAGGTCTGCCCCATCACCTTCAGCGCAATGAAAGTGACCATCACCGTGACCGGTATCACCAATCCCGCTACGAGAGAAGTCCCCCAATCTCGCAGGAATACAACCAGAATGATCGACGCCAGCAACAGGCCCAGCAGAATCGCATCTCTTACGCTCTTGATCGATTCGCCCACGATAATGGACTGGTCGTAGAACGGCTGAATATCGACGCCCGGGGGTAGCGTCTTCCGAATCCTTTCGATCTCGGCGTGTACTTCATCCGCGACCTGCACCGTGTTGCCGTCAGGCTGGCGGTTGATGTTGATCAGCACAGCCGGCTTTCCGTTGGCGGTGACCACCGTATACACCGGCTTCACATTGGGCTCAACCTTGGCTACGTCCCCGATCCGCACCGGGATGCCGGCGACCGTGTTTTTTATCACTGTATTGGCGATTTCTTCCGGCGTTTGCACTTGGCCGTTGACCAGGCCAAGGAATAGTTGATGATTGCGTTCCAGCAACCCGGGCGAATCCACCAGATTGGTGCGGCGGACGGCGTCGAGAATGTCGGTGACCGTTACGCTGGCGGTGAGCAGCTTGGCGGGGTCGGGAGTGATTTGAAACTCAGGTTCCTGTCCTCCCTGAATGATGACCGTCGCCACCCCATCCAGCCGGTTCAAGCGCGGCTTCATCTCGTAGGTCGCCATCTCCCAGAGCCTCGTCTGCGGCACGGTTGCGGAGGTCACGCTGTAACCGACAATGGGGAAACTTGCGAACGTCATGCGATGTGCTTCGATCTTGGCAGTGGGCGGAAGCTCTGGTTGCACCCGCGACAACGCCGCATTCACATATTGCAGGGTCTGGAACATGTCCAGGTCCCAGCGAAAGTAGAGATCCACTTCGGCCGAGCCGCGACTGGTGATCGATCGCACCGTCAGCAGTCCCGGCACGCTGTTGACCGCCTCTTCGATGGGCCGGGTCACCGTGACCATCATCTGGTCGATGGGCATCACGCCGTTATCTACCGCGATCAGCACGCGTGGAAAATTCGTGTTAGGGAAAACCGAGACCGGAATGGTGAAGGCCAGGTACCCACCCAGCAATGCCAGGGTGAGAATCAGAAAAATCATCGGCCGGGAATGCCGTGCGACCCAGTGCTCGGATTTTTTGTGATTCACGCAGTCACTCCGCGGCGGTCATTTCTCACTGGAGGACTCCTTGGGCGCATCTTTCGAGTTTTCGGTGGGCGCTCGCGCGATGATCTTGGTGTTGTCGGGCAGACCATAGGCTCCGGTCGATACCACCTTGTCGTTCTCGCTAACGCCTTCAAGAACTTGTACGTCATCATCCTGCCGAATGCCAAGCTTCACCGTTTTCTGATGTGCCTTCCCATCCGCTCCGGCGATCATGACAGCGGGACTGCCATCCGCCGCGGTGACCACCGCAGCGGCGGGGACCACCAGCGCATCCTTCACCGTTTTTGCTGTCAGAGAAAGTTGCACGCTGGTTCCAGGCTTCAATTGCTGTTTCGGATTCTTCGCCTCCAGCCAGACTTCAACTGTCGTGCTGTTGGGATCGAGAGCCGGACTGACCACGGTGACTTTTCCCTCGACGGGGGCGTCCAATCCCGGCACCGTCATCGTTCCCTTGTCGCCAATTTTCAAGAGTGCGGCATCGGCCTGCGGAATGTGCGCCTTGGCGATCACCGCCGAAACATCCATGACCGTGACAATCGCCGATCCTGCCGCCGCCATTTCGCCCGGATAAAGCGGACGATCGGTGACCACGCCGTCGATGGGACTGCGAATTTCCGAATAGCTGAGTTGCGCTGCCGCGCCTAAATACTTGCCCTTCGCGGACTCCAATTGTCCCGCCGCGGCTTTCAGTTCCTGTTGTTTTCCAATTGCCTGAAGCGTGTCGAGGTGCCGCTTAGCCATGGCGTACTGATTGCGAGCCTGCACGATTTCGACGCCGGACTGGTCCAGTTCCTTTCGCGGCAGAGCTCCTTCTTCATAAAGTTGCTGGCGGCTTTGGTACACCTTCTCTTGCGCGTCGAGCGCTTGTTTCGCCTGTTGTGCATCCGCTTCCGCCTTCTGCATTTCTTCCGGCAGTCCAGCGGCGGTTGTAGTTGCGTAAGTGGCCTGGGCCTGGTTAAGGGCTCCCTGGTTTTCTTGCGCGGCCGCGCTCAGATCCCGATTTTCGAGAACCGCCAGCAATTGTCCCTTGTGCACGGGACTGCCGCGCTTGATCAGAAATTGCTGCACCGGAGCGCTGATCTTCGAAACAATTGCCGCCTGCTGCCGGGGAAAAAGAATCGCCTCGGTCTTGATGACGTGCTGAATCGTCGTCTTTTCTACCGGCGCCACCTGCACGCTCACGGTTGGCGCCGTATCGCCTTTATCCTTGGAGCAGGCGGCCAGCAGCAAACTTAAGGCAAGGGCGGAGCTGAGCAAAGCTCCCGATCCTCGGCCTTGCGGAAACCGCAGTCGCAGGCAAACGTCGGTAAGATGGTGTTGGCTCATCTGGCTAGAAGCTCCCCGTCAGAGTTTGCAGATTGGCGATCGCGACCCGGTACCGGACTTGTCCATCGTCGTAGGCGTTGCGTGCCTGGGTCAGAGTATTCTGTGCGTCCACAATTTCAAGGACGGTCGATTCGCCGGCCTGGTAGCGCAGGTTGGTCAGACGAAGGCTTTCCGCGGCCATTTCCGCCGAACTGGCCAGCGATTCCAGTTCTGACCTCGCCGTGCTCGCCTCTTCATAAAACTGCTGCAGGTGGCTGAGAAGCTGGCGCTGTTCGTGGCTCAACTCCACGCGGGCTTGATCGCGGCGCAATTCGGCCTGCTTCAGCTTGCTGCGATCCGCGCCCCAGTTGAAAATCGGAATCTGCAGGCTCGCGACCGTCGAATAACCCAGATTGCGCACTCCGTCCGTGCGGATGGCAAATCTGTTGGAGTCGATACCGTAGAAGTAGTCCACGCTCAACGATGGCAGCAACCCGCCCAAAGCCGCCGTGACCTCATGATTCGCAATCGCCAGGGCCGCAAGCGCAGCGCGCAAGTCCGGGTTATTTTTCTTGCCCGCAGCTTCCACTTCGGTAAAGGAAGGCAGGGACTCGGGCGTTTGCAGATCGTCGACCACGCTGAAGTTCTGGTTCCAATCGTGGAAGATCATGACCGCAAGATCCAGTCGGGTGCGCTCCATGGCCAGTTGAGCCTCCTGCAAATCGCGCTGCTGCTGTTGCGCCTGAATGCTGGCCTTCACCACATCGGCGCGCGCCACTTCGCCACCATTCTGCAATTCTTGGGTGATTTTCAAAAAGCGCTGCGCCTCCGTCGCCGCCCGTTGCGAAGTCGCATACTTGCGCTGTGCCGTGACCAGCCCGTAATAAGCCTGCGTTACCGCAACCACCAGGCCGCGGGATGCAATCTCCGCCTTGGCGCGAGCCTGCGCGAGCGCGGCGGAAGAACGGCGGTAGTCCGCGAAATTCGTGAGTGAGACGGATTCGTGCGCGTTCCCCTGGCTGATATATTCATGCACCCCGTTATTGGCGACGAACCGGCTGGCCGGGCACGTGGCGCCGATCGCGCACACCGCCGGCTGGCCCGTGCCTTCGGTGTAGATGTAGGAATTGTTGTAAGTCACACTGGGAAGCATTCCCGCCCTGGCTTGTACGCGGTCCTCGTGCGCCACTCCCAGATCCGTGAGCGCCGCATGATATTGCGGATCATTGACGCGCGCCCGGTCCAGAGCATCTTGCAATGTGATGGTTAAAGGGGTGTCATTGTTGGCCGCAGGATTCGTATCCTGCGACGAGTGAGATAGTTCTAATGCCGTGGCCGGAGTCTGTGCAAAAAGCACGGGGCTCGTCATCGCGAAGACCAAAACGAAAACACCTGCGACGCCGAAACTCCCGTTGCGGGACGTCGCCGTTTTCCTACTGGCAGTCAAAGTTTCCTTGGATGTCACAGAACACCTCGCGAAATCATCCGTTGGGTTAGGGAGAGATTCAAATTTATGAAAGCAACTGCCTTATCGTTGTAGCGCTTCGTGCAAAAAAAGCGCGCAGCCGCCTCGAATCGACCTCGATGAAGATGCCATCTGGACCGTTCTCCGCAAGCCTGCCAGCTATCCATTCTCCCGTCC
>JGI12635J15846_10000822_pt1 | contig 26975 bp, 24 predicted proteins | sample BlaSpr_A8_OM2_M2_FD_15846 | JGI IMG/M metagenome (IMG submission 15846) | reverse complement strand
ACAGTGAAGTGGGCTGGATCTCGAGACAAAATCTTCTCGCCCTCCGGTCGAGGGAGAACTTTTTTCTTGACATCCCTTTTTATAGAACGTTTTGACCGCTGACCAAATCATAGTTTTTGAGCGCTCCGAGACCAACGTTTAGCTTTCCAGTGCCAGCATTTCGAGATTGGGAAGGCCCACGATGTTGCCAGCACAGGCGACGCCCTATAATTGCAAGGCTCCACATGACGTCTGTTCTCTCCATGTCCACAGCAGGTTTCTTTTCAAGGAGGCGGAGATGCGCCGGTTTGCGACTTCAAGTTTGTTTTTTGCCTTTCTCGCATTCTTGGTCCTATACCCCGATCTCAAGGCGAACGCACAAGGTCAACTCTCTCCCGAAATGCAGCAGAAGATCGACAAGGTGGCCACAGACGCGCTTGCGAAATCGGGGGTTCCCAGCGCGTCGATTGCGGTCGTCAAAGATGGGCAGGTCGCGTATCTCCATGCCTACGGCAACGCCCGGCTCGATCCGGCCACGGCTGCCAGACCGGAAATGCGCTACAGCATCGGCTCGATCAGCAAACAGTTCACGGCCGCGGCCATCCTTCTTCTGCAGGAGCAAGGCAAGCTCTCGCTCGATGACCGAGTCGGGAAATTCATCCCCGAACTCGAGGGGGCCAACGACGTAAGCATTCGTCAGTTGCTTTCGCATACCTCCGGCTATCAGGACTACTGGCCTCAGGATTATTTGATGCCTATGATGCTGCAACCCACGACGGCCCAGAAGATTTTGGGCACCTGGGCCCGTAAACCGCTCGATTTTGAGCCTGGCACCAAATGGCAGTACAGCAACACGAACTACGTGATTGCGGGTTTGATTGTTGAAAAGGCGAGCGGTAAGTTTCTCCTGCAGTTTTTGCAGGAAAGGGTATTTACTCCGCTGGGCATGAAGAGCGTCTCCGACATCGACCAGGCAAAGCTTGGGGACACCGATCTGACTGGCTATATGCGCTATGCACTTGGGCCACCGCGTCCGGCACCCAAAGAAGGAAAAGGCTGGCTGTTTGCTGCAGGAGAACTGGCCATGCCCGCTGAGGAACTGGCGAAGTGGGACATTTCGATCATCGATCAGAAACTGATGAGGCCGTCCTCGTATCAAGCGTTTGAAACCGAGGTGTTGCTCAAGAATGGATTGGGCACTCGCTATGGACTGGGCGTAGACGTAAGTTCAGAGTTCGGACACCGAGCGTTGTCGCACGGGGGCGAGGTCTCAGGTTATACGGCGGAGAATATGGTATTTCCTGACGAGCGCGTAGCAGTAGTGGTGCTGACGAATCAGGACGCAGCCGACGCCTCCGGATCGATAGCCCGGGGCATTGCGCCCCTGTTGCTCGACAGCGATGATCCAGCAACTCCGGATAAGATGGCGCAGGCGCGCAAGATTTTCGACGGGTTGCAGCGCGGCACCATTGATCGTTCGCTTTTCACTGACAATGCAAATTTCTATTTCGACGAGCAAGCCTTGAAGGATTTCAGCAGCAGCCTCGGCCCGCTGGGAGAACCCCAAGAGTTTGTCCAGATGCATCAAGGATTACGTGGCGGCATGAAGCTGCGGACGTACTCTGTCAAATTTCCGAAAATAACGGTGCGCGTCTGGACTTACGAAATGCCTGATGGCAAGCTGGAACAATATCAACTAGCCGCACAGGACTAGAGTGCTCGTCTGTTTTGATATTCAGATCCCGGTGTCACGATTGCAGCCGACAACAGTTGCTAACAGTGTTAGCGCTCAAACTCTGTCCGTACTATTTTGAGTGAGGCGATGTTTCAACAACAACGCCCCGTCGTCACCAGCGAGTGGGAACTATTTCGTGTCGGAGGTAAGATACAGCTTAGGCTACTCCGGCAAGCATGATTGAACTGCGCTGCCCTCAGTGGAACCACTATTTGATATCTGCATAACAAATGCAATAATAGGTGTTTAGGAGCAGAGCACCTATGCCCAGATTGAAGGGGAGTGCCGATCTGTTGGAAGACCGGCGCAAGCGAGCTTTAGCGCTGCTGGATTCTGGTTGTTCTCTCAACGAAGTGGGGCGACGCATCGGATGCAATGCCAGTTCGGTGATGCGCTGGCGTGATACCCGCCGGCGTGGCGGAGCCAAGGCTTTGCGGGTGCGTTACTCTCCCGGCCGCCCGCTGAAGCTGGAGCAAGTACATCGAAAGCACTTGGGGGACTTGCTTCTTCAAGGACCAATCGCCCATGGTTACCGAACCAATCTATGGACCACAGCCCGGATCGCGGAACTGATCCAGCGTGAGTTTGGAGTTCAGTATCACCGGGATCATATTGGTCGGTTGATGCATGGCTTGAAATGGAGTCCCCATAAGCCCGAACGACGAGCTCTGGAGCAGGACGAAAAGTCGATCCAGCGTTGGAAGCAAAAAGACTGCCCGCGGATAAAAAAAACGCTACGCGGCTGGGCGCCCATATGGTATTTGCCGATGAATCCGGCTTCCAATTGATTCCCAACCTGGCCCGGACCTGGGCTCCCCAGGGCCAAACTCCCATTCATCGTCATCGCCAAGGACGCCGGGACAAGATCTCCGTGATGTCAGGAATTTCCCTGAGCTGCAAACGACACTAACTGGGTCTCTACTATCGACTCTACTTTGACAACATTGGGCAGGAGGAGGTCTGTACGTTTCTGCGTGAGTTACTAAGGCACCTACCTGGCCCCGTCATTAGTTCGCTGGCCACCGTCCGCCGCTCAAACCGGTCGCCCTGAGCGACGGTAGCCTTTGATAAGGCCTCAGATTTGGAAGTTGTTCCGATTTGCAGAGTTGAAAGCGCGTTAACCATTGCGAGAATACGTCCCTCATGGAGCGCCGCTTCTATCCGCATCGCGACGGCAGGAATGAAGACGAAGGCAAAAACCCAAGCATAAAAACGACGGGCCGAAGCCGAAGCCATTCGCCCCAAGCACCATGTAGTCACAGGAAACAAGTTGCGGAACGCCATGGAGATAAAGACAACGGAGAGCCTCGACTAGAACTCGCAGCGCTGGTGGTTAAGGTTTCGGCGTCGGGTTGCTGGACGGAGTCGATGTCGGTTCAATTCTGAGATTAACGACATCGAGGGACACCGTAGCTTTGTGCCATCCTGGTATTCGCACGTAATCTCTTTTGGGGTGGGAGCCGCAGTGACACCGGCTGCAATCAGTCCTTTCACGATAAGGGTTTTCGTATCATCCATCCCAGGGAGCGCGCCGTTCCATTTGACCGAAGGGATTGAGGCTTATTAAAGTTTGGTCGAGCTTCGAGTACCGTTCAGCTGGTTGAAAAGGAGAGCGCAGAAAATGACAAGCAGTTCGCGCAGAGGATTCTTGAAGACAGCGTCTGTCGCAATGGCAGGGTTGGCGTTATCACACCGGATTCCAGCTTGGGCCGATAGTACGGGAGCCGTCGGGTTGGTACAGGTTTGGGGCACCTTCCGAGATCGACGGCACGCGACGGCTGAGCCCCTAACGTGGAAGCCGGTAACTGCGATTTCCTCCAATGCGATCGTGATCGATCCGGCAGCGACTCGACAGGAGATGCTGGGCTTCGGCGCCGCCTTCACCGATGCAGCATGCTACATGCTGAACCAGCTGCACGGTGATGAGCGGTCAGCCTTGATGCACGAACTTTTTGCTCCCGACGAAATGGCGATGAACGTCTGCCGGACCTGCATCGGGGCAAGTGACTATTCGAAGTCGCTCTACAGCTTTGACGATAGTGATCAGGATGATCCAGAACTCACGAAGTTCTCGATCGACCATGACAAGGCCTACATCCTTCCCCGGCTCAGGGAAGCGCGCTCGCTCAATCCGGATCTGTTCCTCTATTCATCGCCATGGAGTCCGCCGGCATGGATGAAATTCAACCGTTCTATGCTGGGTGGAACAATACGCAAGAGCGGCCTTGAGCCATATTCGCGGTATTTCCTGAAGTTTCTTGAAGCCTACAAAGCTGAAGGCGTGGAGATCAACGCGGTAACGGTCCAGAATGAAGTTGATACCACTGTCGACGGCCGGTATGCGGCGTGCCTTTGGGCACAAGAAGATGAGATATTGTTCGTGCGCAAATACCTGGGGCCTCTATTCCGCAAAGCGGGTATCCCCACGAAGATTTGGGTTCTGGACCACAACTTTAACCTGTGGGGACGCGCCATCGCCGAACTGAGCGATCCGCAGGCCTACGAGTTCATCGACGGCATTGCGTGGCACGGGTATGCGGGTGAGTCGTCGGCAATGACCACGGTGCACGACGCCTTTCCTCAAAAGAGCACTTACTTTACCGAGGGAGGACCGCAACGTGAGCCTCGGCTGCCTGGAACCCCATTCCCCGACCCGATGACAGCTTGGGCGCGATGGGCGGAGTGGGCCAACAGCGTTCTCAGAAACTGGTGCCGGTCGATCACAATGTGGAATCTGGCGCTCGACGAGAAAGGAACTCCCTATATCGGTCACCACGAGGAAGGGGACATCGTGCCAGGTGCGCCTACCACGGGCCGTGGGGTAATCACCATAGATAGTATGACGCGCGAGATAAGCCGCAGCGGACGATTTTGGGCGCTCGCACACTACTCGAAGCATGTGCGCCGCGGAGCGAAGGTCATCCTTACAGATGGAGTTGCAGAAAGCGCCACCCAAGGTTCCAAAAATCGAGTCTCCCACGTTGGATTCCGCAACCCCGATGGGAGTTATGTGATCGTGCTCTCCAACCGCGGCCAAGAAACGCACGTTCAGCTCGTATTCGGTTCCAGTTCCTTGACTGTCGACCTGCCGGCAGATTCCGTACATACATTGCGGTGGTCGTAACTTGACGCACTATGCGCGAAGCTACGCAGATTGCGGCAACGTGCCCATAAGTTGTCCTGGAGGATGCAGGTTACTCCTCGTGGCAAGCGGACTGTGCAGCTTTCGATTCCCGGCAGCGCCCGGTCGTATCCACAAATCCACTCGCGCCATACTTATCATGGTGGCGAACCCAATCGGTAAGGTTGCCGTTCGTGGTCTCATTGCGACCCTTGGGCGTTAGGTCCAGCAGCATGTACGCGCTGACAATCTTTTCGTCGCCGCGCGCATAGCAGGAGTATGTGTGGAAGATGTCGCCGGTGGCATCTTTGTAAAAGACGCTAAGGCCCGACAATTCTTCGCTTACGAAGTCATTGATTTCATAGTTGTAGAAGACTCTGCCTTTTGCGGCATCCTCTTTCGTGAAAGACACGTGACAGTCGTAGTTAAAGTCGTTGCCGTAGGACGAAACCCACTTGAAGCGCCAGCCCATGCGCTTTTTGAAGGGCTCGATCTCCGGCCATGGCGCTCTCGCAACCGCGACATACGAGACGTCATGATTCTCCAAATGCACGAGCGCGCCTTCAGTGTTGTCTGAGGCGAACGAACAGCCCACGCATCCTTCCTTCCATCCCGGACCAAACATGAAGTGTCGGACGATCAACTGGCTGCGTCCGCCGAAAAGATCAGCGAGCGATTCCTGGCCATTCGGCCCATCAAATACATATTTTTTTTCGACCTTCATCCACGGCAGCTCGCGGCGTTGGCGATGGAGTTCGTCGGTGGCGCGGGTGAGTTCTTTTTCCCGCAGGAGATGAGTTCTGCGCGCGGCCAGCCACTCCGCCTGCGACACAACTTTTGGATGTTCGACCGTACTGGTAGGCATATGCACTACTCCTTTATCTTGAGGTGAAGACATTGCAAAAGATAAAAAGACAATTCCGTTCTGGTGAATCCTTGTGCGTTGCGATAGAGGGTTAGTCCGTGGGAGCAGCCGTTCCGTCCGACCACTTGCCCACGGGAACGATCATCTCGGTCATTGGCTCTGGTCCGTCCTGAGTCCCAACCATAACCGGGGAGTTAGGCACATCTGCGCCCAACGCCGCGCCGTCCATGCGTGGGAACTCAAACATCAAATGGGCCAGGTTGTGACTCCCGGAATCGGTAAGGTAGGCTTCCTTCGACATCATGTAACACATCGCGCCAGGGGCTGGAGTGGGTAACTCTTTCTTGTCGAATGCGGCTTTGCTCGTGTCAATCATCTGAGCTTTCGATCGTCCGGCCAATACCATTTTCGTCCTGTACAGATACACGGGCAGTACCGATTGCGCGGCCGGCGGGTTGAAGCAGATCGGCGAGCGATTTTTGGGGTTCCAAAACTCCTGGTCGTCAAAACCCGCCCCCCACGATCTTTCCACTGCACATACGAAGCCGTTCTTGCCTTTGACGACGGTTTCGTACCCCTGCCGACCGAGCACCAGAACCTCGGCATCGTGCGAGATAGATTCCGGGGCCGCGCTTCGGGCTAGGGCGATCTCCGCATTCCGGTCTGCCATCAGGTATCGCTCAATTGGGGCCATGCTCGGGTACGGTGCTTTAGCCTCTTGTGCTTGTCCCGGCCACGCGGCGCATAGCACAGCAACCAGCATGAAGTTTCCCAAGAGGATCGTCTTGATTCGGTTCCGGCTCATGGTTTTCCTCGCTCGACGTATCGCTTCGCCAAACGCTTGATCGTTCTCGTTATTCCTTGATCTTCGTCTCGTGGGTTACGACCGACTTCCAGCCTCCGGTTTGCCACTGCAGCACGTCTGTCCACAGCTCTTTGACGTCGAACAATTTTCCGCCAACCGTGCTCAAGGTCGCAGCCTTCACGGTTACGACCGCAATATTTCATACCGCCAGCACCGAAGCTGCCAACATCTTTGTACCTCCATGGGATCGCATTGTTGACCTCCCAGGTTGATAGAATTTCCGCAATCCGCGGGTGATAGAGAACAATGCCACATTTAACTTGCGATATGCAAGTAATTATTAAAGAATGGATTAGAGATGGCGCGGACTAAGACGGTCCCAAAGCGGCGGTCGGAATGCCCGCTGAATGCTTCGGTGGAGATGTTGGGCGACCGCTGGTCGCTGCTGATCATTCGCGACATGATGCTGCGCGGATTTCAGACTTACAAGGAATTCATGGAGTGTTACGAAGGCATCGCGACCAACATCCTGGCCGACCGTCTGCGCAAGCTAGTTGATTACGGAATTGTCACCACGAAACCAGACCCAACAGACGGACGGAAAGTGTTATATGTGTTGAGCAGAAAAGGAATCGATCTGGCGCCGGTGCTCGCGGAGATGGTGCTATGGGCGGCCGCGCATGAAAAGACCGGCAATCAACCACTGGTCCGACTCATGCAGGAAGATAAACAAAAGTTTCTGGCCGGAGTGCGGCAACGTTGGTTGGCCGTGGTGGATTCCGCAAGGAAGTAACGGGCTCCCCGCCGCACTTCAGTCGCTTCGGGTAACATGAATAGGTGTTGAAGCGGGTCCTCAAACCAACCAAACTCAGCCTTCTTTCTACCCGACACTTGAGCCAGTTTCCTTGGCTCGTCCACGCATTTTCCACCCGGGTCGGCGGATTCTCCCGGGCCTACGGCGGTGCCGCGCTCAATTTGGGATTTACCAAAGATGATTCCCAAGCCGCGGTCGAGCGCAACCGCGCTGCGTTTCTCGCCGCACTCGACGCAAAAGCTAAGTCAAAAGACAAATCCAGTCTCCGGTCGCTGGTCACGCTGCGGCAGATCCACTCTGACCTCATCTGGCCGATAGATTCGCCCGGAGAACCGCACGCCGGAGACGGGCTGATCACCAACACCCCCGGTTTGTTGCTCGGCATTCAGACCGCCGATTGCCTCCCTATCATTCTTGTCGATCCCAAACATCATGCCGTAGGTGTGTTTCACGCGGGCTGGCGCGGCACGATCCAGCGAATCATCGAGAAGGGAGTAGGAGAAATGCACCGCCATTTCGGCAGCCTGGGGCGCGATCTGAAAGCCGCAATCGGCCCCGGCATTCACGGCTGCTGCTATGCAGTGAGCCCGGACGTTCGCGATAAGTTCGAGTCTCAGTTCTCCTACGCGGAGAAATTATTCCGGATGTTGGAAGAGACCGATCCGGTTCGCGAAAAATATCCCATGTTGTTCCTCACCGCGCGTGCGCCCGGCCACAGCGAGTTGCCGAAAAAGATTTTTCTCGACCTAGTAGAAGCGAATCGTCAACAACTGTTAGCGGTTGGAGTGCCGGCAAAGAGCATCGACGCCTCACCGCTGTGCACAAACTGCCGCACGGATTTGCTCTTCTCCTATCGCGCGGAGAAGGCCAAGACAGGACGGATGATGGCCATCGTCGGAATCAAAGAATAAGGACTCCTGCGTTTCTACGCTGGAGTAGACGGAGCCGCCGGCGTAACCGGTGCTGCCGGAGGCGCAGCCGCGCCGGCGATTCCTTCGTTCACCAGATCCTTCAATTCCTTACTGGGCTTGAAAAAAGGAATCTTCTTGGCGGGCACTTCAACTTTTTCGCCGGTCTTCGGGTTGCGTCCCATACGCGGCTTGCGCTGGCGGGTGCGGAAGCTGCCAAAACCACGTATCTCGATCTTGTCGCCCGCGCGCAGGGAACGCACCACGCTGTCAAAGATCGTTTCCACGATCACTTCACTGTCTTTGCGCGTAAGTTCCGCCAAACGTGAGACTTCATCGATCAGATCGGCTTTCGTCATAGTGCTTCTTCGCTCCTGCCTGAGTACTGGCCCGCCATCTTCTCCGGACGACCCCGGCCGCATCCTTGGAGACCCCCATAACCTTCTCAAATTTCAGGGGTTGTATGCAAGTCGCGGACTTGGAACCGGCTATCCGGCAGATCCTTACTTAAAACTGGGAAACTTATGACCGCCCGTGCTCGAGCCGCCTACGCCCTACTTCCACAAATAATAAAACCCAACATGCTGCTCCATCATTTTTTCTGCGTTGGGAAGGTACTGCGAAACATCGCCCACCAGCAGATCGAGCAGCGTCTTGCGATCTTTCTCCGGATGCACCAGTGTCGGCTCGCCCGAAATACCGACCGCGTTCGCCGTGTCCTTCACCACCATCTGAAAATCGCCGACATTATCAATCAGCTTCATATCGAGAGCCTGTGCCCCCGTCCAAACCTTGCCATTCGCGATAGCTTTCACGTCATCGAACTTCATGCCGCGCCCATCGGCCACGGCCTGGATGAACTGGCCAAACATGTTATCGATTAGCGATTGCATGTAGGCCTGCTCCGCGGGCGTGAGGTCTCGCGTGGGATTTCCCGTATCTTTGAACTCGCCCGTCTTGAGTACGACACTTTTCAGCTTGGCCCACTTCAGCAGATCTCCGTAGTTCACCCACTCGGCGATAACCCCGATCGAGCCCACGATGCTGCCGTTATCGGCGTAAATTTTGTTCGACGCCGAAGAAACGTAGTAAGCCCCGCTCGCTCCCACAGTCTCGATCGAAACCACGATCCGCTTCTTCTTCTCATCGTGGATGCGCTTGACCTCGCGATAAATCTCTTCCGACGCGGCCACGCCGCCGCCCGGCGAGTTCACATGCAGGATGATGGCCTTGATCGAAGAGTCGTCATCGAGCTTCTTGAGTTCTCCGACCACCGGCTCCGGCGAGAGAATCACGCCGTCAAGGTCAACCACGCCAATGCGATCGCCGAAGCCCCCGAAAGACGATTCGGTGCTGCCGGCGTGCAATGTCAGGTAAACCAGCGTAAACACGGCCAGTACAAAGAGGAAGAATGCTCCCCCGCCAATCAGAACCCATAGCAGGGTGCGGGAACGTGGTTCAGACATGTGGGAAGTTTAGCACCGGAGCTATACAGTAAGCACCTTCAGCGCTCCACGCCTCCACGCTGCACCGTCACCTCCACAGGCGTGCGGCAAACCTATTCGCCGTCGGCGTAAATGTCGAGCGGCGTTTCTGGTGGCTACGGATCTTCCATCCACCCATTTCTTTTTGCACAAGAATATTCACGCGAAACCGCGAAAACGGAAGATCGTGGGAGCCAGGGTCAGCGCGTACCCGCCATGTCCACGCAGCCAGCGCGGCAAGGCATGAGCCCGGCGCGCCACTTCGCGATCGAGCCCCACGCCAGCCACGCTGGAAAAATAACGCTTAGCGCCGAGCACTGCGTTGCGAGATGGCTGATGTGCGCGGGCGCCCCCCCGCGTCTTCGGCCGGCGTGACAATTTCGAGATCGAGCACACAAACATTTTCTTGGCCAGCACAGAACCGGCGCCACGCGGTGAGCGCATCGCGCACGCGGCGCAGCCCCAAAGCGCGAGCAAAGTCGTTCCCACTGCCCGTCGGCACGACCAGCACCGGCAGCCCGAGTTTCACCTTGGCATATTGGCTTAAATGACGATGTATGGTCCCATCGCCACCAAACAGCAGGATGTCAGCCTGATCCGCTCTCGAGGGCATGCCGATCGCCAGTTGATTTTCTCCCGGCCAGCTTCGCAGGCTCGGAATGGCTTGAGGTTCTTCGCAGAGCTTCCCAGCCTGAAGATGGCAGCAGCGCGCATGTGCGCGCTTGAGAGTAACGAGCAGAGAGTCGAAAAGCGTACGAACCGAGGAGTCCTCAAGTACTTGTCCGTGCGGCCGACGCCCGAGCCTTCCTGAAACTGGTCGCTTCCGACTATGGTAACGTTCCGACCCCTCCCCAAAACGGCCAGCAGCTGGCATGATTGATAGACAGACGGCTGGTTTTCTTGGAGGCGGGGAGTGGGATTGCGAAAGCTCACGCACATTGCAGGGTTTCTTGCCGTTAGCCTAGCTCTGACGGGCTGCGGCTCAAGCGGCTCGCAGCCTGGCCCCATGATCGTGAGTGCAGCCGCGCCCTCCATCATCGCCCAACCCGTCAACCAGACCGTCACCGCAGGCCAGACGGCTAGCTTCTCGGTGACGGCACTGGGAACAACTCCGCTAAGCTACCAGTGGCAGAAGGGCACCACCACGATCGCCGGTGCCACTTCCTCCAGCTACACCATCGCTGCAACCACAACTGCCGACAGCGGCTCGCAGTACAGCGTGGTCGTAAGCAATGCGATCGGAACCGCCACCAGCAGCCAGGCCTCTCTCACGGTGAATGCCTCTGCGCCGGCAACCACCGATATGCTGACCTACCACAATGACCTTGCCCGCACCGGACAGAACCTAACCGAGACCATGCTCACCCCTGCCAACGTCAATTCGTCGACTTTCGGGAAACTCGGTTTCTACTCGGCGGATGGCTTGGTCGATGCAGAACCGCTCTACGCCTCAAGCGTCACGATTCCAAATAACGGCGCGCACAATATCGTGATCGCTGCCACGGAGCACGATTCCGTCTACGCCTTCGACGCGGATTCCGGCGCGACCCTCTGGCAGGTCACGATGTTGAAATCGGGCGAGACCACCTCGGATGATCGCAGCTGCGGACAGATCACTCCCGAAATCGGAGTAACTTCCACTCCCGTCATCGATCGCTCCAGCGGCCCAAACGGCGCGGTGTATGTGGTGGCCATGTCGAAAGACGCGTCGGGCAACTACTACCAGCGCCTGCACGCGCTCGATCTCGCCCGCGGCACCGAATTATTTGGCGGGCCAGTAAATGTTCAGGCGACTTATCCCGGAACCGGCGACAACAGCAACGGCACAAATGTGGTCTTCGATCCCGGGCAGTACGCGGAGCGCGCCGCCCTTTTGTTGCTGCATGGAGTCATCTACACCGGTTGGACTTCGCACTGCGACATTCGGCCCTATACGGGATGGATCATGGGCTTCAGCGAATCCACGCTGGCCCAGACGAGCGTGCTGAACCTTACGCCCAACGGCAACGAAGGCTCGGTTTGGATGGCCGGAGCCGGACTAGCGGCCGACACTTCGGGCAACATTTATTTTCTCGACGCTAACGGCGACTTCGACACGACTTTGAATGCCAGCGGGTTCCCCGCCGACGGCGACTACGGCAACGCCTTTATCAAGCTCTCGACGTCAGGCACCCTCGCCGTCGCCGACTATTTCGAAATGGACAATGGAGTAGCGGAGAGCGACAAGGATACGGACTTGGGTTCCGGCGGCACAATCGTACTCCCCGACCTGAAAGACGGCTCAGGCAACACCTGGCATCTGGCGGTGGGCGCCGGCAAAGACAACAACCTTTACCTGGTGAATCGCGACTCCATGGGAAAGTTCAGCGCCAATAACGCGAACATCTATCAGGAACTCCCCGGAGCATTGCCGGGAGGGGTTTGGGCAATGCCCGCATATTTCAACAACACGATCTACTACGGATCGGTGGGGAGCCCGATCCAGGCCTTCACCATCATCAACGCGAAGCTGTCGACCAGCGCAACCGCGCAAACCGCGCAAACCTTTGGCTACCCCGGGGCAACCCCAAGCGTCTCCGCGAATGGCGCGAGCAACGCAATCGTATGGGCCGTCGAGAACAGCAGCCCGGCAGTCCTGCACGCCTACAACGCCACCAATCTCACCGAAATCTACAACAGCAACCAGGCCAGCAACGGCCGCGACCAATTCGGCAATGGCAACAAGTTCATTACCCCAATGATCGTAAACGGCAAGGTATTCGTCGGAACCCCAAATGGCGTCGCGGTGTTTGGCCCGCTACCGTAAGGCTCATCACTATTTTTCAGATTGTTATCCTGAGGAAATGGAGTCCTGGGCAAAGCGCAAGACTGCCCACGAGGGACCTATGCATGTGAGCGATGCAGGCAACTTGGGACAGCCGAGGGCGGCTGTCTCCACATAGGCTAAAGCTAAATGATCATCACGATCTTCATGGATCTTCCGGCCCGCACCACAAGCGGCCGTGCTGGCTGGGGTACGGCAAGTTTTGGCTTTTCAACGAGTTCGTCGTCAATCTTAACCGCTTTTTGTTTCACCTTGCGGCTGCCGTCAGAGGCTGATTGAGCGAGTTCCGCTTCGACTAGCAACTTGTCAACCCGCACAAGCATGACAACCGGTCGCAGCCGATCTGCAGCGAGAACGTGAACGTCGGGCGGTGGGTTCTCTGTCCCAACGGATTCGCCGAAACCAATCATGATCTTTGAAATTGGGATGGTGATTTGCTCCAGCACCTCCGGCACCTGATCCTTCTGAAATTGCCTCGCCCAATCCTCCCCCGCTTTCACCGCCGCTTCCGCCCCATGAAAATCCGTCACAATCCGCCGCGCCAACTCTTTCTTCGCCTGCATGGGATGCGCTTCCCGTTTCATCTTTTCAATCTCGGCCAGCGAAACATCCGTCAATAGCTCGTAATATCTCCACATCATTTCATCTGAGATGCTCATTACCTTGCCATACATCTCCAGCGGCATCTCGTGAATCCCAATCGCATTCCCCAGCGACTTCGACATCTTCTGCACGCCGTCCAGGCCCTCTAAAATCGGCGTAGTCAGCACCACCTGCGATTCCTGCCCGTAAGCGCGTTGCAGTTCGCGGCCCACCAGCAGATTAAATTTCTGGTCGGTGCCGCCTAATTCCACATCCGCCTCGAGCGCCACCGAGTCGTATCCCTGCACCAGCGGATACAGCAATTCGTGCACGGAGATTGGCTTCTCCTCCTGAAATCGTCGGTGGAACTCCTCGCGCTCCAGCAGTTGCGACAGCGTATATTTCGCCATCAGCCGCACAAAATCGTCGGCAGTGAACCGACCCATCCAGCGCCGGTTGAAGTCGATTACAGTTTTTTGTGGATCGAGAATTTTGAAAACCTGGGCCTTGTAGGTCTCGGCGTTTTCCTCAATCTGCTCGCGGGTAAGCGGCGGCCGCGTGACCGATCGGCCCGTAGGGTCGCCGATCATCCCGGTGAAATCGCCGATCAGAAAAATCGCGGTGTGCCCCTGATCCTGAAAGTGTTTCAGCTTGCGCAGAACCACCGTGTGCCCAAGATGCAAGTCCGGCGCAGTCGGGTCCATGCCGAGCTTCACGCGCAGCGGTTTGCCCGTGGCGCGCGACTTCTCCAGCTTGGCGCGCAGGTCGGCCTCGCGAATGATTTCCGCGGAGCCCTTTTTGAGATACGTCAGCTGTTCATCGACAGGTGCGAAAGTTGGCATGGGAAAAGACATTATAAAGAAACGCGACCAAGAAACGCGGAACTCAGAACCCAGAAGTTAGAATTGGACCAGGGAAACGGTAGAGGTCAGCTGGATTGTCATCTGAGCAAGCATTCTTTGCGCAGCGAAGGATCTAGGCGAGCCGAGCGTTGCGTCGCATTCTTAGCGACGCAATCATCGCGCGTTTGGATCGCTTCCCTATCAAACTTACCCAATGTGGGAATACGAACGAACTTGGCGGCGAACATTCACCTACGACCGGCGACTCCCGCAGACATCCCCCGCTTGCGGGAGCTGATCGAGGCTTCTGTGCGAAGCCTCCAGGCCGCGGACTATTCGCCAGCCCAGATCGAGGGCGCGCTGCAATCGGTGTATGGAGTGGATAGCCAGCTCATCGCGGACGGAACCTATCTGGTGGCAGAGCTCTCGGAATCGCAGTGCCGGCCTGAAATCGTCGCTTGTGGCGGATGGAGCAAGCGCAAGACTTTATACGGCGGCGATCAATACGCGGGGCGCGAAGACTCGTTGCTCGACCCTCAGCATGATGCAGCGAAGATTCGAGCGTTCTTCGTCCATCCCAACTGGGCGCGCCGCGGCATTGGCAGCCTGATCCTCGAAGCCTGCGAGAACGCCGCTGCCAAGGCCGGCTTCACGCGCATGGAAATGGGCGCAACCTTGAGCGGTGTCGCTTTCTATCGTGCAAAGGGATACGCGGCAGCCGAGAACCAGGAAGTGCCGCTCGGTAACGGGGAATCTCTGCCGATTGTAAAAATGGCGAAAGAATCGGGGACGCCGTAGGCGGCAGAGGTCTGAGGAGCAGCGAGAGGAACGCGTGCAGGCAACCACACGGAGCGCACGATGGGTCGCAGCCATCAGCGAGAACGAAATCCGAGGTCGACGATGCGCTCATCCGCTGCGCTCATCCATCGATGCGCTCATCTATCGCGCTGACCGAAAAGATGATGCGCAAAAGCTCTGCCGACCTGATTCTGGAAAACAGAGACTTGCCGGATGCCTACTTCGAGGGCTATCGCGCGTGGCAAAAACAGAAGAAGCCCGAAATCCTGAACCGCCAAACCGTAACCGATATAATCCGGAGAACCATTGAGCTGCCGTTGATTTCCAATTTTCTTCCGGTCGAAGCTGGGTCGAGTTAGCGCCGCCGGGGCGAAACCGCCCCTAAGTTTTCTTGAACTTGCGGCCAGCGACCCGAAACCTTCCACCCATAACGATCCGGATCGCCTCCGTATACGCAACATGCTCCTGCTCCAAAATACGGTCAGCCAGCGATCGTTCGTCGTCCGTGTCGAGCACGGGGACCGTCTTCTGCACAATGATGGCCCCGTGATCCAGTTCCTCGTCAACGAAATGCACGGTACATCCGGAAACTTTCACTCCATAGGCGAAAGCCTGCTCCTGCGCTTCCAGTCCAGGAAATGCAGGCAGCAGCGACGGATGAATATTGAGTATCCTCAGGGGGAACTGCCGCACGAACCAGGGCGAAAGCAAACGCATGTATCCCGCGAGGCAAACCAGGTCAACATTATGCTGCTTTAGCGCCGCCACGACCTCGCGGTCGTGCTCTTCGCGCGGCTTGGCTTTCGAGGGAATCACCAGCGCGTTCAACCCGCGCTGCCGCGCTGTAGCGATGCCCGGCGCGTCCTCTTTATTGGAGATCACGACGCCGATCCGCGCTTCCGCAATGCGTCGGGCAGCAATGCTATCGGCAATGGCGACAAAGTTCGAGCCGCGTCCAGAGAGAAGAATACCCAGGGAGTGCATGGTCGATAAGTTTCTTCAGCTGTAAATTACCTTGCGCTCGCCCTTCACGATACGGCCCACCGTGAAAGACTTTTCCCCCACGCGATCGAGAACGCTTTGAGCTTTCTTGAATTTCGCCAGCGGCACGACCAGCAGCATACCCAACCCCATGTTGAATGTGCGCAACATTTCATCCTGCGGAACATTGCCCAATTGCTGCAGGTGCTCAAATAAAGGCAGGCCGGGCCACGAACCAAGTTCGATCAGTGCCGCGGTACCGCGCGGCAGAACGCGCGGCAGATTTTCCGTGATCCCTCCGCCGGTAACGTGCGCCAGCGCGGAAACGCACTGCGCGTCGACCAGCTTCCGCAGTGCCGGCCAGTAGCTCTTGTGCGTCCTCATCAGCTCGTTACCGACTTTATTTTTGATCTCGTTCACGTAATCGTCGGACGAGTAGTGGGCCACTTCAAACAGGAGTTTGCGCGCCAGTGAGTATCCGTTGGTATGCAGGCCGTTCGAGGGCAAGCCGAGAACAATATCCCCAATCTGTACATCCTTGCCGGTGATAATTTTGTCCCGTTCCACCACGCCGACGATGAACCCCGCCAGGTCGTATTCGCCATCCGGATAAAAACCCGGCATCTCGGCGGTCTCGCCTCCGATCAGCGCGCAACCGTTGTGCTTGCAGGCGTCGGCAATGCCTTCGACCACCTGCTCGGCGACTAAGGGGTCCAGGCTTCCCGATGCCAGATAATCCATGAAAAACAGCGGCGCCGCTCCCTGCACGGCAATGTCATTCACGCAATGGTTGACCAGGTCCGCCCCAATGGTGGAATGCAAACCCATCTCGAAGGCAATTTTGAGTTTTGTCCCTACGCCATCCACGCTGGAGACCAGAACCGGATCCAGATATTTGGTTTTGTCCACCGCAAACAGCCCGCCGAAACCGCCAATCTCGCTCAACACCCCGCGGGTAAAGGTCTTATGCGCAAGATATTTAATGCGTTGCTTGGTGCGGTTGGCGCGGTCAATGTCTACGCCTGCATCAGCGTAGGTGATCGGCGTTCCAGCGGACGTGGGTTTCTTGGCCACGGACTTCTGAAGTGTCTCTTTCTCGGTCTCAGTGCTTCGATTGTGGGGAAACGCTGGATTCCTTGGGAAGCGCTAGCTTCCGAGGCGGCTCATTGTAGCACGTTCGAAAGGCTCTTCTCGGCGAGGACGTTCCAGTTCCAGAAAGCGGCACTCGGAATACACTACTCCCTCATTCCACGGACGCGCACGCCCGCTCGTCACTGCCCGGTACCACGCTAATGAGCGATAAAGTCCGAAAAGAAATAGGCCAGAACGCCGAAAAGAGCCAATCCGGATATGCCGTAAGCGGTTAGAACCCAGGCGCCGCGGCCTTCATGATGCTTGATGGCCGAGGCGGATGATTGCGTGAGATCCTGCGAAACCGAAGGAGAAACTTCAAGGGCCCGATCTTCCATACCAGAAAAACCTCCGAACGGAAGGATCGTGGCGCAATTACATTATGCGTCACGCCTGCCCGGCTACGTGGCTGGGCAAGACTATCTGGCCGGAATTTTACTACGGTTTTGTGACCGGCGAACAAAGAAATATGAAGCCTATCCCAGGCATTCTAGACAAAAAAATCCTATTCCCAGGGCAACCCCGCCAGTAATCCGTCCCTTATGGCCGCCACTTGACGCTGCCACGCACTTATCTTGGGGTCGATGGCCGAAGCCCAATACAAACCGCTCAACGTGCCTTACTATTACAGCATGCGTCGTTTCTTTCATTCGTTGCTTGTGGCCGCCATTGCTGCCGCGCCTTTCACCCTCCATGCGCAGTCGGGCGGAGTTCCTGCCCCCTCAGCCATTCCCGCGAATGCCAACCCGCAGGCCAGCACTCCAGCACAATCTCCTATCCCCGCATCTTCCAAATCGGAGGATCGTAAGCACGACTATTCCCAGGAAGCCTTTGTCATCGAGCAGTACCACTCCCTCTACCGCTTCGAAAACGATGGCACCGGCCGCAAGGAGACGATCGCCCGCATCCGCGTGCAGAGCGAGGCCGGAGTTCAGCAGTGGGGTCAGATTCAGGTTGGCTACAACTCCGCCAACGAACGCGTCGAAATTCCCTACGTGCGGGTGATCAAGGCCGATGGCGGCGTGGTAAAAGCAGGAGACGATGCGGTGCAGGATCTCAGCGCTCCGCTTGAGCAACAAGCTCCCGTCTACACCGACTTTCGTCAGAAGCACATCACCGTCCCCGGCCTGCGCCCCGGTGAAGTGCTCGAATACCACATCGTGACGATGATTCACACCCCGTTGGCTCCGGGCCAGTTCTGGGCAGACTACGACTTCGATAAGACCAGCATCGACCTCGACGAAGAAGTGGATGTGGATATTCCCTCCGACCGCCCGGTTAAGTTGAAAAGCAAGCCTGGAATGGATCCGAAGATTTCCGAAGAGCATGGCCGCCGCTTATACCGCTGGACCAACTCCCACCTGGAGCGCGAAGACGATCAGAACGATAAAGATAAAGATAAAGATAAGGACAACAAAAAGAAAAAAAGACATCCCGAGGATGAACACCCTGACATTCAGTTGACCACCTTCGTAAGTTGGGAGCAGATCGGCCTCTGGTACGCAAGCCTGGAAAAAGACCGCCGCGCCCCCTCGCCCGATGTACGCGCCAAAGCGGAAGAACTCACCAAAGGCCTGAACAACGACCTGGACAAAGTGCAGGCGCTCTACGACTTCGTCGCCAAGAACTTCCGCTACGTCAGCCTGTCGCTGGGCGTGGGCCGTTACCAGCCGCACTCCTCCGGAGATGTTCTGCACAACCAGTATGGCGATTGCAAGGATAAACACACCCTGCTGGCCTCACTGCTTGAAGCCGAAGGCATGCACGCATCTTCCGTATTGATCAACTCCGCGCGCAAGCTCGATCCCGACGTGCCTTCGCCCTCGCAATTCGATCACGTCATCACCATGCTTCCCCTGGGCAAGGAAGAAGTCTGGATGGATACGACCAGTGAGGTCGCGCCCTTCCGCCTGTTGGCCTACACTTTGCGCGGCAAGCAGGCGCTGGTCATTCCCGCCTCCGGCACTCCGCATCTCGAGGAGACTCCCTCCGACACTCCCATGCCTGATAGCGAAATCGCTGAGATCGACGGAACAGTGAACGCCATCGGCAAACTCGAAGCGCATGTGCATTACACCTTCCGCGGCGACGAAGAGCTGCTGCTGCGTTCCATCTTCCGCCGCGTCCCCGAGGCGCAGTGGCAGCGTGTGGTCGAGAACGTCAACTCGGGAATGGGCGGCGACATTACGAATTTGAAGGTCAGCGATCCCGCCGCCACGCGCGAAGCCTTCACCATGTCTTACGACGTCGCCAAGCCAAACTTCCTCGATTGGTCCAAGAAAAAATCGGATCTCATGTTGCCGCTTTGCCAGTTCAATCTGCCGGATCTCACCGACGACGATAGCGCCGACGCCGAGCCCCTGAAGCTTGGTCCCAAGGCGGAGTACGTCTACAAAATAAAGCTCGAACTACCCGCCAAATACACCGCCCGCGCGCCCTTGCCATTTTTCCTGAAGCGCGACTACGCGGAATATCAAGCCACCTACGCCCTGGAGGGAACAACCTTCTCCGCGGGCCGCACGCTCATTCTTCGGCAGGACGAAATCCCCGCCGCAAGGGCCATCGACTTCGATGCCTTTCGCCGCGCCGTCGGCTCGGACCTGAGTCAGGTTCTTTCTCTCGAGAACACGGTCGCCGGCTCACCCGGACCGCCCGCCGATATGAAGGCCGACGATCTGGTGGAAAGCGGCCGTGCAGCCATCGCCAGCAATAATCTGCCCATGGCGATTCACCTTCTCAAGCGCGCCACCGAGGTAGATCCCAAAAATAAATATGCCTGGAATATGCTCGCCGCCGCCTACATGGGCATGCGCCAGAACGACGACGCCATCGCCGCTCTCCACAAGCAAATCGAAATCAATCCCTACGACGAATACGCCTACAACGCTCTCGGCCGCGCCTACTGGCAGGAGCGCAAGTACCCTGACGCGGTAACTGCGTTCAACAAGCAGCTCGAGATCAATCCTCTCGACAAGTTCGCCCACGCCGGACTCGGCTCCATGTATTCCGAGTGGCACAAGTACGATCTGGCCGCGGCTGAACTGGAGAAAGCCACGTCTCTGACCCCGGACAATCCCGAACTGCAAGTCAGTCTCGGGGACGCTTACTTGAACCTCGGTCAGGACGACAAGGCGCTGGCCACCTTCGATCAGGCGGTCGAGCTTTCCGCTACGCCACTGGTGTGGAACAACATCGCCTACCAGTTATCGCTGAAGAAGGCTCATCTCGACCGCGCGCAACAATACGCAGAGTCCGCGGTTTCCGCCACCACCGCCGCGCTCCGCAACTTGTCGCTCGACCGTCTTACGCAGCAGGATTTGCCTCTGGTCCCATCGCTCATCGCCTACTGGGACACGCTGGGTTGGGTTTATTTCAGCAAAGGCAATCTCGACAAAGCGGGAAAATATGTCGCCGCCGCCTGGGGACTGGGCCAGCACGGCGAAGTCGGCGACCATCTCGGCCAGATCTACGAGAAAGAAGGCAAGAAAGACCGCGCCCTCGAAACCTACGAACTCGCGGAAACCGGATTGCGACCCGACCCGGAAACGCAAGACCGTATCAACGCGCTGAAAAAAAACGACGCCAAACTCGCCAACACGAAAATGCCTACCAAAGACAGTCTGCAATCGCTGCGCAGCGTCGACCTGGGCAAAGCGAAAGAAACCGGCAGCGCGGATTTCTTCGTTCTCCTGAGCGGCACCCCGGGCACGCCCGCCAAAGCCGAAGCCGTGAAATTTGTCAGCGGTGACGAAAAACTGAAAGTCTTTACTGAAGCCCTCCGCACGGCCGAATATCGCCTGACCCTCCCCGACGATACCCCGCTAAAAATCCTCCGTCGCGGAACCCTTTCCTGCTCCGCCACAACGGGCGACTGTATGTTCGTGCTGATGCTTCCCGATGATGTGAGGACGGTGGACTAAGACGCGCAAGATTGCTAAGTGCCTAACCCCCTCAGGAAGTTGAGCTCATAGGTGCACCGCGGTTTATTGCCAACCGCGAGCCAGGTCTGCTCAAAAGCGACCACTTTCCTGCCGAGACTTGTATTATTTCAAGGTTGTGAAAGTCGCGGAGATACAGGCAGCTAGCCGTTCAGTGTGACCGCGAAAATCGCTTTCACCATTCATGGCTCGTGAACCGACTAAGCCACCGACCGAGCGGATGATGTAACTTCGCCGTAACTGAGCATCGCTTCCTTCAATTGCGAATCCACTTCGTCGGCGATGGTGATCACGTCCAGCAGCACTTTACTGAAATCCACTTTGGTCAGATTCTTTTGCAGTGTATTGAAGATGCTGACTTGCAGGATGCGCGACTCCTCTACCACCATTGCGGCGGTGTAACCTTGTTTACGTCGTAGATCGCCGTGTAGTCGTGCGGAGGTGGATTCGGCGGCCTTTGCCGTGGGAGGGAGACGTAAGCGGTAGATCAGGTCACCGATGAGATTGGGTAGATGGCCAGTGCGGGCCTCAAAGCTCAGCGAAATACAGGTCAACTCCTCGTCGTTCTCCACCAGTGCCATCCAGTCCTGAATCGTAGCATTCAGGTCGTGCTCTAGTATGGAGGCCACACTCTCCGTAGGCAGCAATCTCCGAGCGACCGGGTTCGCGAGCTTGTTGCGAAGAGCTTGCCGAAGAGAGGCGACTTGGATTGGTTTCATGAGGACTTCGTCAGCCTGTAAGCGGATGGCAGCCAAAGCCTCGTCTATGGCCGGGTAGCCGCTGAGCACCAGAGTCACCGCTTGCGGGTGGGTGTGGCGCATGGCGCTCACCACCGTAAATCCGTCACCCGCGTGTGGCATGTGCAGGTCGGAGAGCAGTGCGTCAAAGTTCTCCGTTGCGATGCAGTGGAGCGCGTCGCGCACATTCGTTACGTCAACCACCTCAAATCCATCCCGTTCGAGCGCCGTCCGTAACATGTGGCGGACGGCATCATCGTCCTCGGCCAGCAACACTCTAGCCATTACTGCCACTTCTTCCTCCGCCCCCTGGGGGCAGACCTTGCGAATATTACCGAGAATCGTAGCCAACTTCGCGAACTCTGACTGTTCAAAATTGCACATTTCTATCTACTTACGACTGTTAACACGTTTGATTCGTCCGCCGGTTTCTCCGAGACGGCGAACTCCCGAAGTAAACCGCGGAGTGGGAATTGATCACTGTTATGTTATGAACAGGCGGTGGCTGCTATCACTCGGGAGGGAGAACGGGGTGGTAATAGATTCTGCTCGTTCCCAGGCTATGCGGAGGTGTATTCCGAACCGGAAGTCTTAGTGCTGTATCTGAAGCGCCCCTAAACACCGTCTCAACTCCCAACTCTTCGCTCGTGGGCGCTTCAGATACAGCACTAACACTTTCCGTTACCTATCCTCCATCGCCGGATCGAGGTCGCCAGTCGAATGAGGGAGCGGTCGGACGACACCGCCCAATCCGCCAGGCGAGACATCTAACCTATGACGGGTTCATTATTTTGGGCCGACGCGTACCCGGAATTCACAGATCCCCTGAATCGTGTCGAAATAGTCGACTTGCACACGTCATAGGTTTAGGTGTACCTAAAAACTGACATCTCCCGCGGAGGAACGTGATGCAATTTGCCTTACTGATCTATGAATCGCCGGAAGCGTTTGCGACCCGCAAGAAGGATGAGACTGACACCTACATCGGTGCATGGCGCGCGTACTACAAGGCTCTGGTCGACGCTGGCGTCTACGTAGGCGGTGATCCTCTACAAGTACCAGAAACTGGGACCACGATACGAATCAAAGAAGGAAAGCGGCGTGTACAGGACGGCCCGTACGCTGATACCAAGGAGCAACTGGGAGGCTTCACAGTCCTGGAACTGCCCTCGCTTGACGCAGCACTCGACTGGGCAGCGCGCTGCCCCGCTGCTTCGTATGGCGCCGTGGAAGTGCGTCCGCTCGCTTCCGACACCAAACGAAGAGTCGAGGGATGAGGGTAGCCGACGAGAAGGACGTCCATCGGACGATGGAGCGCGTCGCGCGCGAATCCTATGGTCGTTTGGTGGCGTACCTGTCCTCCCATACCCGGGATGTGGCCGGCGCCGAAGATGCGCTGAGCGAGGCGTTGATAGCGGCGCTCACAGTCTGGCCGCGTGACGGCGTGCCGCGAAATCCCGAGGCTTGGCTTCTCACGACGGCGCGCCACTCGCTCATCGACTTTATTCGTCATCAGCAAGTGGTCTTAGCCAGCGAGCCTACTCTTTTGCTTTTCAAGGGAAACGCCACGGAGGCGACCTTGGCGACTAAGTTTCCAGACGAACGGCTTAAGTTGCTTTTCGTGTGTGCCCACCCAGCGATCGATCCAGCCATGCACACCCCTCTTATGCTGCAGACCGTCCTGGGCCTGGATGCCGCGCGCATTGCCGGTGCCTTCTTGGTTCCTCCGAAGACGATGGGGCAGCGTTTAGTTCGGGCTAAAACAAAGATTCGCGATGGCGGCATCCGGTTTGAAATACCCCAAGACCATGAATTGCCGCAGCGCCTCGACGCAGTGCTTGAGGCGATTTACGCCGCCTTCGGGATCGGCTGGGATGACATGGCGGGAACCGACCAACCTGGCCGGGACCTGACGGAAGAAGCCGTCTGGCTCGCACGGGTGCTTCTACAGTTAAAGTCGGAGGAAGCCGAAGTGCGGGGCCTGCTGGCTCTCATGCTGCATTGCGAAGCGCGACGTTCAGCGCGAAGGGGGCCAAAAGGTCAGTACGTTCCTCTTTCCGAGCATGACCCCGAGCAGTGGTCGCTGCCGTTGATCGAAGAGGCGGAACGACATCTCGCTGAAGCGGCCAAACACGGTCGCTCCGGCCGGTTTCAACTTGAAGCTGCAATTCAGTCAGTACACGCTGAACGGGCGCGCAGCGGTCGGATTGATTGGGCGGCGATCGCCCTCTTTTATGGACATCTGATCCGTATCTCGCCGACGCTGGGAACTCGAACCGGATACGCCGCGGCGATTGCCGAAGCAAAAGGACCTGAAGCAGGGCTGGCGGTTCTTGACGCGATGGAATTGGACCTTGCCTCTGGCTATCAGCCCTACTGGGCCGTGCGGGCTCACCTCCTGCAACGGTTGGGCAAGATGCCTGAGGCCTTGGACGCCAACCACCGCGCGATCGGCCTGACTGAGGATCCTGCCGTGAGAGAGTTCCTCCTTCAAAAAAGGTTCTAAAACTCTTTATCCGCCTTGTAGAAATCGACCAGCCTTACCCGTCACCCTTATAGATGGCTTAGCGGTTCAGCTTCGCCACCGAGAGGGAAAAACGATGTGTCCATTCTGCATTTCGACCATGGGACTAATCGTTGCCGGCGCGGTCTCGACTAGTGGGCTGGCAGCGCTTGCCTTTAAAGTGTCTCGCAAAAAGAGTGGTTCAACAGAAATCATTACGAAGTCGAATGAAAGGAGCAATCAAGATGTCCACTAGCACAATCAACAACCCGAAAATAGCAATGAAAACGCCCCCGATCGTGTCATCGCGAGAGTGGGAGGCGGCACGCGAGCAGTTGCTCGTGAAGGAGAAGGCCTTGACCCGCTCCCGTGACGCGCTGGCCGCCGAGCGGCGTCGGATGCCGTGGCTGGCCGTGGAGAAGAAGTACGAGTTCGAGGGCCCTAAGGGCAAGGTAAGCCTGCTCGATTTGTTCGAGGGCCGCCGTCAGCTGATCGTCTACCGCGCCTTCTTCGAGCCCGGCGTGTTCGGCTGGCCCGAGCATGCCTGCCGCGGCTGCTCTTTCGGCGCCGACCAGGTTGCCCACCTCGCCCATCTAAACGCCCGCGACACCACACTCGCGTTCGCCTCGCGTGCGCCCCAGGCCGAGCTCGAGCGCCTGAAGGCCCGAATGGAGTGGAAGATGCCGTGGTACACCATCACCGACAGTTTCGACGCCGACTTCGGCGTGAACGAGTGGCACGGCACAAACGCGTTCATCCATGACGGCGACCACGTGTTTCGCACCTATTTCGTCAACAACCGGGGCGACGAGGCGATGGGAAGCACCTGGAGCTACCTTGACATCACTGCTCTCGGGCGCCAGGAGGAGTGGGAAGACTCCCCCGAGGATTACCCCCAGACCCCGCCGTACAAGTGGTGGAACTGGCACGATGAATACGCCGCCTCACTCGACCCTAGGTAGATCAAAGTGATGGAGAACGCAAAGGTGACGTTGAACCTCAACGATTGGTACCGTGGACCCTCATCGAGGAGTCCTCGGGGAGAGGCGCGAAGCGGGGTGGTGAAAGTGTCTCGCAAGAAGAACGGAGCCGGAGAGATCCTATGCACTCAGAGGAAAGGAAAAATGAAAATGTCCACGAGCATGATCGAGAACCCAAAAATTGTGTCGCGAGAGGAATGGCTTGCGGCTCGCAGAAACCTATTAGCCAAAGAGAAGCGGCTCACGCGCGAGCGCGATGCTCTGGCCGCCGAGCGTCGCCAGCTTCCCTGGGTCAAAGTCGAGAAGAACTATGTTTTCGATTCACCCAGCGGCAAGAAAACTCTCGCCGACATGTTCGACGGCCGAAGCCAGCTCATCGTCTATCACTTCATGTTTGGCCCGGATTGGAAGGAGGTTTGCCCCGGCTGCTCCTTCAATATGGATCACACGGATGGCGCGCTCGTGCATTTGGCGCAACGCGATGTCTCATTTGCGGCGGTTTCACGAGCACCTTTGTCTAAAATCGAGGCATTCAAGAAGCGCATGGCTTGGCGCTTTACCTGGGTCTCGTCGCATGGGACCGATTTCAACTATGACTACCGAGCTTCATTCACTGAGGACGAAATTGCCAAAGGCAAAGTTAACTACAATTTCGATCTTGTGGAATTCCCCAGCGCGGAAGCTCCTGGAATCAGCGTCTTCTACAAGGATAAGGATGGCAACGTCTCTCACACCTACTCCGCCTACGCCCGCGGGAGTGAAAGCGTTATCAACACGTACAACTATCTCGACCTCGTTCCCAAGGGTCGCGATGAGGACGGCTTGCCCTTCGCGACGTCATGGGTTCGCCATCACGATCGGTACGGGGACGGCCACTTAGCCGATGCGGAAAGACCATACTGGCCTGCGGAGGCTCTGCCCGCCCGCTGAAGATTCGAGCGCCTCGCAATCCCGGCTCCTGGCCTGTCGCTGCCAATTTGGTGCCAGGCCAGAGCCGATGATTGCACGGGGCAAAAGAAGGGAGTCGCGAGGATCGAATTGGTGCTGGAATCGGCTTCCCAGTGTTGACATGCACGTTTAGTTAGCCGCCAGTTCATGCCGACCTCCTCCAAAGAAATCGGGCGCGACCTGAGGGAGGCTGCGCTGATATATTTGCAGGGCAGGCCTTGTAAGACATTTCAGCCTTCCTTGGGACATTTTTTTGATTCGCGAAGCAGCCTTGCAACGCAGATTTTATTGAAGGCATTCGCCAACTTGCGAACGACGAGATGGACGTCAAAGTTTTCATCTTCACCGCAGACCAAGACCGCAATCAAATCGTGGAGATGATCTCCAAGGCCAATGACATCGTGTATGCGGACCCACAAGTGGACAAAGGGAGCGAGCAATGGGAGCGCATAGAGTGGAGCGATGTGCAGAAATTCCGCGACGGGTTGATTCTGGATGAATTCGGAGGCTCGTCACTGACGACGTCGGCTGTAAAATTCTTGCCTCCGTGGGGCAGGAGATTTGGTTTCAAACACAAGTTGCTGCGATCGATGCCCTATAGGAACCTGCTGCAGGCCACGCCGCTTTTTGGAATGATTGCGGTGCGCGATCGCTACGATCGTGAGCAAAGTCTACGCGCAGGGCGAATCTGGCAGCGCGCGCACCCGCTGGCGACCGCACGCGGTCTGGCTGGAAGGCCGGTCAACGAAGCAGTCGAATTAATCGACCATCAACGCTGGCTGAATCAGGAACCGCAAGCAGAGGCCGTTCTTTTCGAACTCATCGGAGACAAGGCCTGGCAACCGATGTTCATGTTTCGTTTTGGTTACCCTATCCGTCAGGTCTCACCCAGTCCAAGACGTCCGGTGGAAAACGTGCTTCTTTGAGTCAATGCTAGCCGCGCTCTTTCGGTCTCCAACGCGAAGAACTGGATGGTCGGCAAACAGGAGTCTTGACCTAG
>JGI12635J15846_10000821_pt1 | contig 26979 bp, 26 predicted proteins | sample BlaSpr_A8_OM2_M2_FD_15846 | JGI IMG/M metagenome (IMG submission 15846) | reverse complement strand
ATCACGGCGGATGAGCGGCTCGCCAACGCGTTGGCTGCCCGCCTGCCGGTAAAATGGCTGGGCGCATCGATGATTTAGTGGAGCAGGATGCCGACTCCGCAACAGACAGAAACGCACCGCGAGGATGGGATCGAGTGGTTGCGAGGCCGCAGCTACCTTGCCGCACTCGGCGTCACGCTGCTCGGATTCCTCGTGCGGGTTTGGGCTGCGCACGGAACGTTCCTCAATCCCGACGAGGCGCTGCATTTTCGGCTGGCCAATCAGCTTTCGTTGGCGCAAGCGTACAAGGAAAGTCTTACTGCGTCTCACCCACCCCTGCTCACGTCTTTGCTTTACTTCTGGCGGGCGCTCGGCACGTCGGAACTCTGGCTGCGCTTTCCTTCTGTGCTCGCAGGTACGGTTTTTTGCTGGATGCTTTATAAGTGGTTAAGCAATACTGCGGGTCCTCTCGCCGGATTGATCGCACTCTTGTTGGCCGCGTTGCTTCCGCCTGTCGTCCTGATCTCTGCGGAAATCCGGCAATACGCTTTGCTCTTGGCTTTCCTGGCGAGCGCTTTGTGTTTTCTGGATAAGGCTTTCGCAAGAAAATCTGCCGGCGAGATGGCGGCGTTTTCTTTATTCCTATACCTGGCGATGCTCTCCCATTACTCGGCTTTTTTGTTTGCCGCGGCTTTAGGTGTTTATGCGCTCCAGAAGTTCTTCACGGAACGTCCGCCTGGTCTCGTGGCAGCGGTCTGGGCGGCGGGGCAAGTTGGCGCGTGGGCTCTCGCGGCGTTCTTGTATAAGACTCATCTCGCGAAACTGGGTGCGGGCGAATCGCGCACTGTGCTGCAGGGCTGGATGAGCGAGTTCTACTTATATCGTTCTTATTTCGATTCTGAACGCGACAACCCATTTTTGTTCGTGATCGGCCACAGCTTCGGAGTCTTTCAATTTGTCTTCGGCCAGCTGGCCGTGGGAGACGTGGCGGCATTACTCTTTCTGGCGGCGCTGTTTTTTCTTGTGCGCGGGACAGCACTGCCCAAATCGGCCTCCGTCCGTGCTTCTCGTCAGCTTGCTTTGCTTCTTGTCCTCACTTTTGCTTTTGTTTGTGGAGCGAGTCTGGCGCATTTTTATCCTTACGGCGGCACGCGGCATTCCGCGATCCTGGTGATGCCGGCCGTGGCGGGCGTCAGCATTGGGATTGCCCGACTGACGGGTCAACGATGGGCTGCGGTTGTGATTACGGGTTTTATCCTTGCGCTGTGCGTTGTCTTCGGCAAACAACATCAGCCCTACATGCAACGCAGTGACCAGGGCCGTGTGCACATGAATGAGGCGATGGACTTTTTGCATCAGAACGCCAGAGCTCCGGAAATCGTCTTTACCGATTACGAGAGCGACTTGATTCTTGGCCATTATTTGTGCGGGCAGAAACCGGTCACACTTGAGAGTTCCATCCCGGATTTTGAGGAATTTTCCTGCGATGGGGTTCGAGTCGTGTCTGCCAGCTACCGGGCTGCCACGTCGTTCGACGCGAGCAAATTTCTGGACTTATGGGCTCGACTGGCGGAAACCTATCATCTCAATCCGGGAGATACAGTCTGGGTCTTCGAGGCGGGATGGAGGGTGAATTTTCCGGACGACTTGCGGAGCCACTTCGCTGATTTTCACGATTTGCACTTCGAGTCGTTCGGCAACAACATTAAGATCTTCAAGCTGACCGTAGGCGAGCCGATGCCGTCGGTTGCTCGGTAACGCAAATCACTTTTCTTCCGTCCGCGTCAGTCCCAGCGCGCGCAGGCTGATTTCATCGGGAACATTCCGCCCATCTTTTTTCGTCACCACGCCGAAGTTTCCCGAATAATCCCACAGGGTCCACCCCATGCCGTTCGCCTCCAGCGCAGTGCGCACGTCGTGAATCCAAGCTTCGCGATCGCGTGGATCGGCATAGTCGCGGTAGACACCGAACTCGTTGCATACGACTGGAACTCCGCGCTGCCCGGCCCATTCCGCGACTTGCGCAATCTCAGCGTCAATTCGCGCTGCATCCCAATGATCCTTACCATAGCGGATGACCGCCAGCCGGTCGACTGCGTCCGGCACGCCTGCGGCGACCTTCGCAGCTGATTCGGACGAAGACGGATAACCCAATCCTTTTACCCAATGCCAGGAATAAGCACCCCAGGTTGCGCCCTGGTGGGTGAAGATATGCGGCTCGTAAAAATGAAAGTTGTAAATCACGTTGGGGTCGCGCAGGGGCTCGAGAAAAACCAACTCATCCTCGTTCGACCAGCGCGCCCCGGTTGCGATCATGGTGTGCCGCGGGGCACCTTCGCGAATCGCCGCCGCCAGCTTGGCCTGAACTCCGTACCAGCGGTAACGATCGGAAAACTCCGGTTCGTTCAGAATTTCGAAGAACACCCGCTCCGTGTCCCAGGTGGAGTAATGGCGCGCCAGCGCCCGCCAAAAATCGGAGAACTCCTGTACAAAGCTGTCGTCTTTCGCCAGCCGAGCTTTGAAGTCACTGTCCGGATGCAGGTCGATCACCACGGCCAGCTGCCGGTCGAGGATCATCTTCACCGCCGCGTCGAGATATCCTAGATAGTCCGCGGGAATTTCGTCGGGCCGGTGGTTCATCATCATCGGTTGTGGATCGACGCTGAGCCGCACGTGATCGAATCCCATGGACTTGATCGACGCGATGTCTTCGGCCGTCGTCCAGCTCTGGAAGTGTTCCTTCGTATAGCCGCGGTTGTCGTACACCTGCGCGAACCATTGGCTGGCGTTGATGCCATGCCGCAGTCCGGCCAGCCGGGACGCGGGAACGGTAGAAACCGACTCGGCATAAGTGACTGGTTGAGTGGAAGCACTGGGCACAGCAGCTTGAGCAGATGCCAAACCCGTTCCCAGTGTGCATTGTAAAGCGAGTAACGCAGCGCGCCGTAAGGTCTGTGGAAAGCTCATGCGGTACTAACTCAGAATCGGCAGCGCCCGAATTCTTTTCTGTGTCGCCGAATAAATTGCGTTGCACAGCGCCGGCGCCAGTGGCGGCACGGAAGGTTCTCCGATTCCCGTGGGCGGCTCCGAGCTGGGCACTGTGTAGACCTCTACCACGGGAGCCTCATCCATCCTCACCGGAGCGTAATCGTCGAAATTTCCCTGCACCACGCGGCCCTTCTCGATCGTAATCTTTGCCCGGAGCGCGTTGCTCAGGGCGTAGATCACTCCGCCCGGAATCTGCTGCGCCAAGATGCTGGGATTCACCACCTGTCCGCAGTCCACCGCCGCAACCACCCGATGCACTCGCGGGACGTCACTCTCCATGCTGATCTCCACTACCTCGGCCACGTAAGAAGAAAAACATCCGAAGCATGCGATCCCACGAAAACGTCCGGCAGGCAGAGGCTTGTTCCAACCGGCTTTATCGGCCGCGAGTTGCAGGACTCCGCGCATGCGAGCGGTACGCCATACGGTCGCGAAGAATGGAATATCCTGATCTTTATCTTTATCTTTATTTTGATTCTGCCCAAGCATGTGCAGACGATACTCCAGGGGATCTTTTCCGGCCGCGTGAGCCAACTCGTCGATAAAGCTCTCGGTGGCGAAAGCGGCTTGCAGCGCGTATACCGAGCGCATCCATCCCAGCGGCACCACAGTTTCCGCCAACACATACTCCAGGGAAACATTCGGCAATCCGTAAACCAATGCCGCTTCATCCGGCAGATCGGGATCGATTCCATTTGGTCCCGGCTGACCTTTTTGTCCACTGATGGAGGGCGCGACGAGCCGGTGGGTGAAGGCCACCGGCCAGCCCGCCGCATCTACGGTCGCGCGCAACTGATGCAAGCTGGCGGGCCGATAAGTGGAAGATCGCATATCGTCCTCACGCGTCCAGATCACTTTTACTGGAGCGTTGATTGCCTTCGATACCAAAACTGCTTCTACCGCATAGTCGTGCTCCAACCGTCGTCCAAACCCGCCGCCCATCAAAGTGACATTTACCTTCACCTGGTCAGGATCCAAGCCTACAGCCTGCGCCACCGAGTCACGGCAATCCTGCGGCACTTGCGTGGGAGCCCACAACTCGCACGCGGTTCCACGAAAGTGCGCAGTGCAGTTTCCCGGCTCCATCGGGGCGTGGGCCATGAAGGGCAACTGATACTCCGCCGAAATCTCGCGTCCCCGGACCTTGGAGACATCGCCAACCGAATACAGAGTTGCGCCTTTCTTTGCCGCAGTCTGGCGCAGCGATTCCATGACTGCCGCGGTATTCAGGTCTTTATTTGGTCCCTCATCCCAATTCACGTTGAGGACTCGGCGGCCCTCCATTGCGCCCCAAGCGCTATCTGCCACCACGGCCACGGCAGCATCGCCAATCTTGCCAACGTAATTCACGCTGGAAATCTTCTTCGATTCTTTATCGTCGAAGCTCAAGAGTTTCCCTCCGATGGTGGGACACCGCGACAACACCGCATATTTCATGCCCGGAGTTCGGAAGTCGATGCCGAACACGGCCTCGCCTCTGACTTTCGACGGCGTGTCCACGCGCGCCAACGGCTGTCCGACGATTTTGTAATCCTTGCTTTGTTTCAGCGGCACGTCGGTGGGAATGGGCAATGTGGCGGCCTTCCCCGCCAGCTCACCGTAGCTAAGTTGACGCTTGGATGCCGCATGCAGAATGTTGCCGTTCTGCGCCGCACAAGTGGAGCGCGGTACGCCCCAGGTCAAGGCCGCCGCCGAAATCAGTACTTCTCGTGCCGCCGCGCCTGCTTTGCGCATGGGATCCCAAGTCGTTCGCACGCTCGCGCTGCCGCCGGTCGTCTGGTCTCCGAATAGCGTGCTGGCTCCCGCCTGCTCAATCTCGATCTGTTTCCAGTCCGCCTCCAGTTCCTCCGCAAGGATCATGGGCAGCGCGGTGCGAACACCCTGCCCCATTTCGGAGCGCGCTACCACGATGATGATTTTGTTATCGGGTGTGATGCGCACATAAGCGTTCGGTGAGAAAACTTGTTGGTTCGCGGCTCCTCTACGCGGGAGGTAGAAGCCGACCACCAGCCCTGTGCCGGCGGCGATTCCCGCCGTGATGAAGTCGCGGCGATTCAGGCCTGAAGCCTTTGTCGTGCTCATTGCGCGCCTCCGGTTGCAGCGGCGCCCGAACTCGCAGCTCGATGGATGGCTTTACGAATCCGCTCATAGGTTCCGCACCGGCAGAGGTTTCCGTTCATGGCCTGCGTAATCTGGTCGTCGCTGGGGTTCGGGGTATTGGCCAGCAGAGCAGCGGCGGTCATAATCTGCCCGGTCTGGCAATATCCGCACTGCGGAACCTCTTCGGTGATCCAGGCCTGTTGCAAGACGTGCAGGCCATTTGCGCCCAGGCCTTCAATGGTGGTAACCGACTTCCCCGCGGCTTGTGACACGGGCGTAGCGCAGGACCGAATCGGTTTCCCTTCCACATGCACGGTACAAGCGCCGCACAGGCCCGCGCCGCATCCGAACTTTGTTCCGGTGAGCTCCAGCGTATCGCGCAAGACCCACAGCAACGGGGTCTCCGGCGGAACGCTTACTCTTTTTTCGCTGCCGTTAATGCGCAGACTGATCTCGGTCATAGTTTTTCCAGACTGCCTTTGAGGCTTGGACAATCCTACGCAACACTCAGAAAAAGTAAAACAGTATTCGGGCAAAAATAGCGCGCTAAAGCCTCTCCGTTGCCGTGCCGATAAGGACTACAGATCTTCTCGCGAAGATGGCGGGTGATCAAGCGCACTAGGGACGTTGAAGGGGAGTAGAAATTGGAAGCTCGGAATCAGCCCGCTGTCAGCTCAACGCAGAGTTTGGCCGGCGCGCGCCGTAGGCCCCGCACCAAACTCGATATCGAGATCAGAATTGACTCGCGGACGGCCGGAGTGCTGAAAGGGCGCACGGTGGGCAGCAGTGAGTCCGGAATCTCAACCCTGCTGAAGGTCGAGGTTCCGGTCGGCGAGTTTTTCGAGCTGCAATTCGCACTTCCGCTTGGCCCGGTGACGGTCCATGCCACCCTGCGCCAACAAAAATGCTTTTCGTTATGGTTTCCAGTTTGTGGAATCCCATTCAGCGCATGAATTGATCCAAGCCAGCTGTAATTGGCTGCGCGTCAGGCAGTCGCTGAACCGTGCGCGGTAATCCAGCAGGGAGCAAAATGCGAGGGATCCCCCAATCTCGCTGAGCGTGGCGTGTAACTCACGGCAAAAGTCCGCATTGCGCTCGCCGAAAGTAAGCGAGTTCCTGTTGGTTGAATCGTGATTCTCGCGTGGAAACACGGCTTGGTTGCGGCCTACTTTAACTCCGCCAGCTTTTGAGTCGCCAGCTGTCCCGCCTCCGTGGTGGGATTGTCCTTCTTGATCTGTTCGAAGAGGCGCTTGGCATCAAGCGGCTGGTTGGTGGCCTGGTAGAGCTCCGCCAGCTGCAACTGCGCCGTGACTTTGCTCACTGACGTTGTGGGTTTGTTGATCAGCTCCTGGTAAAGAGCCACGGCATCTTTGGTGCGGTTGGTATTGCCATAGAGAGTGGCCAGCGCCAACTTTGCGATTGATGCCAGCTCTTTGTTACTGGTGGACGCCACAGCTCTGAAATTGTTTTCGGCGGCAGTGTTCTCGCCCTCGGTCGCCGAAGTCACTCCCAGAAAGTAGCGAGCCACATCCGCGGAGTGGGTATGAGGATAGCTATTTATGATTGACTGAAATTGTTTTTGGGCCGCTTCGGCGCGTTCCTTGGCGGACGTAAAACTGGGGACTCCAGGCTGCGCCGGTGTTCCGGCGGGGCGAAGTTGAGCGGAAAGGGTCCGGACCGCCTGCGTCATATCAAGGCCGGCCTTCTCATTTTGCGTGCTCAAGTAGTACCATCCACCGGCGAGTGCGGCGATGATTAGCGCCACGACAATTACGGCGACAACGAGCGTGTTCCGGTGTTCGACGCTCCAGTGAGCAGTCTTCTCGGCAGCGCCGATGGTCACCCGGCTGAATGCATCCTGCTTAAGTTGATGGCGTGTCTCTGCGCGCACGAAGATCCCTTCTATTGTCTGCGATGGAGGGCGGAGCGAATATGGCGAATCAACAGTTTAACAGGACGAAAATGAGCCCGTCAAAAGTCAAAAGAGGATCGCGATGGGAAAATGCTCATTTCGAATCAGGAAGCGACCCCAACGTACGATCATTGCGTCGCAAAGAGCGCGACCCCTTCGGCAAGCCCAGGGCAGGCTGCTTCGCGCGGCTCGCCGAGATCCTTCGCTGCGCAAAGAACGCTTGCTCAGGATGACAATCATTGGGGCGCGATTAACGAGGAACAGAGCCCTGAGCGGGGTTGAGTTCTGCTGCCTATTGCGAAGTTTCTTCTAGCAATCCCTGCTCTTTTTTCTCCTGGCATTCGATGCAATGCCGCGTCCAGGGCACAGCCTCGAGGCGCTTGGCATTGATCTCTTTACCGCAGTGGATGCACTCGCCGAAGTTGCCCTCGCGGATTCGCGCCAGCGCTCGATCCACCATTTGCAGCAGCTGCCGCTCGTTGTTGCTCTGGCTGAAAAGAAACTCTTTGGTGTAGGAGCTGGCAGCGCGATCGGCGATGTCCTGAGCGGTGTCTTCGTCGGCGGAGCGACCGTCCGCCTGGGTTCGGGAGACCGTGCGCCGAAGTTCCTGCTGCCGTGTCTCGAGCCGCTTCTTAAATGTTTCTAACTTCTTCTTATCCATAGTGTCACTTCAGTGTCACTTCTAAAATTCTGCGGCTACGGAGCCGCTCGTAAGATAAAGGCCAAACGACGATGATAAGCGTCAAAATTAAGATGCGTCAACAGCGCGGCTGGCTGCACGAATGTGCCGCGTGGGCATCCGAGGCAACCCTTGGCCGACGATAAAAGTCTAAAGCACGCCAGGCCAGCCCAGCTCTTGAAGCGGCCTGCTTCAAAACGTTGGAACGACCAGGTTTGCGAATTGTTTCGGATCCTTTTTTTCTTTTTCTCAGACCATTTTCGCGGGCACTCGAGCCACGGCGCCGGCGAGCTGGTCGAAATGGTAGACCAGAAAAAGGAGGGTAGACAACCGCTTCTGAAAACGCTTCTGAAAACCACGGCTGGCGGCCCATGCCCATGGATCGGTGAAGAATACTTCCGGATTCTGCATGGCGAGGACCAGCGTGTTCCACGCGGCAGACAGGTCAGGGTCTTCCGGAATTTCTTTGAGGACAGTTACGCGCACAGGTTTCGGGTGCCGAGTTCAGAAGAAGAGACTCACGGGGTCTCGAAGAATGCCGGATTCTGGCTGGAGGCGCGAGCGCAGCGGGTTAGCTTCCCCCGGCGCGCTGGAGGCGCGCGTGAAATCCACTGAGATGGGCGGCGAATTCAGGGAGAGTCATGTCCGCGGTGACATGGCTGCGGGGAAGCGCGAAGGGGCCGCCCGACTCTGTGGCCCAGAGTTCGACATTGAGGAAGGCGCAGGAGTAACCGGCCTCTCGCGCCAGACGGAATTCTCGTTCGCCCATGGTCGCAGGGTTGCCGAAGGGATAAGCGAAGGCCCAGACTGGCCGTTCCAGCGCGCGCTCGATCTCGAGCTTGCTTTCCAGAATCTCGCGGCGCGCTTCTTCGTCGCTGCAGAGGGACAAAACCGGATGAGTCCCGGTGTGCGCTCCGATGGTCATTCCAGCCTGGGAGAGCTGTTTGAGCTCGGGAAGTTGCAACAAACGCCAGCGTTTCTCGCGTGAGGTGATTTGCGAGCTCATTGGCGATGTGATTTGCGTGGTTATTTGCGAGGGCCCGCTTTGGGCGCGAACTCGATCCATCCAGTCGGCTCGCCTCGGTGCGTCCAGTTGAGAGGCTCGCTTCACGCTGTTCCACCATTGGCTCTGAAAACTCTCTGTGGGCGGTGATTGAGCGCCTGGGTCGGGAGGGAGTTGCGCGGCTGATCCATTCAGAGCCTTGCTGCGCATAGAGTGGTAGAGCTCTTCGTACCACAGCATGGACGGATCATTCTTGCAGGAGGCGGCAGTCACGAAGAAAAGACACGTGACATCCTCGCTCTGAAGGATGGGAAGCATGTCAGTCAACGTGTTGAGCAGACCGTCGTCGCAGGTTATGAGAACGGACCGTGGAGGTAGAGGATCACCTTGCTCAATGGAGGCGCGGAACGTCTCGGGGGGAATGACGCGATAGTGAGCCTTGAGAAATTGGAGTTGCTTTCGAAAAATTTCCGGCCGCACCAGGTTGCCATCGAGAAATTTATCGCCGCCGGAATAGTCCTCTGGAATGACGCCGTGGTAGTTCACTACCGCGTAGCCGCCGGGCGGCGGAATGCGACCGAGCAAGCCTGCGTGGTAAAGAGCGGGATACACCGCGCGCTTCAGAAGTGGACTGACGAACCGCATTGCTGGGAGAACCGGACGTATTGTAACAAGCGAGGAGGATCAGGGATGGTCTGATCGTTTCGGCGGTGAGTCAGTGGATGGCTCAGAAAAGGTTCCAGCCGAAATCTTGCTGCCAAGGTTTCGGCTGGAACCATGTGACCTTACTTTGTAAAGCGGCGTTCCGCTTCAGTGACGATCCCAGTTTTGCTCGGCTTCCCAGCGATGATCTTTTCCGTTCCACCACTGATGGTACTGATCCCAACAGTGTTGGCGTTCGGCGTTCAGGTCGCGGCGGCGATCATCGGCATCGCGGCTGTGCTCGCCTTTATCGTGGATGGCTTTGTCGAGTCTGGCCTCAGCTTTTTCAACCGCATGCTGGCACTTTGACCGGTCTTCGGCATGCGCCAGCGGGGACGCCACGAACCACGATAGCGCCGCCACCATTACTGCTGCCACTGCTGTTTTGCCTAATCGTTGAATCAAGACTTTCCTCCTCTTTCCGTGTATTCTTTATTCTGCAACTCTCGTAGTCAATGCTCTTTCGCCATGATCGTCTTAAAGCTAACCACGAAGCGCATCCTTTCGACCAGTACTCAGGACGGCTCCGATACTCGAATCAATTACCAAAGCTGGGCGGATTTTATAAGCTGCACAGTATCAATTCGATACAGTTTTTGCTGTATAGCGCATAATCCCAATTCGTCAGCTCATACTGCGTGCTGCAAAAGCTCTGCTTGCACTTAAGCCATGCTTCATGATGGGACCTCTTTTCGGTTGCCCAATACCTCGCTCCCGGCCAACTGAAATTCGACCTCGTCATCATGGATGCGGCATCACAGCTCAAACCGGAGGACGCAATCGGGGCGCTTGCGCGCGGTGGGCAGGTGGTTATTGTCGGCGACCCCAAGCAATTGCCTCCCACAACTTTCCTTCAGCGGGTTTCGATCGATAACGATGGCGACGAGAGCGAGGAGGATACGCGCACGGCGATCGAAGAAGGTGAGAGCATCCTCGACGTTGCCAGAACGTTGTTTCAACCGGTGCGGCGACTCCGCTGGCACTACCGCTCCCGCCATCACAACCTGATTGCCTTTTCCAACCACGAATTTTATGGCGATCTGGTCATCTTCCCTTCGGCCTACCACGACGACCCATCGCTCAGCGTGGTGACCCTTAATTAACTTCGAGCAGCGAGAACTGGGTAGAAGGGTTGCTGGACCGTCGCACGGGAAGACCCCTTTGCTCCCGTAACGGGGTCAGGCAGGCGAAGTTCGGGAATCAGGTGCTCGGACGAAGCGCTGCCGTACGCGTTTTATGATTGGACCAGCGAAATGCCCGGCTCCAAACGCCTAATCACATATGTCGGTATTCTTATTCAGGGACTGGAATTGCGGCTTGTCTTTCGGTTACTTCCCCGAAGCGGGGCATGCGACAGATTCTCCGTAATCCGCAGGCAAAGTCTCGTCCTGAACGTCACTGACCCCTAGCGATTTCAGGACTACGGTTAGACCTGCTGCAACAATGAGATTTATCAGGACGGAATCGATGGCCGCATAAGAAGCCAGGGTGGTGCCACCTATACGCATAGGGTACACCGCTGACCTCAGCCCCTGCGACCAAACCATACCCGTGCCCGAGACCATGCCCGCGAACCAACCCGAAATCAATGCTTTTGGATCGAACCAACGAACGAATAGGCCCACTAGTATCGTGGGTAGCGTTTGCATGATCCAAACGCCTCCCAGCAACTGAAGAACAATGGCGTATGAGCGGTTCCCGAAAATCACAAATAGAAGACTGCTCAGAATTATAACGACAGAGGCTGATTTTGCCATCGCAGATTCGTCGCCCGCGCTGGCCAGCGGTCTTAGATATTCGCGATAGATGTTGCGCGTGAAAAGATTCGAAGCGGCTATTGCCATGATCGCCGCAGGCACAAGCGCCCCGATTGCGACGGCGGCGAGACAGAAGCCTGCAAACCACGACGGGAAGGCTTTCAGTACCAATAACGGAAGAACATCATCTGTTGATTGAACGTGGATGTCCGCGGCGATTGCGATGTATCCGAGGAGGCCAAGGAAGCCCAGCAAGAGCGTGTAAATCGGAAGCAAGGAGGCATTCACCCTGAGGGCGGAGCTACTTGAAGCGCTGAGAACGCCAGTCGCCGCGTGCGGATATAGGAAAACCGCTAGCGCTGAACCGATCGCGAGGGTCGCAAATGGCAAGAACTGATCATGCGGTAAAATCAATGCCGCCGGTACGGGGCGTGCCGCTAGCACATCGCCAGCCTTCCGAAGCACATGTCCGAATCCGCCAAACTTCAAAGGAATCCAGATCACCGCGGCAACCACAAATATATAAACCATGGTGTCTTTTAGGAACGCGATGCTTGCGGGAGCCCGCAAACCACTGGTATAAGCAAAGGCAGCCAAAACTATGAATGCAATCGCCAAAGGCAGATCGTTCAACCACGCCGCGCCATGAACTCCCAAGGCTGAGATCGTCACCTGCATGCCAATAAGTTGAAGAGCGATGTAGGGTACGGTCGCGAGGATGCCGGTTACAGCTACGGCCAGAGCCAAGGACCGGCTACCGTAACGCCCCATGGTAAAGTCCGCCAGGGTTAGGTAGTTCCGTCGCTTGCAGACCAGCCAAAGTCGCGGCATAACAACGAAAAAAAATGGATAGATCAGAATGGCGTAAGGCAGGGCATAAAAGGCGATTGCTCCTGCCCCATACACAAAAGCGGGAAAGGCAATGATCGTATAGGCTGTGTAGAAGTCGCCGCCGAGGAGAAACCAGGTGATCACAACTCCGAATCTCCGTCCTCCAAGCCCCCATTCACTAAGATTGTTAAGATCGGCCGGGTGCAACCGTGCTGAGAGAAAACCCACTATCGCGACCAAAAAAAAGAAGAAGATGAATACCAACGTCGCGGGCCAATTTAACCCGGTGGTCATTGGGATCTCCAATTCACTAATGCGATCAACCCAATCGTGATAAATACCCACATAAACTGATACCAGTAGAAAAACGGAAGGCCCCAGAGTCCGGGTTCGGCTCTGGCATAGAACGGAAGCCAAAGCAAGCCCACGTAGGGAAGCAGCAAAAGCAGATACCACACACGTTTGCGGCGGGCGCGACTGCGGGTTATCGTCATTGACTACATCCCTTTGTTCCTAGGTCTTGTACTTGAGGCCGTCATGCTGACAGATGTTTTTATTCCATGATCGTCGATCAAATCTTTGTGAACTGGTACGACGCAGTGACCCGCTGCGCGCAATAGCTGCGCGTGAATAAAGCCTCAGCGTCGAATTCTTGCGCGTTCACTTTTGCGATTCTCAGGCACTCCCAGAAGCTCGAAAGAGTTTTGGACTGGTGCTCCGATTGTCGCGCGACATCGCTGGGTGCGTTACTGACGGCGCACGTCGCTGGTAGCGCTTCACAGCTACGGACTGTCCGCCAAGTCATTGCCTGAAATCGTCCTCCGCCAGCCAAATTCGTCGGCGTAGTCGCCATATTGAATGCCCTGCAGTCTGTCGAAAAGAAGATCGGCGACAGGAGTGTTCCGATTGTCAATTGTGACGATTTTGCCGCCTTCAAAATGCAGCGCTTCGACGGGTACAACCACAGCAGCGGTACCACAGACGAACGCTTCGGTAATTGTCCCGTCTGCAATTTCCGCGATCGCTTCATCAATCTGAATCGGTTGCTCCAGTACCTTAAGGTTGAGGGCTGGGGCGAGTAATAAAATACTGTCTCGCGTCACACCTCCAAGAATCGTGTCCGAAAGCGGAGGCGTGAGAAGAACATCCTTCCTGACGAAGAACATGCTCATCCCGCCCGCTTCCTCGACGGTGCGCGTTCCCCCCGCATTCAGAAAAAGTATTTGTGCGCATCCTAAGGACTTAGCTCGCCTCGTAACTTGAAGTGTGACGGCATAATTGGCCCCCGCCTTCACCGCGCCTGTGCCGCCGGGAGCCGCTCGCCCAACGCATTCAGAAACAAAGAGTGAGATGGACTTGGAGTGAGGAGATCCGCCAAAATACGAACCAATTGGGCACGCGATCACGAACAGCTCGAACATGGAGGACGCACGGACTTCGAGTGCTGGCTCGGTCGCGAACATTGTTGGCCGAAGATACAATGACCCTGGCTTGATCGGGATATGGTTTCGCTCGTGGTCAACATACCTGGTCAATGCCGCGAGAAATTGAGGCTCGTCGATGCCAGGCATTTCCATTCGGGCCGCCGAGCGATTCAGCCTCTGTACATTCATCTCAGGCCTAAACAAAGCGATTCCGCCGCTCCGCTGCTGATACGCCTTCAATCCTTCAAAAATCGATTGGCTATAGTGAAGGACTATAGCGCCAGGATGCAATTCGAAGTAGCGAAGAGGATGAATCGTGTACCCGCTCCATTTACCGTCTGAGTAGGAAGCCGAAAGCATGTTGGGAGTAAATTGCGAGCCGAAGGTGATCTTGCTGACATCTAACGGCGCCAATGTTGTCTGGAGCTCATTCGGGAGCATGGTGATGTGCCTCGCTTAAGTTGTTGATCTTGATGGACACGCTGCTCAAGAGTTCTTCCAATCTGTGGCTTTTTCGAACGCCTCGGCGGCGCGCAATAGCGTCGATTCCTCGAAATGGCGTCCGACCAGCATCATGCCGATGGGGAGTCCATCTACTTTGCCGCACGGTAAGCTGAGGGCGGGATGGCCTGAAACATCGAAAGGACAGGTGTTCTGTTGCATGTTCAGCGCGGCCTCGACATACACCTCGCGCGACGCGCTGGAAGACGGAATTCGCGTCGCCGGGAACGGTATGGTGGGCATGGCAATGAGATCAAAATCCCGGAAGACCGCGTCATAGGCGCGAACCAGCTGAAATCGCAAATTCTGCGCTTTAGCGTGGTATCGATTGTGATAGTTGCGGTGCATGTATTCGCCAAGCAAGAGCACGAGCTTGACTGTCTCGGACGCTTGATCAGGATGCGAAGTCCATCCGCGGGCGAACGCTTCCTGAAGAGAGGTAGTGTAGTAACCCATCCAATTGTTCCCCATTGCGAAGCCCTTGATCATCATCTCCGCCGCACCCTCGAGGATCACACCAGTCCAAATATGGGGGCCGTCGTTGTGCATCGCCACAGAGACGTCATCGACGGAGGCGCCCAATCTTTTGAACTCGTTCACTGCCTCCCGAACCTTGCGGTCAGTAGCAGGAGTGCGTGAATCATTCGTGCGGTGTCCGAAGCCCTCCCGCAGAACAGCGACCTTTAAGCCGTTTGCTCCTTTGCCGAGCGCCCCCATGTAGTTGGCGACGCGGGCAAGCGCTGTGCGCGAGTCGTTGCTGTCGGCCCCTGCGATCGCTGTCAGCAGGCGCGCCAAGTTCTCGACGCTGTTGCAGATGGGGCCACAATGATCAAGTGTGTAGGAAATGGGCATGCCACCGGTCATAGGCACGAGTCCCCAAGTCGGCTTCAAGCCGTAGACCCCACACCACGCAGAAGGGGTGCGAATGGAACCACCTTGATCTCCGCCTAGCGCCATCTCCACATCGCCGGCCGAAACCAACGCGGCGCTTCCGCCCGAGGAACCGCCAGTGCTGTGCTCGGGATTGTGCGGATTGCGGATCGGTCCGGTGGCACACGTATGGCTGCCTGCGGAAAAGCAGAGGTCTTCGCAGGCTGCCTTTCCAGCGATAACGCCGCCATGTTCTAGGACGCGCGTCACCACCGTGGCATCGATTTCAGGTACGTAGCCTTCCAGCAGCCGCGAGCCGTTCATCATCGGCACCCCGGCGACGCAGAGGTTATCTTTCACAGCGATCCTCTTGCCGGCAAGAATGCCAGTTTTAGAACCAGTTATTTCGGTTTTCCAATACCAGGCGTTAAAGGGATTTTCTTGTGGGTCGGGACGATAGCCAGGTGTACGCGGATACTTTACCGGAAGCCCAGGTTCGGGAATCTCATCGAGGCGGTTGTAAGAGGCGATCGAGCCGGCCATCAGTAGACGGAATGAGCTGGCATCCTCGAGGCTAAGGGTCATGCCGAAAGACTTGGCAATATCTAAGATCTGCTCTTCGGTGGGTAGCCCTACCGACATTTTTTCTCCCGACGATCAAATCTGATGAAAAATCAGACAGCTTCACTTTTCCCGACGTCGCGATGGCCGAGGTCGCTCATCGAGATTTCCCGCATTTTGAATTTCTGGATCTTTCCCGTCCCGGTCATCGGAAAAGTGTCAACAAGTTTCAGATAACGTGGGATCTTGTAATCGGCGATCTTCCCTCTGCAAAATTGCATCAGTTCCTCAGCGGTCAGTGTTTTGCCGGGCCTGGACTTCACCCAGGCTACAAGCACTTCGCCATATTTTGCGTCTGGTACGCCTATGACTTGAACATCCGCGATGTCCGGGCATAAATACAGAAACTCTTCCACTTCCCGGGGATAGATATTTTCTCCACCCCGAATAATCACATCCTTAGCGCGGCCGGTGATCTTTAGATAGCCGTACCGATCGAGGACCCCGAGATCACCCGTGTGCAGCCAACCCTCCGCGTCAATCACAGCATTCGTTGCTTCAGGGTCCTTGTAATAGCCCTTCATCACGAGATATCCACGGGTGCATAATTCACCCTGTACACCGATCGGGACCATCTCACCGGTCGCCGGATTGACGACTTTGACTTCCGTATGGGGCAGCGCTTTTCCGACTGTTGTCACTCGCAGGTCGATTGGATCGTCTATCGTGGTCTGAGTAATGACGGGAGATGCTTCGGTGAGCCCATAGGCTATGGTCAATCCGCGGCAGTGCATTTCCTTGACAACACGCCGCATGATCTCGATGGGGCATGGCGAGCCAGACATGATTCCGGTTCGTAGCGACCGCAAATCGAATTCCGTGAACGACGGGTGATCCAGTTCGGCGATGAACATGGTGGGAACGCCATGCAACGCTGTGCAGCGTTCCTCCTGGATGGTACGCAGCGTTGTTTCGGGATCAAAATATGCTGCTGGGAGGACCATGGTGGCTCCGCTCACCACACACGCCATATTCGCCAACACCATCCCAAAGCAGTGATAAAAGGGGACGGCAATACAAAGGCGATCGAGGTGCGTTAAATGCATCGCATTCGCGACAAGCATCGCGTTATTAACGATATTGTAGTGAGAAAGCGTCGCACCCTTTGGCAATCCCGTAGTTCCCGAGGTGAATTGAATGTTGATGGGATCGTCGAACTCCAGCTTGGATTCGCGGGCACGCAGCAACCCAATTGGTGAGTCATGTCCTAACCCCAGCAAGTCACTCCACGACATCATGCCCCGAGGGGCATCCATACCAATGCAGATGACAGTTCGCAGGTATGGCAGTTTCTCTGAGTTCAGATCACGAACAGCACAGGAGTCAATCTCAGGACAGATTTGTCTAATCATGGAAATGTAGCTAGCGTCACGGAATCCTTCCATTAGAAACAATGTTTGGCATTCCGATTGACGCAGAACATGTTCCAACTCGGCAGCACGGTTCAAAGCATTGATGCTGACCAGGATCGCCCCGATTTTCGCGGTGGCGAACTGAATGACAACCCATTCCGCGGAATTCGTCGACCACACTCCGACGCGGTCATTTTTCTTGATTTCCAGACTCAGAAGGGCGCGTGCGACCAATTCCACCTCATCGTTAAGTTCCCGGAAGGAATAAGTTTTGGCTTGGTGCCGTACGACAAGGGCATCTTGATGGGGAAATCTTTGGGCGGTTTCATCGAGGACCTGACCGATGCATCGACCGAGCAGGGGAACCTCGGCCGAGCCGCATGTATAACTCTCCGACTTCTGTCCCGTGTCCAAGGCTCACATCCCGAGGCATACTCGGTACTCAATTACCCCTCCAAGATCGAAAACGGATCCGTTTATGAGTCTTCGGAGTTTGGGGGCTTCGTGGCGGCTCTATCGTCCTCCGGCAACACCGCAACCACGGTGCTTCACCGAGAGAAGATGAATTATTAATTAAACGCTCAGGCATACTTTGTCAAGCGCAAAACTGCTTGACATTGGATCCAGAATCCGATATATGGAGACTGGATCCAGGATTCGAATGGAAAATCTTTCCAACTTTCCGGCAATGTCATCCCGCGCGGCGGATGAAATCCGCTCTGCGATTTTCAGTGGCGAGATGGCTCCTGGAGCAAGGGTCAGGCAGGAAGAACTTGCCGCGAAACTTGGGATTTCACGAGAGCCGATTCGTCACGCGCTGCTGATGCTTGAGCGCGAGGGCCTAGTGCGAACGGCCCCGAAACGCGGAATGATCGTCGCCCCGCTGGAGCGCAAGATGATTTTAGACATTTACGATTTGCGGGAAGCCACTGAACCTTATTTTACGGCACGGCTTGCAACGCTGGAGGAATTTGATCCAGAACCGCTGCTGGCGATCGTGAAAATGGGAATCCGCGCGGCTTCCTCTGGAAAACTTCCGCGCCTCATTGACCTGGACCTGGAATTTCACATCGCTATTTACGAAGCGACGGGTAATCGATCGGTTTCAGACGTGATGAATGTTCAGTTCGGCCACCTGAGACGCGCCGTCCATACCATACTTTCCGACGCGGGCTATCCGAAGAGAGCGTGGGAAGAGCACGAGAGAATCCTGAAAGCGGTCATCGACGGAAAACCAGGGCGCGCCCGAGATCTGGCGAAGGCGCACGTGAAGGATGCGCGCAGTTTGCTGGCCAAGAGATTTTCGCCACATGAGGCGGCCGGCGAGAGATGTTGAGTTCAAGCAACTGAGGCAGAGACGCTTTTTGGTTAGAGTCGTCAGGACTTGGGGCAGGGCTTGGGGCAAGCCGTTCAACAAGGAGGCCTGGTGTGGATGCCCGCCGTAAGTATTCCCTGGTTTGCATAGTTGCATTTGCTCAATTCCTAAGCGGCTTTACTGGGTTGCGACAAACTCAGACGGTTGCTAAAAACACAGGAACGGCCAGTGATCCGGTCCCGATTACAGAGGAACCTCATCATCATCTGGTATTTCAAAATGAGTTCGTGCGAGTGTTTGATGTTGCCGTACCGAATGGTGATGCGACGTTATTCCTCACGCACAGGAATGACTACCTATTCGTTGCGATTGGCGATGCCAAACTGGAAGCACAGGTTCCCGACGGTCATCCGAGCACTCTGAACCTGAAGAGTAACGAAGTTCGGTTCCAGAAAGCGCCCTTTTCTCACCGAGTCATAAACCATGGCGACCTACTTTTTCGTAATCTCACCATCGAAATTCTAAAGAATCCGGATGCTCACGTGCCCGAATCATCGATGCCGAAGATCCACGGGCACTCGGTAGTCCTAGAAAACGATCGTGTGCGTGTTGAGCGCGTGATTCTCGACCCCGGTCAAACCACGGGAGTGCACACGCACGTTCTGCAAGGCCTGGGCGTGATTCTTTCGCAGGCTACGCTGGAGGTCAGCGTTCCCGGAAAGAAGACACAGACGATTCAACCTAAGCCCGACACTGTGAGCTGGCACGATGCGAACACTCACTGCCTCACAAACGTAGGTTCGACACGGTTTGAGGCTCTCGATATCGAGTGGAAGTGAAACGCAAAGGTTAGATTGGGTCAACAAGACCGAGCGAGGGCGGAAGCGAGAGATGAAATCGTTAATCGATCGTAGGCATTTTATTAAGCAGAGTTTGTTCGCCACGGCTGCATTGTCGTCTGCTCGGCTCGAAATTCTGGCAACGCCAGGACGGATACGCCCAACCGACTCTGCAAAGAAGGTGATCATCCTGGGTGCGGGTCTGGCTGGACTAGCCGCTGCCTACGAGCTCAGTCAGGCGGGCCACGACGTCACCATAGTGGAAGCTCGCACCCGCCCGGGCGGTCGTGTTTACACGTTACGCGAGCCTTTTGCTGACGGGTTGTATGCCGATGCAGGTGCAACCCGTTTCCCCGACTCCCATAATTTCACTTTGGAGTACGTGCGACTGTTCGGCTTGACCATAGATCCCGTCCTATACCCCGCGCAACCGGTTAATTACATTCGAGGAAAACGAATTGTCGTCGAAGAAGGTCGAAGCGCCGACTGGCCCTTCGATCTCACGCAGGAAGAGAAGAGCCTGGGTCCGGACGGGCTACGACACAGGTATACCGATCCAATCCGAAAAGAGATTGGCGATCCGGTTTCCCAGGACTGGCCGTCCGAATCACTTGAGAAATATGACCGTCTCCGGCCTTCCGAGTTCATGAGAAGACAAGGTGCTTCAGAGGCTGCGATTGATTTGATGCGCTTCGGCTTGTCGCCCGAGGATTTCGACAATCTATCTCTGCTGTACTCAGCCGGCAGTGAGGTTCTCGACCAGGGCGCCACGAATCAATACATGATCCGAGGAGGGAGCGATTTACTACCGAAAGCATTCGCGGCGCGGCTGTCGGACAAGATTCGCTACGGCTCTCCGGTGGTCAGGATTGAACAGAGTTCTGAGCAGGCCCAAGTTGTCATCCAGCAAGCGGGGGCCTTCCAAACCTTGACCGCGGATCGTCTCATCTGCACGCTGCCTTTTTCGGTCCTCAAGACGATAGAAGTCCGTCCCGGGTTTTCCCCGGAAAAGCGGCGCGCCATCGAAGAACTTCCGTATTTCCCAATAACGCGGGTTTATCTGCAAATGCGGAAAAGGTTCTGGAACGAGGAAAGTGCCAGGGGGCTAGTCGTCGGCCGGACCGACCTGCCGATCATGGCGGTTTGGGATAATACCGTCAATCAACCCGGCACACGCGGGATCCTCCAGTCCTACACCTGGCTTAAATACGGCCGTGAGCTCGGAGCCATGGCGGAAGGCGAACGAATCGCCCTCGTACTTCGCCACATGGATACGGTGTTCCCCGGCTCACGCGAGAATTTTGAAGGCGCTACATCGTACTGCTGGGATCAAGATCCCTGGGCACGCGGCGCGGCTGCGTTTTATAAGCCGGGCCAAGAATCTTCCTTGCATCCGCACATTACCCGGCCAGAGGGCCGGGTACATTTTGCGGGTGAGCACACTTCGGCATGGCCAGGATGGATGCAGGGTGCACTCCAATCGGGCCATCGGGTTGCGAGGGAAATCAGTGAAGCATCGTAAGCGGACACGCAATTTCCAAGCGCGGGTTGTGCGGAGCATCAGCAAAATGTAAGTGCACTGGTTCGCTTTCGACAGCCGGCTTTGCGATCGTTCTGCTTGGCGGGCGAGGTATAGGCCGGTTGGCCAATTTGGAATAAGGAGCAGCTGAAAATGAAGACAGTCAACATAAAGTGGGCCCGCGACTTCCATGTCATGCTACTCCTCCTGATTCTATCTTGGCCTGGACTGTGCCCTGCACAAACAGCGTCCACTGGTGCCCTGACCGGAACGATATCAGATCAGTCGGGCGCCATCGTGCCAGGCGCGGAGATCACCGCCAGAAACGAAGCCACCGGGACGACGAGCAGCGCGGTATCGCAGGACGACGGCAGATATACGGTGGTGCTTCTTCCTCCCGGTACGTACCGTGTCGAGTTCAAGAAAAACGGCTTCTCAGTGGCTGTGGCGCCTGAAATTCGTATCAACGTCACCGAAACTGCAAGATTCGACGTGACTATGACGGTCGGCGCGCTGACCCAGAACGTAACGGTTGAAGCCGCGCCCAACATGGTGCAAACCGAATCGAGCACGCTCGGCCACGTCGTCAACGATCGAGCGATCGAAGGTCTTCCGTTGGACACTCGAAACTACACACAAATCATCGGGCTCTCCCCTGGGGTTGAAGCCCCGGTTACGAACGCCTCAGAATTAGGGCGGGGCAGCGGCGGTGTGTCGCCGACGCAAGGTACGTCTGGCCTGTCCGTCAATGGCGGCCGCACGTACGACAGCAATTATCAAATCAATGGAATCTCGGTGAACGATAATCAGGCAACCACGGGAAGCGGCGGAGTGCCCATCCCTAACTCGGATACGATCGAAGAGTTCAAGGTTCAGACGGGCCTCTATGATGCCGCGTTTGGACATAATGCTGGGGCTAACGTCGACATCGTGACCAAGGGCGGTAGCAATGCCTTTCATGGCAGCCTGTTCGAGTTCTTCCGGAATGAGGATTTGAATGCGAACGATTTCTTTCGAAATAGCACAGGCCAGCCGAGGCCGATCCTTCGCCAAAATCAATTTGGTTTCGTACTGGGCGGGCCAATTCTAAAGGAGAAATTGCTGTTTTTCGCTTCGTATCAGGGAACGCGGCAACTGAACGGCGCCTCGAACAGCGTAAGTGCTACCTGTGAGAACAGCGTATTTTCTCCACCGCTCACCAACGATCGTTCTCCTGCCGCGCTCGGTGCTTTATTCGCGGGGCAAGCGGGGGCAGAAGGCGGCGTGGCGGTTGCTCCCGACGGATCGAACATCAGTCCGGCGGCCCTGGCCTTGCTGAATTTTAAGCTCTCCAACGGAAGCTTCCTGATTCCGACGCCGCAGGTCATAAGGAATGGCCAGGGATTTTCAGCATTCTCCGAAGCCTGCAAGTTCAATGAAGATCAGTTCATGACTAATATGGACTACCTGCAATCATCCAAGAGCAAGATCTCGGCACGCTTCTTCTTTGCAAACAGTCTGGAAACGATTACCTTTCCCGTCAGCACCGTTTTTGGGCCAGGAAACACCCCTGGTTTCCCGGAGGACATAAACGGCAATTTCCGAGTTTTCTCACTGGCGCACACGTACACGATTTCACCTCGGTTACTCAATGAGGCACGTCTCGGCTTCAATCGCATTCTCGGAAATCTCGATGCCACATCACCCTATACGTTCTCTGATGTGGGAATTTCAGAGGGTGTGCCGAGTAATAATCTTCCTGCGGTTGACATTGCGGGCTCGTTTAACCTGAACCCCGGCTTTCCTTTCCAGTTTGCGCAAAATAGCTACTCCTTCCAAGATTCACTTTCCTATGCGCACGGGCGTCATACCATGCGTTTCGGCGGCGGTCTTACGCGCCTGCAGAATAACATCAGCGATTTCAACTTTGGCGGGAGCCTGGAATTCTTAAGTTTCCCGGACTTTCTTCTCGGTCAGAGTGCAGCTCAGAATGGAAGTGGATTCAGCAACGTGTTCTCTTCCATTGATGGATTCGGAGAATACAGCCGCGCCTACCGATCCTGGGAGGGGGCTCTCTTTTATCAGGATGACATTAAGGTTACAAGCCGATTCACCGTTAATGCTGGTCTCAGATATGAGCGCATCGGTCTGTACAACGACATCGGTGGCCGAAATGCCGCGTTCAACACCGCGCTGGCAAATCCCAATCCGCCCGCCTCAGGAAGCATTGCGGGCTACGAGGTGGCGTCAAACTTCAAAGGGATCGTCCCACCCGGAGTAACCCAAGCGAGTAATCCCTACGCTCTGGCGGGAGACCGCCAGAACACCTGGGGACCGCGACTCGGATTCAGCTGGCAGGTATTACCACAAACGAGCCGATTTGTACTTCGGGGTGGATACGGTATTTACTACTCTCGACCAACAGGCGAGGCTTTCATCGACAACGTTGTGGGAGCCCCGTTTGCCCAAATTCGCGAAAACATTGGTACGGTGAACGCCGCTGCGACCTTTGCCAATCCGTTTCCGCCGCCACCAGCTTCCTTTCCCGCCTTTCCAGCGTATTCTCCCACTACAGCCATTAGCGCTGCCGGAAGCGCACAGGATTTTGCACCCGCAATTGTCCAGCAGTACAGCCTCAACTTGCAGACATCGATCGCGAAGAATTTTCTGCTGGAAGTCGGATACGTAGGCGAAACCAGCACTCACCTGCTGCGCACACGTTCTGCTGATCAGGCGCTCTCGGCCAGCCCTTCCGATCCGATTCGAGGAATCACTACGAATACGGTCGCAAACATCGCTCAACGAGAGCCGATTCTTGGGTTCGGTCCCGACAGTCTTCAGCAGGTCGAATCGGCTGGGTTCTCCAGGTACAACGCACTCGACGTCAGCCTTACGAAGCGCTTCAGCAACGGGCTACAGTTCCTTTCGTCCTACACGTTCTCGAAGACGTTGGACACGGATGGAGCGGAGACCAATTTAACCGCTGCCGCGAACGGCATTACCATTGGCAATCAGAACGATCCGCGATCTCGGTACGGCCCAACCGACTACAGCCGCCCCCATCGATTTACGTTCGCTGGCGTCTACGATCTACCCAGACCCAAAACCGAGGCGGGCTTCGCCGGACATCTTCTTGGTGGCTGGGAGTTAGCCGGGGTCTTGACCATACAAGCTGGACAACAAATTACGATTTTGGATACCAACGCCAACAACGTCTTTGGAATTTCGGAAGACCGCGCACAGATTGTTGCTGGATGCACGAAGGGACAGCTGGTCACTCCCGGCTCAGTGACTAGCAAGCTGACTGACTATTTCAACACCGCGTGTTTTGCTACCCCGCCGGTGATCGGCAGCGACGGTATCGGAACCGCTTTTGGAGACTCGGGAACTGGAATCGTCCGCGGTCCAGCTCAACAGAACGTTGATTTTGCGTTCATCAAGCGAACCGAAATTGGCAAATGGCCTTCCGAGGCGACCAACCTCGAATTTCGCGTGGAGCTGTTTAACGCCTTCAATACAGCTCAGTTTTCCAATCCCGATAACAGTCTGAGTGACGGACCTGCCTTCGGGCAGATTTCAACTACGTCGGTGAGTCCTCGAATCGTGCAGCTGGCGTTGAAACTTAATTTCTGAAGTGACGGCCTTTTATGACTGGAAATCGACGGTTCGGTCGCGAATTGGAATCACAGCTACGAGTTCCTAAGATACCCGAGTCGGAACTTAAATATCGAAGGCAGAATGCGTGAGTAATGCAATGCCTAAAAAAGTGCGGGTTCGAAAACAGGCTGTGAGCCGATTGCTGATTCTTGGAGTGCTGTTTTCGATTCCGCTTATAGGTCAAGCAGCGCGGCCGCAAGCTCGTCCAAGTACCAAGTTCGAAATCTCGTTTTCAGCTTCGGTTCAGTCCGCCTCGCTGACCGGCAGAGTGATCCTGCTCATTTCGACAACCAACAAGGTGGAACCACGTCTACAAGCCGGCGATTGGGACAATGTTTTGTTGCCTATATTTGGCCTAGATGCCGATTCGCTAAATCCAGGCGTCCCCATGATTATGGATGAGCGTACACGGGGGTTTCCGGTTCATAGCATACGGGAACTGCCCAACGGAGAATACTACGTTCAGGCGGTCTTGAATGTCTACACGCAGTGCCATCGCTCGGACGGGCACGATGTATGGGTGCATTTGGATCATGGGGAAGGGCAGCAGTTCAACACCTCTCCGGGCAACCTAATAACCGCAGTTCAGCGAGTTCATCTCGACGCCAGCTCCGGTTATGACATCCGATTGGTTCTAGATAGGGTCATCCCTCCACTTCAAGCACCTGCAGATACCGAATGGGTGAAACACATCAAATTTGAAAGCAAACTGCTTTCGGCCTTTTGGGGATGCCCTATTTACCTCGGGGCCACGGTGCTCTTGCCCAAGGGGTATCAAAGCCATCCAAACGTCCACTATCCTGTTGTATACCTGCAAGGGCATTTCAGCTTGGAAGCGCCGTTTGGCTTTGATCCCAACGCCAAGGAAAGTGCAGCAAGTGTGGTCGGCAACACAAACTTACATCTCAATCTGCTTGAGCCGCGGCGTCCCTTAAACCTGGTCAACCAAGCATTGGTCATGAACGAAACTCCGTACGAGTTCTACAAAGCGTGGACTTCGGACAGGTTTCCGCGAGTGATTGCTGTAACGTTTCAGCACCCGACGCCCTACTATGACGACTCTTACGCCGTGAACTCGGCAAACAACGGCCCATACGGCGACGCCATCATGGGTGAGCTGATTCCCGCAGTCGAAACCCAATTCCGGATAATTCGAAAAGCCTACGCTAGAGTTCTGACTGGAGGTTCCACCGGGGGTTGGGAGTCGCTGGCGCTGCAAACGTACCATCCCGATTTTTTTGGCGGGACCTGGACCTTTTATCCGGACCCCGTGGACTTTCGACGTTGGGGACTCGTGAACATCTATACCGACAAGAATTTTTTCGAAGCGCCTGGACCTTGGCTGCATCCTCCCCGATACACTTTTCGAATTGCGGATGGACAGCCGATAGCCACTAATCGAGATTTTACGGATCTCGAATCGGTCCTGGGTGACCGGCTGAGATCCGGCGAACAATTCGCGGCTTGGAACGCTGTGTACGGTCCTGTCGACGAAGATGGATACCCTGAACCTCTTTATGATCCGGCTACTGGCAGAATGAATGACTCTGTCGTGGCTTATATGCGCGAACATGGCTACGATTTGCGCGACTATTTGCAAACGAATTGGTCGAGGATTGGACCGGACCTGGTTGGGAAGATTCACATTGCGTGCGGGGACATGGACAACTTCTACCTCAATCTAGCTGTGTACCTCTTGGAGGATTCTCTGACGAATATGAAAAACCCCCAATACGGTGGGTCATTTCAGTACGGCCGGCCAATGAAAGGACACGGGTGGCAGCCCACGAGCAATGTTGAACTAGTAGAAACGATGGCTTTACAGATCGCGAAGAGCGCTCCCGCCAGCGACAATCCAAGTTTGTGGCATTACGGAGATCATTAAAGTCCATGTCAAGTGGGGAATTGTGATGACTAAAACACATTGGATGCGATTCGGGCTTATTAGCGCGCTGGCTACTCTTGTGTTGTGCGTTGTGAGAGCTCAAACCCCTGCGACTGGAATGGTTCAGCGTATCCCCATTCCCAATTCTGATTTTCCGATTTCACTGGGAGTGTGGGTGCCCGCTGGTTCTGACACTCTTTACCTAAGCGGCAGTATCGCACCCCAGTCGAATACGACGGGGCTCAAAGACAGCACGCGGTCTTATGGCACCGATACCGAAGCCCAGACCGTTGCCGTTCTGGAGCAAATTGCAAAATCTCTCGATGCTCAGAAGCTTTCGCTAGGTAACGTGGTAATGATGCATGCCTATCTCGTAGGTGACCCGAGTAAGGGCGACAAGATGGATTTTTCTGGCTTCATGGCTGGCTATACCCGCTTTTTCGGCTCTAAGGACCAGCCCAACAAACCGGCACGTACTACCGTGCAAGTGGCGGCGTTAGCGGCTCCAGGCGCACTCGTGGAGATCGAAGTTATCGCCGTCCGCCCACATTAGAAAGCTTCTCTGGAAGCGCAGGTGAACGCCCCCCCTGCTTCCATGTACGACACAGCATTCGAGAGATGGAGATCGCTGCGCGAACCTCGGCGTATTCGAAGCGCTGCGCTCATACAACGTTCTGATCGTTAACCAGCAATCGAGAATGCCGGAAGGTCTGAACGTCTTATAGTCTCTGTCGTTTCCTGCAATTGCGCTGCTGCTCGGCGCATGTCCATTTCTTCGAGTCGGCTTCTTCGAGTCGGCGCTCCACGTCCCCAACGTGCCGCCCGGCTGCTCGCATCAGATCATTGCGCTGTCGCCAAGAACTTCGCATCGTGCGGATTTCTTGAGAGGGCCGAAACAAGTTCCGCAACCGACCCTAGCTACTTTCCGTCGCAAAAATGAGGCATGAGGGGAGCGTAATCAGCGAGGCAGGAGCCGAGGGTGGAGCCAGAGTGTTCAGTTTGCGCG
>JGI12635J15846_10000820_pt1 | contig 26993 bp, 24 predicted proteins | sample BlaSpr_A8_OM2_M2_FD_15846 | JGI IMG/M metagenome (IMG submission 15846) | reverse complement strand
CCATCGGCCACCAGCCGCGGCCTGCCGAGGGCGGCCAACTCCGGCAGCGAATAATTCTGCACATAGCGGCGCACGTGCCGCGCGAACTCCGGAACACCGGCGACTCGCGGCCCATGCGAAAGACGCAGATATTTGTGGCAGTCCTCCCGATTCATGCCGTTTCGTCGNTCGAACGCGATAATGAACTTGAGCATCAGCTTATCCTCGCGGCCAACCTCGCCCCTTCATTCAGTGATCGCTTTCAGCGGGCGCTCACCCTGCTTGTTTCTCGTCATGAGCCGTTGACTAATATTACTTTTATATCGTACTATCTTCCATGTATTCATAATTCTCGTCAACACGCCGGTTCGGGGAGTTCGAACGAATGAATCCATTGCCGCTTTGGGAAGCCGCCGCCAAAGAAATGGAGACTTATCAGTTCGTGGCGCCGGCGGAGACGCAACCCAAATGGGACGTGCCGGCGCAGATCGCGATCAACGTCGCCGTTTCCGGTCGATTTGAAGTCGACCCCAAAACGGGCGTCCATTTTGGAATGTCGATCGAGGACTATGTCGATGAGGCCTCACAGGTCATAGAGGCCGGCGCTTGCGGCGTGCACATCGACTTCACCTGGGTTACCGACAAGAAAGGCCGCCGCCTGGACAAGGACTTGCCGCCGATAGATGCCTACGGTGCGGTGCTCGAACCACTTCGCGCCCGCTTCGGCCGGGACTTTGTGCCCAACCTCAACGTACTCAACGGCACGACATTCGAGATGTGCATGAGTCCGGCGCGCGCGGGACTCGCGGAGGTTGCGCCGTGCGCGCCCGGNCATCCCGATGCCTTCATGATTCCGGCGATTCGTGCGCTGGAGGAAGCGGGCGTGAAGCCCGAGCTCGCGGTGCACAGCACCGGCGAAATCGAACTCGCCAAACGCAAGCTCATCGAACCNGGAATACTCCGCAAGCCCTATTACTGGATCGTTTTATTCGGACTGCCGTTCAATTGCGGNCGCACTCTCATTTCCGGAACCTCGGTGAACGATGCGCAGGACATGTCCCGGCACATGTTCATGATGGTCGATCAGATCCGCAAGATCGACCCCGGGAGCGTCATCACCGTTTGCGCCGCGGGGCGTGCGAGCCTGTACATGACGACGCTCGCCACCATGATGGGACTGAACATTCGGGTCGGCGTGGAGGACACGCCGTGGAAACATCCCAACAGCGACGTCCGGCTCGAGAGCAATCTGGAAATGTACTCGATGGCGCGCGACCTGGCGGGACTGCTGGGCCGCGCACCCGGATCTGCGAGTTATTACCGCGGATTGTTGGGACTCGAACTCTGATCCGATCACTTGAGATTCTCGGCCTCTTTGAATTCCGCTTCCAAATTGGAAGCCATCTTCGAAAATACGGCGAGACACAACTCGACATCTTCCTTGGGTATGCCGCGAATCGCGATCTTGTTCAACTCGCTGGCATAGGGCAGCAGCCGCTTTTTCAGTGCGCGCCCCTTCGGGGTCAGGCTCACGAACACTTGGCGCCGGTCCGCGGTGTCCCGCTCGCGCTGAATGAGACCTCGATGGGTCATGTCGTTCAGGAGCGAGACGGTGGTCACCTCGGTCACATGCGTGATCTGGCTCAGGCGTTTCTGAGTCAACCCCTCCTCGATCCAGAGCGCCCGCAAATAATGCCAAAATCCGCTCTTGATGCCGTGTCGATTCAGCCGCATGGTCAGCAGCCTGTCGAACGCCAGATGGGCCCTTCGAATCTGAAAGGCCACGCTCTTTGCCGGTGAAATATCCATGCTTCTCGCCATTCAATACGCCTCCTGAAAACGATTGTGCTTTGGTAAGTGAATACCACAAAAAGTTCCAATGCGCGAAGTCATGCTTCGATGAGTTGCGCGGCGTGCGCTCGATTGATTTGCAGCGCTCGTGAGAGTACTTTTATGTAGTAGTACCTACGAGCTATCGAGAGGCCTTATGGCAAGTCCGACGGATGACGAGGGAACGGCCGCTGCGCCGAACGCGCATTTGTGGTCGCGCGACGGATTCCTCGGCGCGAATGCCGTGGCCCTCCGGACCGGGTATACGCCGACGTACCTCTCCGCGAGCGGCCCGCACGCGCCGCGACGCCTCAGCGTCGTCGACCTGAAATCGGCGGATTACGAGAGCGCCGGCGGACTGCCGATGGAAATCATGACATCGAAAACGGGGGTGAAGATCAGTGTGTCGCGCCGGCGCGAGCCGATGCGGTTCACCATTCGCAACGCGGAGGCTGACGAGCTTCATTTCGTGCAGTCCGGCCGTTGCCGGTTCGACACGGATTTCGGGTCGTTGGAAGCGGGGCCCCATGATTTCGTGGGAATCCCCAAGGCGGTCTCATACCGGGTGGAACCATTGTCGCCTGGTCTCGTCATTCTGATCGTGGACAGTCCTGAACCTCTTATTTTCGACACTCCAGCGCCTTTCGGGATGGTGAATTTTGGCGCGGCGGTCCGTCGCGCTGCCATTGCACCGGGCACCGCCGCGAAAGCGGGCCCTCACACGCTCTTGATCAAAAGCGAGGACGGGATTACCCAGTTCGAAATGGCCGCCGACCCGCTGCCGGCCATCGCACAGGTGGGCGGCGCGCCTCCGGTATGGGCGCTGAACCTCGCCAGCATCGTTCCCGTCAGCTACGGTAAGTCCGGGGGGCCGCCGGCCCAATTCCTGTCCACCGCCGATACCCGCGTCATGTTGTATTCGCTGAGTGCCCGCCCGGGAAAGCGGCCGCCGGTGCACCACAATGCCGACTATGACGAGCTCGTATTCTACGTCGCCGGACCCGGCGCCTGGGGTAAGGTGTCGGAGCCCGGCACGCTCACGTGGGTGCCGAAAGCCGTGACCCACCACGGCCCCTCCGAGGATGTGCCGGAAGGCTATCTCGCTTGGCTCCTGGAAACGCGGTCGACCATGCGCTTCACGCCGGCCGCTCTCGAGAAGGCGGCGCCCATGGAGACCGGGCTGTACGACTTTCAGCCCAAAACTCTGGCGGGAACCTCGATCCGACAACCGCCGATCAAATCAACGTGATCCTCCGGCACGATCCCGCACTGCAAGCGCGTCCAGCAACCCGGGCAAAAATACTCGCGGAACACCACGGCGGCGTCGACGAATAGCGATGGGTCCGTCACCACGCTCGGACCCGCTGCCGACGTGGCCGAATTTCTCACCGCGACGGACAGGCCGGCCTCGGTGCTGCCAAGCTCGTTCGTGCAGTGACGACAGCTGATGATCTCGCCGCGATTATCGAGCTTGGATACCACGAGATTGTCATCGAGCCTCGACGCCGGGGCCGCCCCGTCCGCCGCCCGCCTCGTCTCCCGGGTCGCCGTCGAGGCTTGTTTTCGTGCTGCAAGAATCGACGCCCGGCACTCATCGGACTTCCACTCATCGACGCTGCCATCCTCGGAAAGAATCACGCCGTACAATTCACGGGCTGCGCGTCGGCTGACGCGCGCGGACCGCACATCGATGGCGACGCTCGCCGCATCTCGACGAATCGGATCTCCATAACCCCCGCCGCCCTGGCAATGTAAATAGAGCACATCGCCGGGAACGAGCACGCCTTGCATGAGGCACTGAGCGTGCTCGAGTTCGCCGCTCAGCTCGTGAAGGCTGGCGGGTATTTTTCTGCTTGAAATGAGCGATGACACCGCGCTCCCCCGCACTACGGCGTTGTGCCCCAGATTACCGGGGCTGCCGCCCGCAAGGCCTTGGTTCTGCGACGTCGCCATGCCGGCGCTCGACAATACCAACGCGGCGGGTATCGATGTGCCGTACGGCGTCAGCGCGATCGACGCGCTCACGCCGCCCCGCTGTCGGCCGGCACCCCCCGAATCGGGCTCTTCGCGACGCCACAACACGAGCAATGGATACAGCAGTTCAGTCATTTCAACGTCCGGCGCCTTTCCGAGCGGGATGCAGAAAAGGCCGCCAGTGTCGATTCCGTCCGAGGCGGGTCTCGCGCCGAACCCACCGGCCATGGAATCCATCACCATATTCAGGAACGGCACGGGAGTGCTGGCGCGTTGATCCAAGCCGGCGACCACGGCCGTATTCCAGGTGCCGCAACACGAAGCCTGGACTCCGCCCTGAGTGTCCACCCGGCGGTCGAGCATCTGCGAGAGACACTGAGCCGCGAGATTGCCGATCGCCCACGCGGTCGCAATCGGCGCCCGATTGATGGCTGCTGGAAAGGTGGCATTGTTCATCGTGCCCTCGGGCGACACAATCTCAAAGCAGCGCATCAGGCCGCCCGCCGCCCATGGAATGTCGGCCGCCAGCGTCGGAAGCAGTGCGAGCATCACCCCGCCGCGCGATCCCGCGTACGTGCAGTTGATCACGCCGGCCTGCGGGGCGGTCCCGGCGAAATCGAAAATCAAATGATCGTCCGTCTTCGTCATGGACAGCGCCAGGCGGTGCGTTTGGCGATCGCCGGCAAAGGCTTGGTCCTGGTAGGTGGTGGCCGACCAAGTGCCGTCAGGCATCGCGCGCAGCTTGGCGCGTAAGCGCTGCTCCGCGTCGTCCATCATGCGTTTCATCACCGCTTTGACGACGCCCGGTCCATACTGGCCGATGAGCGACAGGAGCCTGCGTCGGCCGACCGCATTCGCACCCACTTTGGCGCGCAAGTCGAGTCCGATCAGCAGCGGCACCCGTGATCTTCGCATCCAGGCATCGGCGACGTCGCGCTGCAGCTGGTGGCCCCGTACGACCTTGATGGGCGGCGTCGGCAGGGACTCCGAAAACACGTCCAGCGCACCAATGGGCATCGAACCCGGCGAAGATCCGCCAAGGTCGGGTTGATGGGCCACTGCACTGGTCCATGCAAACAACTGCCCGTCGAAGAACACCGGCGACAGCACCGCGGCGTCGCTCTGATGCAAGCCGCCGCCAATCCAAGGATCGTTGCACAAGAACATGTCACCGACCTCGATTCCCGGGTTCTCTGCGCGGTTCTGCAGCGTCCAATAGATCGCGAGATCGACAGCGCCCGCGAGCATGGTGTTGTACAAGCCGATCTGTACTTCCTGCCCGCATTCGTCGTTGATCGTAAAGTCGAAGTCGTTCGCTTCGGTGACGATGGGGGACCCGGACATGCGCCGCAGCGTGTCTCCCATCTCATCGGTGATCGACCACAGACGGTGACGCACCACTTCGTAGGTCATCGGATCGAGCGCCGCTATCTCATCGCCGGTGACGGTATGAAGGCGCAGGTGCGAGGGCAGCCTGCGCATCAATGCCTCCGGCGCTATCGGTCGGCTGACAAAATTCTCGGAGCCCGGGATCATCGATTGCACAGGCATCTCCTTTAGAGCGTCGCTATTCGCAGGTTGCCGAGCGGGTCGACCACGCCGGTCATCGCCGTGGGGATCACCACGGTCGTGGTGGGCACTTCGATGATTGCCGGACCCTTGATTTGGTGCCCTGCACGCAGACGCTGGTAGTCATAGACCGGCGTTCTCACGAATCCGCGTTGCGCGTCCAGACACACCGGCCGGTGTTCGAGCAGTGCGCCGGACGGATCTGGCCCGGGCGCGGACTCGATGCCGGGGAACGTAGGCGACACCGGCAAAACACCGACGCCGCGGACGCGGAAAGTGAGCACATGGATACCCGCCTCGCGAAATCCCGATCCCTCGCCGTAAATCTGCGCATACCGGCGCTCGAACTCGGCGACCGCGGCCTCCAGCGAGGCCATATCGATGGCGCCGCTGGCCACAGGCGCAGCCACTTCGCCCACCTGAGCGCCGTAGCGCAAATCCATCTCGCGAAACAAGTCGATCTGGGTGAAGGCCAGTCCCTGGCGCGCGATGGCTTTCGACACCTCCGCCTCCAGCCGGTTGAAGTTGGCGGCAATCCGCTGAGGGTCGAACGGCAAGGTCGCAGGGTCCGACAGTTCCCGCGTAATCGCCACATTGGATGCGGCAAGGCCAAAGGCCGAGAACGCCGACGCCACCGGCCCCAAGGGAATCACGACTTCGCGCGCACCCAACTCCAGTGTATAGGCAGCGCAGTGCGCCGGCCCGGCTCCGCCGAATGCGTAGACGATGAACTCGCGGGGATCGTGTCCAGATTCGACGGCCACTTTACGCAGCAAATCTCCCGTCTGTGCATTCTGCACCGCGTAGATGGCGGCGGCGGCCTGCTCCACACTGATTCCAAGCTTTTGGGCGATGCGCGAATCGATGGCGGCGCGTGCGAGTTCGGGGGACAGCGGCCGCAGGCCGCCCAGCAGGCCTCGGCCCGTCAAAATGCCGAGCACCAGATTCGCGTCCGTGATGGTGGGCTCGGTTCCCCCCGTGCCATAGCACGCCGGTCCGGGGCTGGCCTGCGCACTGAGCGGACCGACGCGCAGGTTTCCGCCGGTATCGATCCATGCGATCGCTCCGCCACCCGATCCGATGGCCTCGACGCGCAGCGTCGGTACATTGATCGGCGACTGATTGATGATGGTCTGCGCGGCGCGAACCGGTTCTCCATCCACGATGAGGCCGGCCAAGAAGGTAGTCCCCCCGACATCGGTGGTGATCACATTGCGGTGCTTCAGTTGCGCCGCGAGCTGCATGGCGCCGACGACGCCGCCGGTCAACACGGAGCCAATGGTGGTTATCGCCGACGCGGGTGCCTCCGCCGCCGTGACCGCCCCGCCCGAGCTCTGCATGACCAGCAACGCGCCTGCGAGTCCTTCCGTCCGGAGCGCGCCTTCCAAACTTTGCAGATAACTGCGCAACCCGGGTCCTATCTGCGTACTCATGATAGTAGTCGCATTCCTCGCATACTCGCGTATGCGAGGACTCACGTCAGACGACAACGCCACGTACACACCCGGTGCCTCCTCATCGATGATTTCCCTGACGCGACGCTCGTGAGCAGGATTTCGAAACGACCATAAAAAAGACACGGCCATCGCGGTGGCCCCCTGCGCAATGCAAGCGCGGACGGCGAGCCGCGCCTCCTGCTCGTCCAAAGGCACCAGCACCGCGCCCGCTCGGTCCACGCGCTCGGTGACTTCGCGGGCCAGAGAGCGCGGAACCAGGCCGGGCGGCTTGCTCTGTGAAAGTACGGCCTGAAGTTCGTGGGGGGATTTGCCAAGGTGCCGCCCCTCGACGTTCATGATGTAGATGCTGTCGCCATGTCCTTTCGTGGTGATGAATCCCACCGGGGGCACGCGTCCCATCACCAGCGCGTTCAAAGATGAGGTTGTCCCATGTGCGATGTGATCGGTCTGTTCGAGCAACGCGCGGCGTGTCAGGCCGCATTCCTGCGCCAGCAACTCCAGAACGTGCATGACACCGATCGAATAGTCGGCCGGAGTCGAGGGTGCCTTCGCCGAGTTCAGGCTCCCGGACGGACCGACGCTGACCGCGTCCGTGAACGTGCCGCCCACATCGACCCCAAGGACGTATCCCATTTCATCCCCCTATTCGTCCTCTGCTGCGGCGTACCGGCCGCTGAGCAGGGCGCCGGCGTGCGGCACTCTCGTGTTCAGATTCAATTTTTGCAGCATTTGGAACACCGTACAGACTGCCGATGACACCACCGGCAAAGCGTAGCGGCCCTCCATCGGTTCTATCGAAGCGAGCGAGGGCATCTGTACGCACGCGGAGGCCACGATGGCATCGATTCCGTGGACACTCAACTGCGAACTCAGTGTCAACGGCGCGAGCGGATCGAGGGAGCCTACGCGCAGATTGTCGCCGATCTCGAGGGACACGCTGTCGTGCACTTCGATGCCTTCGTGGCCCAAGTAGTCGATGACCAAGCGGGTCAGCGGCTTCATGTAGGGTGTGAGAATAGAAACTCGCTTGGCGCCGAGTGTCTTGAGACCATGCACGAGTGCCCCCGCGCTCGTGACCACCGGCGTCGCGTGGCCGTTCGCCAGCGCTACGTCTTCCAGCCGCCGCTCGGACTCGCGGTGATAGCCGTGCCCCATGCTCATGATGGCCACCAAGCACGCATACCCCAGTACATCGACGCGCGCGTCCGAGAGTTCGAGCGCGCAGCGATCCGACTCGCCGTCCATGGCGCGCAATTCCGCTGCGCCGACCTTCGACATCCGCATCCGCGAAGAATGAAAAGAGAATCGCTCTTGAGAGATGGCTTCGCGTGCCCTCAGCATTTCGGGAATCTCGGTTTCCATGGTGGTATTGGAACTCGGAACGATCTGTCCCACACGAAGCCGGGTCATAGGTATGTCTCGGTTCGCCGCCGCTCACGCTCATACGCGGCCATGAACGCCGGATGCTCGCGGCGAAGACGCTGATCGTCCATCCGACCCGTACGAATCATGAAGTCATAAGCAAAATCCATGGGCGCGAGACCATCGAGTTTCTTCGGGAACTCCTCGTACCACATGTAGCTCGCGCGCGCGGCCGCCAGCAGCTTGGCCTTGGCAGGTCTTCTGGCACGTTCAAAATTACCAAGCGCCACGCCCACATCATTCGTTTGCAGCAGCGACTCCCACAGCGCCACCGAATCATCCATCGCAATTCGCGTACCGGATCCGATGGAAAAGTGCGCGCTATGCAGCGCATCTCCGATCAGCACCCGGTTGTCAGCGAACCACCGCCTGCTGACGATCACCGGGAACTGACGCCACACAGATTTGTTATAAATCAACGGCTTACCGCCAAGCTCGTCGCTGAACGCTTCCTCCATCAGGCGCTGACGCGCAGTGTCGTCCATCGCTTCGAGACCGACGCGTTTCCAGGTGACATCGTCGCATTCGGCGACGAACGTGCCCATCGAATCGCTGTATGGGTAGTAGTGGCCTACAAAATGGCCGTCTCGAAAGCGTTTGAAACTGAGGGCCGCACGCTCGAATCGGGCGTGCGTCCCGTACCACGCGAAATGATTGGTCAGCCGTTCGACGCTGGTCTCGAATCTTTCCGGCTGGATGGACCTGATGGTGGAGTTCACCCCGTCCGCTCCGACAATCAGGTCCGCCTCACGCATGAGCGCGTCCCCCATGGGCCGGGTCTCGAATAGCAATTCCACCCCCGACTGACGGCACAGGGCGTGAAATATCTGCAATAGATCGAGACGACCGATGGCGCCGCCGTAGCCCACCCGATCGATCAGCATCGCCTCGCCGTTGTGCCGAATCACCTGATGTTGGTTGAGAAACATCTTCGACCGCAAGGCCTTGGCCGACTCGGCATCGATGACTTCATATCGTTCCAGACCCCGGTCCGCCAGCACGACGCCGAAGCCGAATGTCGCATCCGGCGCATTTTGCTCGAACACGCGGACCGTATTCTCCGGCCGGCTTTTCTTCAGCAAATAGGCGAAATACAGGCCAGCCGGGCCGCCGCCCACCACGGCGACGTTGAGCTTCTTCATGCGTCGACGATCCGAAGCAGCTCTTTGTCGAATAACTCGATACGGCCTTCCAGGCCTCCGGTGGGGGCGCCGAACCATACCGGCAGCTTCACCCCGGTGGGCTTGCGGCGAAGTTCCAGGATGCCGGGAGACTCCAGTCGAATGTAGCCGGTCCGCAACGTCGTCACCGTCAACCCCTGGCGTCGAGCGGATATCGCAATGGGCTGAAATTCCGGCACGTCCAGAAGATAAATTGCCGCCACGGTTACTCCTTCGACTCGAGTGCACGGACCAGCTGCGCTTTACGACGCCAAATGCCCTCGATGTCGTTCAGCGGCATCCCGCCTGCGGCTGCCTCGCTTTCCGCCGCGATGGCCGCTTGCAGGGTCCGTTCAGCGTCGCCCGCATCCAGGGCAGTCATTGGCCGCGTCTGCCATGTGATCTCCAACAAGTAGCCGTTCGGATCCCGGAAATAGATCGAATCGATCAATTCGTGGTGAACACGCATGAACACATCGACGCCGCGCGCCTCCAATGCCGCCTTCCAATCCAATAGCTCTTCCTGGCGTTCCACACCCCACGACGTGTGCACGGAGTCGCCGTCCCACTGAGTCCGATGGCGCAAATAATCGGGTTGTTCGACGCCTATGTAGTAGAAAAATGCAATCGTGCTCCCCTTGCCGCTGTCGAAGAAAAAGTGCAGAAAATCCGGGTGACCCGGCGGACCCCACCCCTTGGCCGAAATGGCGTGAACCAAGGCCAACCCCATGCAGTCGCGGTAGAATTCAACCGTTTCGCGCAGTTTCCAAGTCGGCCGCGCCGTGTGGTGCACGCCGTGGAGCTTGTTTTTTGCGATGTGCGCCGCGTTCAATTCCATCAGGTGCTCCTTCGCATTGCGCCGATCCGTTCCTTCGCCAGCTCTCGCAAGGCCGTCTTGTCGATTTTGCCGATCTTGGTCATCGGAAACTCCCCGAATATTTCGACGTGTTCGGGCCATTTGAACTTGGCGACGCGCATCTCTTGAAGAAACGAGGCGAATCCGCCGATGGTGATGTCTGCGGCGTCGCTATTCGCTCGAGCCAGCACGCAGGCGCAAAGGCGTTCGCCGAGTCTGGCGTCCGGCACCCCGACCACGGCGACTTCCGCCACCGCCGGATGGCGCGCGAGCGCAAGCTCGATCTCCTCGGAACTGATTTTTTCGCCTCCTCGATCGATCACGTCCTTGATGCGCCCCTCGAACACGAAGTAGGTAACCCCTTCGAAAACGCGGGCAGAGATGAGATCACCCGAGCGGTACTCGCCTTGACTGGTGAACGCCGACTTGTTGCGCTCTTCCGCCTTGTAATAACCGTGGATGGTATAGGGTCCCTTCACCGCGAGTTCGCCGACCTCGCCGAGCCCGGCTTCAATCTCGGTGCCCGGCTTCAGCACCCGCACACGGTCCAGCGCCGATACAGGTCGACCAATCGTGTGCTCGCGAATCTCGATGGGATCGCCGGGCCGCGTGAACATGATCAAGCCCTCCCCCATGCCGAAGATGTGGTGGCCGGGCAGTTTCATTTCGCTGCGCGCGAATGATGCCGAATTGATCACCCAGACACCGCGAACCTGGCTGGTCGGCGCACCGGACAACTTGAGCGCGTCGTCGATGCGCAGCAGCAATTCGCGGTGCCCGGCGCCCAGCCATGTCGGCGAATGATGCCTCAGCACCTCGGCTAGAACCTCGACCGACGGCTGAGGGGTGACGATGAATGTCCCGCCTACCAGCAGCATCGGCCCCCAGGCGCAGCACATACTGGCGTTGTGAATCATGGGCATGGGCATGAGCATCACGTCATCGGACCGATACTCGAGAAACTCCGCCACCGCCCGCATGTTGTAGACGTATTCGGAATTGAATCGGGGAATCAGCTTGGGCACGCCGCTGGTGCCGCCGCTCAACTGCATGATGGCCACTTGGTATGGGTCGTGCCGAACGCCCGCCACGAGCGCCGTGGCCTGCGCCGGGTCGGTCCGCGCGATCAAGTCTTCGAGGCGAGGTATGCCTGGCCTCGCGGTGCCGCGAGTCGAGATCAGCACGTCCATGGACGGTATCCGGCTTCGCAACTCGCCCGCGAAAGCCACGTGATCGAACTTCGGATCGTCGCCCTGCACGATGTGCGCACGTGCTTCCGCATGGTTGGCGATGTAACCGATCTCATGTTCGCGATGCGCCACCAGCGTACAAACCGGAATCAGCCCGGCCCTCAGACAGCCCAGAAATGCGATGACCAGTTCCCGGCAGTTGATCAGCTGGAAAATGACCCGGTCGGTGGGATGCAATCCGAGCCCCATGAGCGCGGCGGCCGCCCGAGTCACGAGGTCGTCCAGCTCCGAATAAGAAACGTTGCCTTCCGCCGTCGCGAGCGCGATACGGTCGGCATGGCGGAGGCATGAGTCGTGCAGCGCTCGCGACCAGCATTCTGCGCCGAGTACGCCCGCCCGAACGTACCGTTCCAGCTCCGCCGCTGGTGGGTAAACCACGCCTGCCATTGGAGTGCCGACACCGATGGCCCCGCTGGAGAGTGGGCCGGACGTTGCAGGAGGAGAAGATGTCATGGGCCCTTCTACGAAACGAAATGAGTCTGAAGCCAGCCCTGAATGATGTCGCCGCAGACTTTTTGGCCCAACGGCTCGCCCGCCGCGAGCGCACGACCGTGATGGTTGCCGCGGACACGGTGGCGTTCCTTCTTCGGGGATGCGATCGACGAATAAATCAGGTTTACGTCTGCCGGAAATACGGCGCTGTCGCCGGTGTATTCGATCATGAGAGTGGGTTTCACGATGGCGGATCCGCAGCTCTCGAAGGATGCATTCGACGACACCCCGGACCAGGTCGAGAGCCAACTTTCCGCCGTACAGCTGCGGGCAAAACCTATGCTGCCGAAGTTGCTCGCGAAAAGATCGCTCCCCCAAAGCGATCCCGGCCGCCGATCCGACGGATCGATGGATAAATCAATGCAACGGGGATCGGCATCCGTGCGCCAGACATGGAAAATTGGGGTATAGGCGGCACGAATCTGACTTTCCACTCCCGCTCCGGCTTTTGCCGCCCGGCGTGCCTCCTGGCGTTGCGCTATCAATTGCCGCGCCAGCGCATCGATTCTCTCCGCCCTTCGTAATTGGGCCGCGCGGTATCGGATGAGAAATTCGGCCGGATAGCGCGTCTCGGCCGGCGGAGGCACGTAGCCGTTGCCCGCGGAAAACGGCGACAGAGAATCGTCGGTCGCGAGCGCATCTTCCTCGTCGACCACCGAGGGATCGAGGCTGGCTAGCACCAGCTTGCCGGGGCCCAAATGCGGCGACACCAAAATGAGTCCGTCCGCGGCAGGCATCGACGCCTCGGCCAAGTGGGTGGGTCTGCCTCCGGGAGTGGTTTTTATCCGCTCCGGGGCACCCAAGGTCGATTGCTGGATGTAAAACGCAAATAGCGCAGCACCGCCCGAGTTGCCCAACAGCACGCTGCTCGTATATCCGCACGCGTCGCGCAAGAATGCCTGGCCCGCCGCGACATCCAGCAATGCCAGTTCGTGTTCCAGGCGCAAATCATTGCCGGGGCTGCGCGAGCCTTGCACCCAGCAGGCGCAGCCTGCGGCAAGCACATCGGGCACCAGGTAGTGGGTGGGCACCAACTCGCGGGGATGCATGATGCTCACCACCGTCCGTTCGCCGCCGCGCCGATAGAGAAACCCGATCACTTGGGCGCCGTCCGAGGTGGTAAGCGCATGCACGCCGACCGACATATCCGACGGCAATCTGGCGGGATCCCACGACGCCCCACGCAGGCCGGCGGTTGCTTGGGATACTGAAGGTCCCCGCTGCGGTGCACTCGTCATAAGGTACTTTCTGGGTGATTATATTAATAGCGGTCTTAATTCCACCTTAGCGCTTAATTAATACCCCTGTCAATAGCCGGACGAATATGAAAGCGCTGGATTAAATCGAGCAAAGCGGCGACTATTTTGACCGGAAGCAAGGGAATTCGATGACTAAGATCAAAAAGCGCGGCGTAGCGCGACCGGGCAGCATCAAGCGCAAACGAGGTCCCGGGCGCCCGCCCGCAAGGGGCGGGGCCGCCATGGCGAAGGCGGATATTGTGCATCGCGCCTTGGGGCTCTGCCATCTCGAATCGCTGCAGAGCGTCTCCATCGTGCGGGTGGCCAACGAAATGGGGGTAACGCCCGCCCTGATCCATTATTACGTCGGCGGCCGCGATCGCCTGACATCCGGCGTCATGAACGCATTTTATGCGGCCTTGGTGGCCGAATTGCCGCCGCCCACCCCAGACTGGCGGGCCGACCTCACCGCGGTGTTCGGGACCATCTATGATTTTTACATCCGGTTCGGCGGGATCTCCGCCTACCTCATGTCCCATAATCGATTCAGGGTATTTCAGCTGGTCGACCCTGGCGAACGGGATTTCGGCGCCCTGTTTTTCGAGCGGGTGATCGGCTCGATACGCATTGCCAGTCTATCCGCTGAATCTACGGCGATGTATGCGCATTTGTTGCTGCAGCACGTACTATCCAGCGCTTACCAGCAGGCCAGCCGCCAGCTGCCGGAAGATCATCAGGACTTTCTCGTCTCACGGCTTCAAAACCTCAAACCCACGGAAGCTCCCAATACATTTTTCGTTCTCGAAAGTTTCGCCGCCTTGGGAGGACATGAGGCGTTTCGCGCGGGACTGAACATCATCGCAGACGCCATCGGGATGGAGCGGCATTCATCTCGCAACGCATCGACAACCGGCGCCCTACGACGCACCGTCGAGAAAGCCCAATCCCGCTCTCGCTATTGAGCTACGCCGTTCAAGATGAGGGCGGTCGCGTCTTTCAGCAGAAACGAGGAGATGATCGTGACCTTTCGATAGGATATCCTCCAAATCCCGCCGCGCTTTGAGTATCGGTCATCCAAGGTCGCGGTTGCCAGGATCACCGAGCCATCCTCGATCTTGAAAATGCCCACGCCTCTACCTCGTCCGGTCGCTTTATCACCGTCGATCAAGTCGACATGATGATTGCCGGTGATGTGCGTGATGGTTTGAAACTCCCACGGTTCGCGCACCCATGACAATATTTCCTCATGGCCTTTGGCCACCGCCTTGGGGAAGTCCACTTCGTAAATCGCGTCCTCGTGGAATGCCGCGAGCCACCGGCCCTTGTCCCGGCCATCGATGCCGAGCACGTAGTCGTTCAACGCTTTGCCGATTTCCGAGCGGGCGACGAGGTGCGCCACTTGTGTCTCGAGGCTGGGTTCGCCTGAGCCGGCAGACGCTGGATTCACGTTTAACTCCTAGCGCTTGACGCGATTTTCCTTGGCAAACACCTGACCCATGATTTTGATCAATTCGGGATCGGAGAAATCGAACAAGCCGCCGTTCCCGGTGATCCATTGATACTTGTGTACCAGCCGGGTGATTTTCCACTGTCCATTCAGGCGCGCGAAGCTGTTCTCATACCAGCCGTTTTGAGTATATTCCGCCGCTCCGGTGTCCGTCGGCTTCCAATGCCGGGCGAGCATATAAATCGTCGCGTCGGCGGTGTCGCCATCGATGGTTACGGAGAAATTCGAGTACTGATGATGGCGGCGGACCGGCGTAAGGATGATCTCGGCGAAGCGTGTCCACAGATCGGCATCGACATGGACTTCCGGGTTGCCGGTGAGCCGCTCGAAATCCACCTGGATTCGATCGGCGAAGCAGCTCCGATACAGCTTCCAATCGCCGCGATCGAGGGCGCGCCCGAAATTGAGCATCACCCTCTCGATCTCGGCCCGCGTCCACAGGATGTCGATTTTTTGCTCGAGTGACAAAGAACCGCTCATCTCACACCGCCCTCATATACGCCGTCCATCACCACCCGGTGGTCCCGCCATCGATGGCAAAATCCGCAGCCGTAACCCACTTCGATTCGTCCGAGGCAAGATACAACACCAAGGGCGCAATGTCCTCGGGTTGGCCCGCCCGCCCCAGCATCAACTTATCGAGCATGGCCGCCATCCACTGGGGGTCGCTCATGGCGACTTTGGTCTGCGCGGTCTCCACCAATCCGGGGGATATGGTGTTACAGCGGATTTGATGCTTGCCGCCCTCCATCGCAATTTGCTTGCTCATGGCCACCACACCGCCCTTGGCTGCCATGTGCGCCACGGCCGGCAGCACCTTGAGGGCCACGTGCGCGGAGATGGAGCCCACGTTGATGATGGAACCGCCGCCGCGCTCGATCATGTACGGAAACACCGCCTGACAGGCGTGGAACACCAAGTCCAACTCCTCGCGCAGCGTTTTGCTCCATAGCTCGTAACTCATCTCGGTGAGCCATGCAAAATACGCCATCGAGCCGTTGTTGTAGAGCACATCGATGCCGCCGTAGGTGTCGCTCGCCAGCCGCATCAATTTATCGACGTCGGTGCGAATGCTCATGTCGCAAGGATGCAACGACACCATGGTGCCGCCGCTTTCCCTCACCGCTTTGAGCGTGGCCTCCCCGCCCGCCGGATTGATGTCGCAACCCACCACTTTGGCGCCCTCGGCGGCAAAAAGCAGCGCTGCGGCGCGGCCCATTCCGCTGCCGCTGCCGGTGATGATGCAGACCTTGTCCTTGAGCCGAGTACCCTTGGTCACGATGAGTCTCTAATATTTGAACGAGAAGCTGACGCCGAAAGTTCTGGGATCTTCCAGGTACGCAGTCGCAGGTCCCGGGACACCTGCGGCGGCCGTGGCCGCAATCACCGCCTTGTTGGTCATGTTCTTCACCCACAGACCGGCGGTCCAGGCGGCATTGGTATCATAGATCAACGATGCGTCGCCCTTGCTCGAAGCCAGTTGCTCCGTGCCGTTGTTGTGCAAGTACGTGGCCCACCAGCCGCTCTCGTAGCGCCAATTGATATGCGCGTGCAGGGTGGCGGAGCCGAGCGGGATATTGTGGGTGTAGCCTGCAAGAATCGTAAAATCCGGCGCATAGGCCGGCTGCAGGCCATCGACGTTGTTGCCGAGGGGGTCGGACACATTGATGTTGCGTGCGTGCGAGTAGCCGGCGTTCAGACTCAGCTGATCGTCCGTGAATACCTTCGCCAGTACATCGAGCTGGTTGCCATAAATTTCGATCTTGTCGCCGTTGAAAATGGCGTTGTACGGCAACGAAATGCTATATGCCTGAATGATGAGATTGTGGAAATCGTAGTAATAAACTTCATCGTTGATCTGCAGCCGATCGTCCAGCCAGCGTGTCTTGAGGCCCACCGTGTAGGACTTCAACTCTTCGGGTTTGACCTCGTTGCTATAGGTCGCCGTGTTGGGCAGGGCGTTGAACGTGCCTTCCTGGAAGCCGGTCTGAATCACGCCGTAGGCCATGATCTTGGAGGTCAGATCGTCTTCGATGCCCGCTTTCCAGTCCACGTGGTTATAGGTTCTATCGAAGGTGTACGGATCGCCACCCAAAGCCACCACTTCGAAGCCGTCGGCGGTGCGCTTGGTGGAGCTGCCGCGGGTACCGGCCGTGACGCGGAGGCTGTCGGTTATGCTGTAGGTGAGCTGTCCATAGGCTGATTCGCCTTTTAGCTGATTGGCGTTCACGTTGATCTGATAGAAAGCGAACGGCAAATTGGGAAACAAGTATTCGCTGCCGTAGTTGCGCGAGTTGTACCAGTACACACCGGCCAGCCACTTGAACGGCCCGCTGCTGTCGCTGGCGAGCTTCAGTTCCTGGGTGACCTGGTTGAAGTGGGCATTGTTGGTGGACTCAATGGCGCTCAGCCAGTACAGCGGATCGGCATTCAGGTACAGATAAGACGGTATGTAACTGAGGGTTGCGAAGTCGAAGTGGTAATCGATCTGTCCGGCGATCGTCTCCGTGTTGTAGTTGCTCTTTTCCTTCTCAGGGATGCCGTACGCCGTTGCGTAAGGCCCGGTGCGGGTATCGTTCCAGACATTGCCGTAGAAGAAGCACTCCTCACAGAACTGGCCGGTGGCCGGGTTGACGCCCTTGTTGACCAAGTTCTCGGCCCAGCCGTTCTTCTCGGCGCCCTGTGCCCACAGGTATATGGACAGCTGCTCCGACGGATTGATGAGGGCGGATACACGCGCGCTGATATTGTTCTTCGAGTCGGCGCCCGTCACTTCGAAGCCGCTGTTGCGGTCGTAGTCGATGGCCGCCCGCAAGGCCACGGTCTGGGAAACCATGAAATTCTGCGTTTCGGTGACATGCACGGCCGCGTAGTTTCCGACGTCGAGGTTGATCTGCCCGTCATTGTTGAAACCCGGCTTCGTCGGCGTGATATTGATGGTGCCGCCGATGGCGCTGCGGCCGTACAACGTACCCTGGGTTCCCGGCAGCACCTCGAGCTGTGCCACGTCGAAGAAGGCGGCGCTCGTGGCCTCTCGCGGCATGTAGATGCCGGCGAGGTTGAACGCCACGTTGGGCTCGATGTTGGCATAGTCGAGGTTGGCGCCGACGCCGCGTATGAACACCTGCGTGGTGTTTCCCTCTGCTTGAAAGCGCACGGAGGGCACGACCATTTGTGCCTGACGTAAGTCCGTAACGCCCGCGTCAATCAAGGTATCCGCGGGAATCGCCGTGATGGCCGCGTCCGCCTTCTGCAGGCTTTCCGTGGTCTTCTCCGCCGTGACGATGATGTCCGCGAGCGCGTCCGTTGCCGCAGGCGTCTCGACCGCCGTATCGGCCACCGCGATTTGAAACGCGGTTGCGCAGAACAGTGCCGCACAGACCGCCACCCCTGAAAGACTTCGTGCCATGTTTCTCTCCCCCGTATTGAACGCCGTAGACATCGTGCGTCGGCTGCCGAACCTTATAATGTTGAGTCGGCGGTTTTTTTTACTTCCGCGCCCATGAAGTGAGCGCGGTACCAGTCGCTTATTTCACCGCCCGTCGTCTGCCAGATGGCGCTATGCGAGGCAATGTAGGCAAGAGCCGCTTCGATGTGCTTCATGCGAAACGGATGGCCGGAGATGAATGGGTGCACCGAAATCGACATGACCCGTGGAAGCTCGTTGGCCTCTTCGTACAGCACGTCGAATTGATCCCTGATCATCTGGCCGAAGACTTCAGCGGAGGTGCCCTTGCCCATAATGGCGGGCACGTCGTTCAATTCCAGCGTGTACGGCATGGTTATCAGCGATCCGCTCTTGACTCGCATCACCACGGGCAGCTCGTCGTGCGCATAATTGGAGACGTACTCGATGCCGGCCTCGGCGAGCAAGTCCGGCGTATCGAAGCTCTCGGCGAGGCACATTCCCAACCAGCCTTTTGGCTTTTTCCCGGTGGCTTCTTCGATGATGCGGATATTTTTTTGGATGAATTCACGCTGCTCATCGACGCCCATGGTCGTGGCAATGCTCGTGTTGTTGTCGCCCTGACCGCCCCACTCCCATTTCCTGAGGTTCCCTTCGCGGATGATTTGCGGATATTCCCGGCAGACGTCGCTGTTCAAGTTGACCGTGCCGCGGAACCCGTGCTTGTCCATCGCCTTCATGATGCGCCACAGACCCACCCTGTTCCCGTAGTCGCGCCAGCCATGATTCAAGATGTCAGGACTGTATTGCATCGTGGGCGGATACACGGCGTGCGCCAGAGAGGTGGAGCCGAATGGCACATGCTCGATGTTGACGTAAATAATCACCGCAAGGCGCTTGCGTCCGGGAAAGCTCACCGGTTTGCGATTGATGATGGGTTCGAAATCGTACCGCGGAGATTGCGTCGAGGTCGGTCGGGTGCCCTCAGCCATGGGTCAGCACCGCGCAACGACGCCTGGCGCGCCCCCGCAACAGGTCGGATGAGATATTTTTTTGTTTTGCCACTACAGCCAGCTCCCAATCGTGGTCGATCTTTAGTTCGCAGACCACCGCCCTCGAGGCCGGCGCTGCACGATTTCCGCATCGTGCGACCATCACGGCGACGCCTGAATTGCTGTTTTTATAGTATAGAGTCCGACTCCCAACGCCAATGACAAACGGGAATGGAGCGTTTTCCATAGGTGCATAAAGCACGCGGACGGACGGCGCTGCGCGGGATCCGCCTTTGCGGAGGGACATATTGCGCATTGGCTCGAGCAACATGGCGCAGCGGGTCTCAACGCCGCTTCACGTTGCGTTTGGGCAACGTTCTGGCGCGTGGTTCCCCGCGAAAGAACAGCTTGGAACGGTAATTACTTCGGTATAAAGGGATCGACGCCCGGAGACCGGCGCCCGGTCTCCGGGCTCCGGGGCATCTCGGGCCCGGGGCCCGGCTATGGAACCGTCCAAGGAGCCGGCGTTCGAAATTCGGCGCGCAGATGGTCGATGAAGACTCGAGTCTTGAGCGGCATGTTCCGCTTCTTTGGAAACACCACATAGATATGGTTGGCGATGACACGGCTTCCCGGGAAGAGCTCCACGAGCTCTCCGGACTCGATATGTTCGTGGACCATGAATCGCGCGAGGTGGCCGATGCCTAATCCAGCCAATAACGCCTGGCGAACCATGTCGCCGTTATCGCAAACGAACGATCCGGACACCGATACCGTCTCGATGGTGCCGTCCGGCTTGCGCATCGGCCAGACCGAGGACTGGGAAACGTTGCGCACAATCAGGCAGTTATGGTTGACGAGGTCTTTCACCGATGCCGGCTGACCGTGTGCTTTGAGATATGCGGGCGATGCGCAAAAGACCCGTACATTTGGAGCCAGCCGCACCGCCACCAGACCGGGGTCGAGATCGTGACTGATTCTGATGGCCGCATCGATGCCGCCTGCCACCAGATCCTCCTCGGAACTGGTCAGGCTGAGGTCGATCGTGATCTTTGGATGACGCTCCAGCAGCCGCGCAATGATGGGCATGAGATGCCGACTGGCGAAAACCGGAGCGGCGGACACTCGAAGTACACCCTGGGGTTCCGCATTGTATTCGCCCACGTCCATTTCGGCGCCTTCGACCTCGTGGAGAATGGCGATGCAGCGATCGTAGAAACTGCGGCCCAATTCGGTGACATGCAGGCGTTTGGTGGAGCGGATGATGAGTTGACCACTGACGCTCGTCTCCAGCGCGGATAGTCGCTTCGACACCGTCGAGGGCGCGATCGACAAACGATGGGCCGCGTCCGTCAGGCTCCCGGTATCGACGACGGCGACGAACACACGCAATGCCCGGAGATCGTCGAAAAACGATCGATAACCACGGCCATTCCCGTCATTCTCGCGCATGCCAACCCCATCTTTTCTATTTTGGAAACATGATAGGGGCAAACCATGTAAATCCCAACTACGGGCGCCGCCGCCCGCAAAGTTCAAGACGCGGATTTGCCGGAGCGCACTCCGGCTTGATCGAGCAGCGGCAGAAGATGGCGGGCGGCAGTGGCCAGCATGCGCTCGGGCTCCGTGGAGTTGAGCAAAATCCCGTCAACCCCGGCCCCGTTCAAGGCGATCAATTGCTGCGCCACCGTCTCAGGTGTTCCCACGAGCGCAATTCCACCCCCCGCCGCCCAGTTGCGCGCGAATTTCCATGATTCCGTTTTGCTGTCGGCGGATTGGCTCAAGGTCTTTGTATACGCCTCGACACGTGGACGGTCCGCGTATTCGACGGCGTAGTAATGAAGAAACGCATCGGCTTCCTCCTGGGTTTCCCGCATCACGACATAGGCGTGGGTCCACACCTGCACCTTCCTGCCGTACTTGGAAAACGCGACGCTCTTGCAGTGCGCGGTCAGCCGCCGGGTGGCCTCCAAATCGCCGTCCGGCAGATGGGTGAACACGATGTCGGCATGCTTCGCAGCGAAATCGAGGCCGCGCTCGGAGGTGCCGGCATTCATGATCGCCGGCCTGCCCTGCAGGGGCTTCGGCTGGCAAAAAGCGTTCTTGACCTTATAAAATCGTCCTTCGTAGGACACCGGCTCCTCGCTTGACCAGAGCAAATAGAGAAGCTCCATAAACTCTTCCGCGTGGGCGTAGCGCGCTTGATGGTCTTCGAACGGCATGCCGAAGGCCGCATACGTGGCCGGATTCGAACCGGCGACGATATTGATCGAGGCCCGCCCTTGGGTGATGTGATCCGCCGTGGCGATGGCCCGCGCAACGAAGGTGGGGTGCATCAATTGAACGTGCAGGGTGGTAATGGTCGCGACCTTCGGATGGCGAGCCCCCAACGCGGCAGTCCAGGTGAAAGGCTCGAATTCCGGGCGATCCCAGGTCGCCAGCGACACCATCACCTCGAATCCGGCCGAACTCGCCAATCGCATCGCGTCATCGCAGCGATCCCAATTCACGGTAAAGCGGTCTGGGGCCAAGGTCATCATCGTACCCCCGGAGTTCAAGGCGAACAGCCCGAGTTTTAACGAGTTATCGTTGAATATCGGATTGGTTTCGTTCGGCTCGATGAGGGCTGAAGCGGGAGAGGACACGATTTATTCTCCCGAGGGCTAGCGCGCAGGGGTGGTCGTCAGGTGCCGATACGCCGTCCGGTACTTGATCTTCCAGCCGGCCGCGGTTTGCACCAGACGGTCTTCGCCGGCCAGGATCGACATCATCCGCAACGGCGCATCGTCGATGCTCTCGTAGACGGTGACGAAGAACTCGGTACGCGCAAGGTCTTCCGCCTGACTCGATACGACCAGATTGCTGACCAGATGAGAGGTTTTTCGCGTCGCGCCGCGCTCAGCGAGCGCCGCACGAATGGCGGAACGTCCGTGGAGCGATGTGCCCATGCGATTCCATTCACCGTCCTCGAGAAAAAACTCCTCTGCTCCGTCCAATCGCAAGTCCACCGCGCGGTAGAAACCAATGGTGGTGGCGGCCACCGCATTGTGAATCGCCGCATCCCGCGCGGAATACTGCGCGCTCAAACGGCGCCCGCCATTCTGGCTGTAGTCGGATGCAAGCGATCTGTCTTGACGGAAGCTTCGTCTTCGACAGGATTCGTGAGCGTGCCTACGCCGGAAATTTCGGTTTCGAATACGTCACCCGCCCGTAAGTACACCGGCGGATTTCGCAGGAAGCCGACGCCGTCGGGCGTTCCGGTGGCAATGATGTCGCCGGGCGACAGGGTGGTGAAGCTGCTGATGTAGGAAATGATCGCAGGAATCGAGAAAATCAGATCTTCGATCAGAGCCGACTGCACCACGTCGCCGTTCAAGCGGCCGACCACGCGTACGGCGGCCACGTCCGCTATTTCGTCCACGGTGGTGACCCAAGGGCCGATTGCGCCGCTGTGCTCGAAATTCTTTCCGGCCGTAACCTGCGCATTGTGCTTCTGGAAGTCCCGGACTGAGTTCTCACTGAGACATGTGTAGCCGCCTATGTAGGCGGGGGCTTGCTCGACGGAGACGTGCCGGGCGCTGCGGCCGATCACGACGGCCAGCTCGGCTTCGTAGTCGAGAGCGGTCGAGTTACTCGGACTGATCGTGGGTTGCTTGTGACCCACGAACGAATCGATGAATCGCGGAAACATCGATGGGTGCAACGAAGCCGGCTTGCCGCCCGTTTCCCTCGCATGAGCTTTGTAATTCAAGCCCACACAGAGGATCTTCTTGGGAGCGATCACCGGCGGCAGCCAGGCCGTGATGGCGCTTAGCGGAAGGCGGCGCTTCGATTCGTTGCCGGCATTGCCGATGACGGCTGGCGCCTCCATCAATGCCGTTTGCAAATCGGGCCACCGGTCGGACAGCACGATCAATTGGTCATCGCTGACGATGCCCCACAACGGACTCTTACCCTGCAATACGCTGGCTAGCCGCATTTCCCCTCCGAGCCTGCACACGAACCATCGATCATTCGCCCTTCTCTCGCGGGCCGATATAGCCGGTCTGGCCGGCGTCCGAGCCAAGCGCAAGAATCGGGCCGTCCATCCGTTCTTGCCAGATCAATGACTCCATGCCGATCTGCGCCGGATGATCCTGAACCGTGAAGACCATGGCCCCTTCGGGACTGTAGTAATGAGCGTGTTCGCTCCAGCCCGGAGCAGACAGCAAGAGATCCCCGGCTTCCCACTCGATGACTTCCTCACCGACGATGCTTTTCCCGCGGCCGCTGAAGTGGTAGTTGATGGCTACCGAACTGTGCCGGTGACCGCGCCCGACGGGACGCGTCGGCGTGCCGGGCGGACTGGAGAACGCCGTCACGAAGAAACTGTGGGTCGTCCCGTTTCGGCGCTCAGTTGCCGGGTTATACATGAGCATGATGTTGCGCTTCTGGTCACCGGCTTGAGTCGCCAGTCCTTGGGACACTTCAGACCATGGCCAATGCAGAGCCACATTTTCTACCACCTTGATGTCGGTCAGAAATTCGTATCCCCGTAAACGCGCGCCCGACTCTCCGATCACCAGGTCGGGCGCGGTTTCGCGAGTGTATTGGCTGAATGTTTCCGCGGGCCTCGGCACGGCAACGGCCGGCTTGGGATCGACCTCGAAATAATTGACGCCCATTTTTTCGAGCAAAGGTGCATTCGAATACGTCAGCCGCACCCACAAATCGTCCCCCGTGTTGCGGTGGGTGAACGTCTGCATGGAGGGAATATTGCACACATCCCACTTGCTCAACTCGATCTTCTTGTCTTTGACCGTAATCGTGCCCGACCCTCTGATGCATATCTCCGCCTGATTGGCGTTGCGCCTCATCGGTCGGGTGGATTCGCCGGGTTTCAGCACGTTGATGACCACATCGACTCCCGGTGCGAGCCCGAGGCCCGGCGCCGCCGATGAAGGATGCACAATGGACATGGCGCGGCGCCCGTTCGCCGGTACCGGTCGATCGGCGAGGCGCGCGATGGCTTCTTCGATGCTCTGCCGTGAGATCTTTACGGGAGCCCAATGGGACGGGCCATTGGGATCTTTGCCGCTCAAATCCAGGAATCGAGCGTTCAAATTGGATTCGGACTGTTTAACGGTGCTCACCATGGTCCTCCTCAAAGCCACGGGGGGCTCTCAGGTCGAATTTCCGTCTTTGACGGAATCGATCACACACCATGCCCCCCGACACTTTCCATATGAGCACAAAGCTCACCTGAGCGATATCGCAAAAAACGGAACGATCATGCAGTATGGCTCATCGATCGGTGGTCGGAGGCGCCATGTTATTACGCCAGCACAACCTGAATTTCATTCCCATCCTGCGCGAATTACTGAGAACTCAAAGCGTCGGGCGCACGGCCGAGATCGTTGGATTGAGTCCCTCAGGCGTCAGCGCCGCGCTGGCCAGGCTCCGCGAAACCTTCGAAGATGAGTTGCTGGTGACCGTCGGGAGAACCCTGAAGCTGACGGAGCGAGGCACCGCCCTGATCGAACAGACGGAACGGGTTTGTGTGGATCTCGAGCTATTGCTGCAACCCACGAAATTTGATCCGTCCACGTCCACCAACACGTTCATCCTCGCCAGCGCGGACTACACGGCCTTTCTTCTCGCTCCCAAGGTGACAGCCCTCTTGGGACGCGAGGCGCCGAAAGCCTGCGTGCGCTTCATCGATATTCCGATCAACTACAGCGGCGAACTCAGTCGGGGGGCGGTCGATGTCATCGTCGCGTCTCGCGCGACCACGCTGCAGTTGGCGCCTTGGACCTCCTCGGCTACGCTGTTCGAAGATGAAATGGTGGTGATCGCCTCCACCCGTCACCGCTCGTTCAAGGGCAAACTGACGCGGGCGATCTACGAAAGCTGCTCGCATGTCACCTTCCAAATGCCGGCGCCCACGCGCTCCGAGCACGAATCGATCATATTGAGTCAGCTGGGGATCGAGCAGCGCAATCGCGTGACCGTGCAACAATTCCTCGCGCTTCCCGCGATCGTGCAAAGCTCCGAGTGCCTTGCGCTGCTGCAGCGCCGGCTGGCCGACGCTTTCGTGAAAAGCTATGACATCGAGATACTCGATTCGCCGTTCGAAATCCCGCGGCTGGTGCTGACCGCTCATTGGCGCACGGCGACCGACAAGGATCCCGCGAGCTTGTGGTTTCGCAACCTACTGCGCCGCTCGATGCCCAGCGAGTAGCCCGACGGGGCCCAGCGACCCGATGGGCGGCCGCCGGGGTGTTGTTTCCAAAATGGAAATACACTCGTGTTCGATTCGGCCTTTTCAAGCCGCGAGGATCCCCCCATCATCGCCCCGCCGCGCATCGAAACGTACACGCCAGTTCGTGACCGCGCCGGGCAACCCTTTATTTCACTGGAGCGGCGATGAGCACATCTGCGGTAAGAAATGACGATCACATTTTGTGGCTGACGGAAAACGACGTGATCGGGGCCGTCAGCTTGAACGACGCCATTCCCGCGCTTGCGGCCGGACTGATAGCGGAGAGCAAAGGCGAGGCGGGCAATGTGGAAAAAAGCCTTGGCATGTGGAACGGCCAGAACGCGATGCACGCGCTTGGGTCCATGATGCCCTTCAAGGGCTATGTGGGCTTCAAAACCTGGGCTCACACGGTCAAAGGGGCGGCCGCGGTATTCTCGCTGTTCGATGCCAACAACGGGCGTCTGTTGGCCATGATGGAGGCCGTTGGCCTCGGCCAAATACGTACGGCGGGCATCTCGGGACTGGCCACCCAGGCGATGGCGGATCCGGATGCCGACGAGATGGCCCTGATCGGAACGGGCGCTCAAGCTCTCATGCAAGTGGCGGCCGTGGCGGCGACGCGTAAGTTGCGGCGTCTGCGGGTGTACTCGCCCACGCCCGACAAGCGCACGGCGTTTGTCGCGAAATCCCGCGCGGCATTTCAATTCGAGATCGTGAACTGCGCCAGTCTGGAAGACGCCGTCGAGAATGCCCCCATCGTAACTCTGATCACGCGGGCGAAAGCGCCGTTTCTCGAGCCCTCGATGATCGCCCACGGCACTCACGTCAATGCCGCCGGGGCCATTCTGCCGGGCAACTCGGAGTTTTATCCGAGCTTATTCGAGCGGGCCACACTGATCGTGGTCGACTCGGTGGCGAACGCGCGAAAAGCCTCCGCGGAATTTCGCGAACGCTTCGGCACTGACGAAAAGAACTGGGAAGAGGTAAAGTCGCTGGGCGCTATACTCGCCCAACATCCGGGGCGATCCCCCGATGCCGACATCACGCTTTTCAAACCCATGGGGATGGGACTTTCCGATTTATGCGTGGCCGCCCTCGTCTATGAACAAGCCCTGGCTCGTGGTACCGGGGTGCCGCTCGATCGCGGCCAGCGGCAGCCGCCGCGATGGACAGCGGCGGAGCTCCCCCGGGATCGCTAGAGAGCAGGCGTCGAAGCCGCATTGGTTCGAACGTATAGGAGTTATAGAGATTGAGCAGCCAAAATCCAGTATTGACCAGCACCAATCGGCTGAAACTCGGGATTTTTGCGACAAACGGCCAAGGCGCTGCGATGACCACGGTGCCCGAAGCGTATCGCGCCACCTGGCCCCTGTCGGTAAAAACTGCGCAACAGGCCGACCGCGCGGGCTTCGAAGCCATCGTGCCGTATGCCCGCTGGAAAGGATATTCCACCGACAAATCCAGCGATCCCAGTGGCACCGTTTTTGATCCCTACACGTGGGCCGCAGGCCTCAGTCAGGTCACCAGTCACATCGGCTTGTTCGTCACTTCACATGCGCCGACGGTTCATCCTATTCTCGCCGCCAAACAGTGCGCCACCATCGACATCATGTCCGGGGG